>Ga0189288_10491_pt1 | contig 9086 bp, 11 predicted proteins | sample UW105minimetaG_FD_130316 | JGI IMG/M metagenome (GOLD analysis project Ga0189288, IMG submission 130316) | Marine microbial communities from the Costa Rica Dome - UW105 mini metaG | ecosystem: Environmental > Aquatic > Marine > Oceanic > Photic zone | place: Costa Rica: the Eastern Pacific... | reverse complement strand
GCCTCAATCCGATCCTGACCACTCCGGAAAAAGGTAATCAGGTTGTTGAGCTCGCCACCATCAGGAAAGCGGTCCTGCTGTTCGGCCTGACGCACGCTGGACAGCGGCAGTGTGTCGAAGAGCTGGGGCGTCACCCTTGGGCTGCCGCTGCTGGCGGTCACGGTCATGAACGAAAGCAAGCCAGATCGAGCCAGATTACGGCTCGCTTCATGGCCTTCCTTGCCTGCATGAACAAATGTTTGCAGGGGGTCGGTGCTGGTCGCTTTGTTGGCCATCGCCCGTGAAATGCTCGGCCCGTCGACCCTGCACTTCACCGCCCAGCACCCAAGCCGATGCCTGAGCACTCAACCGACGCCGCCACCCCTGTCGTCAGCGCCTTCTATGACCGTTTCCCCTATCCGGGTGATCCTGTGCAGGATGGTCCTCCGCCTGGATACAACTGGCGCTGGTGCCTACGCAGCGTGCATGCAGCCGTGCATGGTGAACTTCAGCCTGAGCCGGCTGGGGGAAGGCCCTGGAAGATTCTCGATGCCGGTTGCGGCACAGGAGTCAGCACTGATTACCTCTGCTATCTCAATCCAGGTGCTGATGTGCTGGCTGTTGATATCAGTGCAGGTGCTCTCGAGGTTGCCCGTGAACGCCTCCGTCGTTCCGGTGGGGCAGATCAGGTCATCTCATTAAGGCAGGAACAACGGAGCCTGCTGGATCTTCAGGGCGAAGGACCTTTTGATTACATCAATTCCGTGGGTGTCCTGCATCATCTCGATGCCCCTGAGGCCGGACTGACGTCCTTGGCTCAGTTGCTCGCGCCCCACGGGCTTTTGCATCTTTTCCTTTATGCGGATGCTGGACGTTGGGAAATTCATCGAACCCAGAGAGCTCTGAACCTCCTGGAGGTGGGTACAGGAGCTGAGGGCTTGCGTCTGGGACGTGAATTGTTCGAGACGCTTCCTCAGAACAATCGTCTGCGGCGCCACCACGAACAACGCTGGTCAGTGGATTGTGCTGCTGAAGCGAATTTCGCTGACATGTATCTCCACCCTCAGGAGACCAGCTACGACCTCGAGCGACTGATGGGTTTCATCGAAGCCTCCGGGCTTCACTTCGCAGGATTTTCAAATCCTGCTGTCTGGGATCCAGCTCGTTTGCTTGAGGGCGAACTGCTTCAGAGGGCTTCTTCCCTCCCATTGCCCCAGCAATGGGCCTTGATCGAGCAACTCGATCCAGACATCAGTCATTTCGAATTCTTTGTCAGCGCCCAGCCTGTGCAGGTCGAGACCTGGGGGGATGACCAGGCATTGCTTGATGCCTATGGAGAGCTTCAGCCCTGTCTCTGGGGCTGGCCTTCGTCGAGTCTGCTCGGCACAGATCTCGAGCCGATCAGCCTCGACGAGCCGTCTCTCGCGCTGCTACAAGCCGTCGAGCAGCACCCAGGGACATCCCTGAAATCTCTCGGGATCGGAGCTGAAGTCGTTGACGTAGCGCGAGACCTTTGCAAAAGACGCCTGCTGCTGCTGAAGCCTGGTTCAGGCTGAGTTGGGTGTTTCGCGTGATAGATTCCGCGCGCTTTCTCAAGTGTTGTTTGCAGGCTGCGACTTCCACTAGTTCGGACGAGGCGAACGCCCCTTCCGATAACGGTATGGAGGACTACGCACGCCTGCAGCGACGCCTGATGCTGGCCACCTTGATGGTGTCTCTTGTTGCGACTCTGGTCGCAGCTTGGCGATTCGATCTCTTGGTGGCCCGCAGCCTGTTGGTCGGAGCCTGCGCAGGAGTTCTCTACTTGCGCCTGCTCTCCCGCAGCGTGGCCCGGCTCGGCGGAGGATCCCGTCAAGTTGGTCGTTTTCAGCTGGTCGTGCCGATTGTTCTCATCGTCTCTGCCGCTCGATTCCCCCAACTTGAACTCCTCCCAGCCTTTGTGGGTTTTCTCCTCTACAAGCCCGCCCTGATTCTTCAGACCGTCATTGACGGCTGAGTCCGCGCACCCCCTCCTGCATTCATGGCTTTGCTGCCTTTATCACTGCCGTTCGCCGAACTGGAGGTTGGCCATCATCTGTATTGGCAGATCGGCAACCTCAATCTTCATGGCCAGGTTTTTCTTAGCTCCTGGATCCTGATCGGTGCCTTGCTCGCTCTTGTAGTGGTCGGCACCCGAAAGCTCGATCGTGATCCCCGGGGTGTGCAAAACCTCCTCGAGTTCATGTGGGATTACTTGCGTGATCTTGCACGTGATCAGATTGGTGAGAAGTACTATCGCGATTGGCTTCCATTCATCGGAACCCTCTTCCTTTTTATCTTCGTCAGCAACTGGGGTGGTGCACTGATCCCCTGGAAGATCATTGAACTTCCTGAGGGTGAACTCGGGGCTCCAACAGCTGATATCAACACGACTGTGGCGATGGCCTTGCTCGTGTCCCTTGCATATTTCTATGCAGGTCTCAGCCGTAAAGGACTGCGGTTCTTCGAGCTTTACGTGGAGCCGACTCCGATCATGCTCCCGTTCAAGATTATCGAGGAATTCACGAAGCCTCTTTCTCTCTCCTTCCGTCTTTTCGGGAACATCTTGGCCGATGAACTTGCCGTTGGAGTGCTTGTTTATCTCGTTCCATTGATTGTTCCTCTTCCTGTGATGCTGCTGGGACTCTTTACCAGTGCAATCCAGGCTCTGATTTTTGCGACTCTTGCCGCCTTCTATATCGGCGAAGGTCTGCACGAGTCGCACTAGTCACACATTCGCTATTCGCCTTTTCAAGGCGATCTGCTATACACATCTGCGCGTAGGTCCGGCGCTTATACCCGGGCCCGCTCTCTCTTGAGGGAGTGTCCCTGCGCAGGGGGAACCAATCCCCACGCCTTACTGCTCTGCGCTTCACGGCGCGCCCCCAAACGCACTCAACATGGATTCCATCACTTCCGCAGCTTCTGTCGTTGCCGCTGGTCTTGCTGTCGGCCTGGCTGCCATCGGCCCTGGTATCGGTCAGGGCAGCGCTTCCCAAGGTGCTGTTGAAGGTATTGCCCGTCAGCCCGAAGCTGAAGGCAAGATCCGCGGCACCCTGCTGCTTTCACTGGCATTCATGGAGTCGCTGACGATTTACGGCCTGGTGGTGGCTCTGGTGCTTCTGTTCGCCAACCCCTTCGCCGGTTGATGCAGGTGAGAGGAGCGATGTCTGTTAAGGCATCGCTCCTCCCTCTTTGAAACCTGCTCTGCATTCTTTCGCTTTTTCCTAGCGCTCCTCTTCCATGACCTGGCTTCTGCTCGCTGAAGCGGCGGTTCCGGAGGGAGGTCTCTTCGACCTCGATGCCACCTTGCCTCTTATGGCAGTTCAGGTGGTTCTCCTTACCTTCCTGCTTAATTCCCTCTTCTTCCGTCCGGTCGGCAAGGTCGTTGAAGAACGTGAGGGCTACATCTCCACCAGTCTTGCTGATGCCAAGCAGAAGCTTGCGCAAGTTGAGCGTCTGGAAGCTGATCTCACTGAACAACTGCGTGGTGCTCGCCAGTCTGCTCAAACTGCGATTGTCGAAGCTGAGCAGGAAGTCGATAAGCTTTATCGCGATGCGATCACCACAGCTGAGACCGAGGCGAACCGCACTCGTGAGAAGGCTCGTCGTGAGATTGAAGAGCAACGAGAAGCAGCTCAGTCCAAGCTGATGGCCAAGGTTGATCAGCTCAGCTCTCAGATCATTCAACGTCTGCTGGCCGTTTCATGATGTCTTTCCTCACCGTGCTCGCCACTGAGGGTGGCTTCTCGATCAACCTCAATCCTCTTGAGACGAATCTGATCAACCTCGTGATCGTGATCGGGGTTCTTGTCTATTTCCTCAAGGGATTTCTTGGCGACATGCTTGATCGCCGTCGTCAGTCCATTCTTAAGGAACTGGACGACGCTGAGGCTCGCTTAAAGGCCGCCACTACTGAGCTGAGCAAAGCCCAGGGTGAGCTTGCTTCGGCCCAACAAAAAGCAGAAAAAATTCGCGCTGATGGTAAGGCTCGAGCTGAGGCCATTCGTGCTGATGGTGAAAAGCGCACCATCGAGGCCATGGCGGCACTCAAGCAAGATGCCCTTGCTGATCTCAACGCTGAGGGTGCACGCCTGACCGAAGAGCTTCGTCGTCAGGCTGCTCTTGCCGCGATTGACAAGGTCTTGGCCGATCTGCCCGGACGGCTCGATGAGAAGACGCAGTCTCAACTGATCGATGCCTCCATCTCGAACCTGGAGGATGCCTGATGCCCCTACTGAATTCACTGGCCACCCCTTACGCGCAAGCTTTGCTTCAGGTCACCGATGCCCGCAAGGAGTCTGATGATGTGGCTGATCAGTGCAAGCAACTGCTGTCGATCTGGTCATCTTCCTCTGATTTCAGGGAAGCGATGACCTCACCAGTTCTGGAGCCTGATGCAAAGAAGCAGGTTCTCTCCACTCTGCTTTCAGAACAGATCCAGCCTTCTTTGCTGAATCTGCTCAAGGTTCTCGCTGATCGCCAGCGTCTTGTTGCCTTTGACGCGGTTCTCAATCGCTACCTCGATCTCTATCGGCAGTCCCGCCAGATCTCCTTGGCCAAGGTGGCCACGGCCCAAGCGCTTTCCGAAGCCCAGCAGGCAGCCCTGACCCAAAAGGTTCAGGCGATGCTCGGCAAAGGATCTGTCGAGATGGATCTGAGCGTTGATCCTTCTTTGATTGGCGGCTTTGTTGTCAACCTGGGTTCCCAGGTCATTGATGCCAGCCTCGCTGGTCAGGTTCGCCGCCTCGGTCTGGCACTCGCCAAGACGAGCTGAGTTCTCCTCCACCCCTTCCTGCTCCTCTACTCACCACCCTTCCTAGGGATTACCCGCCATGGTTTCCATCCGTCCTGACGAGATCAGCGCCATCCTCAAACAGCAGATCGAGGACTATGACAAGTCCGTTTCTGTCAGCAACGTCGGTACTGTCCTGCAAGTGGGCGACGGTATCGCTCGTGTTTACGGCCTTCAGCAGGCCATGGCCGGCGAACTCCTTGAGTTTGAAGACGGCACTGAAGGCATCGCCCTGAACCTTGAGGACGACAACGTCGGCGCCGTTCTGATGGGCGAGGGCAACGGCATTCAGGAAGGGAGCACCGTTCGTGCGACCGGAAAGATTGCATCCGTCCCTGTTGGTGACGCCATGCTGGGCCGCGTGGTCAACCCACTGGGCCAACCCATGGACGGTAAGGGCGATATCGCGACGACCGAGTCTCGTTTGATTGAGTCTCCCGCTCCGGGGATTATTCAGCGGAAGTCGGTGCATGAACCCATGCAGACCGGCATCACGGCGATTGACGCGATGATTCCGATCGGTCGCGGTCAGCGTGAGCTGATCATTGGTGACCGCCAGACTGGTAAGACCGCCATTGCGATCGACACGATCCTCAATCAGGCGGATCAGGACGTGGTTTGTGTCTATGTGGCCGTTGGCCAGAAGGCTGCATCGGTGGCCCAGGTGACTGAAGTGCTGCGCGAGCGTGGAGCTCTTGATTACACCGTGGTTGTTGCCGCGAACGCTTCCGAGGCCGCGGCTCTTCAGTACCTGGCGCCTTATACCGGTGCCTCGATTGCTGAGTACTTCATGTACAAAGGCAAGGCCACCTTGGTCATCTACGACGACCTCACCAAGCAGGCACAGGCGTATCGCCAGATGTCACTGCTTCTCCGCCGTCCACCCGGACGTGAGGCTTACCCCGGAGATGTCTTCTATTGCCACAGTCGTCTGCTTGAGCGTGCAGCCAAGCTCTCTGATGCCATGGGCAAAGGCTCGATGACTGCTCTGCCAATCATTGAGACCCAGGCTGGTGACGTTTCTGCTTACATTCCGACCAACGTGATTTCGATCACCGATGGTCAGGTCTTCCTCAGCTCTGATCTGTTCAACTCTGGTCTGCGTCCTGCCATTAACGTCGGTATCTCTGTGAGCCGAGTGGGCGGTGCTGCTCAAACAAAGGCCATTAAGAAGATCGCCGGTACCCTCAAGCTGGAGTTGGCTCAGTTTGACGAGTTGGCTGCCTTCTCTCAGTTCGCATCTGATCTTGATGCCGCCACACAGAAGCAGCTCGGCCGCGGTAAGCGTCTGCGTGAACTTCTTAAGCAGCCTCAGTTCAGCCCGTTGATTCTTGCTGAGCAGGTGGCCATCGTTTACGCCGGTGTGAAAGGTTTGATTGATGATGTTCCTGTGGATCAGGTGGTTCAGTTCTCCCGCGAGCTGCGTGAGTATCTGAAGAGCAACAAGCCTGATTTCATCCAGAAAATTCAGACCGAGAAGGTGCTCAGCCCTGACGCTGAATCCATGCTTAAGGAGGCCATCTCAGAAGTCACGTCCACAATGCTGGCCACGGCCAACTGAGAGGTTTTCACTCATGGCGAATCTCAAGGAGATCAGAGACCGGATCAAATCGGTCAAAAACACACGCAAGATCACTGAGGCCATGCGTCTCGTGGCGGCGGCAAAGGTCCGTCGAGCCCAGGAACAGGTGTTGCGCAGTCGTCCATTCGCGGATCGACTCGCTCGTCTGCTGGAAAATCTGCAGTCACGAATGCGCTTTGAGGACGCTGACGCTCCTCTGCTGGAGCAGCGAGCTGTCGACACCATCACTCTTGTGGCTGTCACCGGCGATCGTGGTCTCTGCGGTGGCTACAACACCAACATCATTAAGCGCACCGAACAGCGTTTTAATGAACTCAAGGCCAAGGGTTTTAAGGTTGATGTGGTTCTGATTGGCCGCAAGGCGATCACCTATTTCACGAACCGCAACTATCCAACTCAGGCCACATTTACTGGTCTTGAGCAGGTCCCAACCGCTGAGGAAGCCGGCTCAATCGCAAATGAGTTGTTCGCTGAGTTTCTCTCGGGGAGCACCGATCGTGTGGAGATTATCTACACCAAGTTCATCAACCTGGTGAGCTGCAAGCCGGTTGTTCAGACACTCCTTCCGCTTGATCCTCAAGACATTGCGGATCCAGACGATGAGATTTTCCGTCTCACAACGAAAGAGGGGCGCCTCACTGTCGAGTCTGGTGCAGCACCAGCCAACACTGAACCGAAGATTCCTTCGGACATTGTGTTTGAGCAAACTCCTGATCAGTTGCTGAATGCCTTGCTGCCCCTTTACCTCCAGAACCAGCTTCTGCGCTCTCTGCAGGAATCGGCAGCGTCTGAATTGGCCAGTCGAATGACGGCGATGAACAATGCCAGTGACAACGCCAAGGCACTCGCCAAGGAGCTGACTCTGGATTACAACAAAGCGCGTCAGGCCGCCATTACTCAGGAAATTCTTGAAGTGGTTGGTGGTGCCGCAGCAGCTGGCTAATCGCTGAATTGATTGTCACCTCTTTCTTCAGCCGGTTCCTGACGGGACCGGCTTTTTATTTGTCGAATTTCAGTGTCGGGAACTGGCGCCTGTCTCGATCATCACTTTGGAGTCTTGTGCGTTGCCGGAGATGGTCATGCTCCGAGGGCGCGTGCACGGATTCGTCTCCAGCACACGCAGGCTTGATCGCAGCTGAGATCAAGCGCCTTCGGATCACCACAGTTGGCTGCCCTCTGTGGGGGAGTCCTGGCTGAGTCCGTAGGGCTGGTCTCGCCATCCCAATGCCCATCTCTCACTGCTCTGATGCAAGAGAAGGGTCGCAATCGTCCCTCGCCCTGAGAGGATGAACTTTCTGGTGCGTTCCTGGAAGGATGAGCAACACGACTGGCACGAGCTATGCCATCAGCATTGAGCTGGATGGTCAGCAGCAGGTTTTCCAGTGTGCTGAAGATCAGACCGTGCTGTCAGCGGCAGAGGATGCCCGGGTGATGATTCCGAGCTCTTGCTGTGCTGGTGTTTGCACCACCTGCGCTGCGCGCATCACGCAGGGTGAAGTGCATCAGCCCGATGCCATGGGAGTGAAGGAGGAGCTGCGCAACGACGGCTTTGCCCTCCTCTGTGTTTCGTTCCCTCGCTCAGACCTCAAAATTGTGGCCGGCCAAGAGGATGCTCTCTATGAAGCGCAATTTGGTCAATATCAGAAGTGAAACTCGCCTCTCGGCGATTGATGCTGGCCTGCCCGGCAGACCTTCCACCTTCCGGTTTGCATGCTTGGGTTCTGAATCAGCTCCGCGATGAGGGGGAGCCCTTGCGTTGGGCGATCACCAGTGTTCACCGCACTGCTGGCACGACTGCTTCTACGACTGATGCCATTGCTGTGCTGACCCTGCAAGTCGAGGCTGTCTTGATCCAATGAGCGGGCCTGACCGATGCGCCGCACCCTTCCCCACGCTGCTGCTGGTTCCCACTGGTATCGGCTGTCAGATCGGTGGTTTCGCTGGTGATGCGCTCCCTAGTGCACGGCTGTTGGCCGCTGCTAGTGGTTGCCTGATCACCCATCCCAACGTGATGAACGGCGCGGCGCTGTACTGGAGTGATCCCCGCATCCACTACGTGGAGGGCTATGCGATCGACCGATTCATGGTCGGGGACTGGCGCTTGCGGTCAGTTCGGGGGCATCGGATTGGCTTGCTGCTGGATGCGGCCATTGAACCTGAGTTGCGGCATCGGCACCTGCAAGTGGCCGATGCTTGTCGCGCCAGCCTTGGTCTGGAGATTGGACCTGTGGTGACGAGTGATGTGTCCCTGGGGGTGCATCTGGAGCTTGGGGAGAGCGGTATCAGCTCGGGCACGCTGGAACGTCCCGATGCCTTGCTGCGTGCCGGCGATCAGCTCAAGGCGGCTGGTGCCACTGCTATTGCCGTTGTGACACGTTTCCCTGAGGACCCTCACAGTGAGGCGCTGGCGGCCTATCGGCACGGCAGTGGTGTGGATGCTCTTGCCGGTGCGGAGGCCGTGATCAGTCATCTTCTGGTGCGTCACCTGCAGATTCCCTGTGCCCATGCTCCTGCCTTGTCACCACTTCCTCTCGAGCCTGAGCTTGATCCAAGAGCAGCTGCTGAAGAGCTGGGTTATACCTTTTTGGCCTGCGTCTTGGTGGGGCTGAGCCGGGCCCCAACTCTGCTCTCTGCGGAGGCCTCTGCCCACGGTTCGGATCTGAGCGTTGAGCATCTGGGTGCCGTGGTGGTGCCTGCAGATGCGCTTGGGGG
>Ga0189288_10490_pt1 | contig 9177 bp, 7 predicted proteins | sample UW105minimetaG_FD_130316 | JGI IMG/M metagenome (GOLD analysis project Ga0189288, IMG submission 130316) | Marine microbial communities from the Costa Rica Dome - UW105 mini metaG | ecosystem: Environmental > Aquatic > Marine > Oceanic > Photic zone | place: Costa Rica: the Eastern Pacific... | reverse complement strand
GTTTTTTCCGTTTTCCATTTTTTTGGTATTTTGGTTGACAAGCATATATCTGTATTATTGATGCCTCACACATACGCTTTGTACTTGTTTCAGGTTCATTATTTAACTTGCAGACCAATGCGAGTGTTAATAAAACTGCATTTAAATTTTTAAAATGCTTATTTTAAGCAAGTTAACATACTGTTCTGGGGTTATTGCTTTGGGGTTGTAATAAATAGGAGTTACACTATGGGGGGTATAGATATATTGCTGTGTCTCGAAATAGAGGGTTTTATTTTATCTAATCCAAATCACAACACAATTTATTGGCATAAGTTGTATCATCCTTTAAACAAGGATCGATACACCTGGAGAGACAGCTCTTATTTTTTTATAGATTTTCAAATTTACATAGAAACTTTTATACTTCCACTACACTAAAGTGTAGTTTTTTTACTATACTAAAGTTTAGTTTTTTTTAGGTATTCAAGAATTTAAATAGGTGTTTTTTTATTTTTAGGATATTCAATTATTTTAGAATTCAGATTCGGTTTTTAAAAAAACGACACTTCCGTTTTAACAGACTTTCTGTGGTAATTTTTCCAATTCCAATAATTGAAGCCTTCCAAGGAAATATTTTTAAAGTTTTTATTCCTTATTTAAATGCATATCGAGCTTGTTGTATATGGTTTGGTTCTTAATTTTCAGGACAATCTATGTTCACATTACAACAACCAGTGGCTTTGTTGAAATTAAATCATTAAACTCTGCAAGACTAATCTCCTCCAACAGCGATGTCACCTCCATAAGAATAAGTCAATGTAAGTGGACTGTCTTTAATTCATCTATAAGTTACATAATAGGGACCAACACTAAGATTAACAATGTCTTCTGAGCTCGAATTTAACCCATAATTTATATTTCCTGTATGACTATAACAATCTTGCTTAGCAAAAAATTGCCATTTCTGATGCAAGGTTTGTTCATTTAACATGGGCTTATTTATAGCTATCGCATTTGAGAAACCATTATGAATAAAATGTTTCCCAACAATTCTGTCTTTTAACAACTGGTTAGAACCAACACTTCAAGTAAAAACAAATGAAATATAGAATAGCAGAAGTAGTTTTCTCATAATTAGGGGTTGAATTATTTCAAATATAACAAAAAAGCTTTTGACAGATTCATCTTTACATCAACTTAAAAAGATATTAAAGCAGGAAACTTAAACACTAATTATTAACAAATCAATAAGTAAAGACTGATTCATTAAGGAAGTGGTTTTTATGAAATCTAATTTTTTTATTGACTATTCTATTAGCATACTGTGGTATACGTTTTGGACGTCATCATCTTGTTCTAGTCTTTCTAGAAGCTTTTCAACATCTGCTTGTTGTTCTTCTGAAAGTTTGTTGGTTGTGGTTGGAATTCTTTCAAAACCAGAGGATATAATTTCTATTTTATTTTCTTCAAAGAACGATTGTATTGAGCCAAATTGTTCGAAGGGAGCGTAAATGATAATTCCTTCCTCATCGTCAAAAATTTCTTCCACCTCAAAATCAATTAACTCTAGTTCAAGTTCTTCCATGTCTATAGAAATATCTTCTTTTTTTACAGTAAAATTACAGGTATGGTCAAACATAAAAACGACAGATCCAGAAGTTCCTAAATTGCCATCACATTTGTTAAAACAGGCTCTTACATTTGCAACAGTTCTATTGTTGTTATCTGTGGCGGTTTCTATAAGAATTGCAATTCCATGAGGTGCGTATCCTTCAAATAAAACTTCTTTATAGTTTGCAGTATCTTTATCAGTTGCTTTTTTTATAGCTCTCTCTACGTTGTCTTTTGGCATGTTTGCAGCTTTTGCATTTTGCATAACTGCTCTTAAGCGTGAGTTAGATTCTGGGTTTGGCCCTCCTTCTTTAACTGCCATGACAATGTCCTTTCCAATTCTTGTAAAGGTTTTTGCCATTGCAGACCAACGTTTCATTTTTCTAGCTTTTCTAAACTCAAATGCTCTACCCATTTTTAATGATTGTTTTATTGAAAATTAATATGACCACGCAAATGTAAAAATTTGAACGTTGGTTTACAATTAATTTGATGGATGTATTTGATTTGAACTAAATAATATACGTTACCCATATTTTTCATAAAAGTCAGAAATTTTACTCTCTGTGTTTATTGTGGTAATATGGATTTCGTTCCTTATTTTTATTGATTTATAGTGCAAAAAATAGGCATAAAAAAATGACTAATATTAAAATTAGTCATTCAATTCTGTATTTGCGATAAATTACTTTTATCAAACCTGTAAAACCCCCATATTAAATCTTTTTTCAATAGGGGCGTGGTTTGCTGCTTCAATCCCCATAGAAATCCAAGTTCTAGTTTCTAACGGATGTATGACACCATCTGTCCAAATTCTTGCCGCTGCATAGTAAGGAGAAACTTGATTGTCATATCTAGATTTTATGTTATTAAAAAGTTCTTTTTCTTTTTCTGGCGTAATTTCCTCTCCGCGTTTTTTAAGGGATGCTGTTTCAATTTGTAATAAAACTTTTGCAGCAGAATTTCCACTCATTACTGCTAATTCTGCACTTGGCCATGCAGCAATTAATCTTGGGTCATAAGCTTTGCCACACATAGCATAATTTCCTGCTCCGTAAGAGTTGCCTATAACAATGGTAAACTTTGGTACAACAGAATTACTAACGGCGTTTACCATTTTAGCTCCGTCTTTTATAATGCCTCCGTGTTCCGATTTGCTACCTACCATAAATCCAGTAACATCTTGTAAGAAAACTAATGGAATTTTTTTCTGATTACAATTGGCAATAAAGCGAGTAGATTTGTCTGCGGAATCGTTATAAATAACTCCACCAAATTGCATTTCTCCTTTTTTTGTTTTCACTAATTTACGTTGATTGGCAACAATACCAACTGCCCAACCATCAATTCGTGCATACCCTGTTAGAATAGTTTGTCCATAGCCTTCTTTGTATTGTTCAAATTCAGAATTATCAACCAAACGTTTAATAATTTCTAACATATCATATTGTGCGTTTCTTTCTTTTGGCAAAATTCCAAAAATATCCTCTTCATTTTCTTTTGGAGGAAAAGAAGTGGTTTTGCTAAATCCAGCTTTGTCATAGTCACCAATTTTATCTACTATAAATTTTATTTTATCTAAAGCATCTTTATCGTTTTTTGCTTTGTAGTCGGTAACTCCAGAAATTTCACAGTGTGTTGTTGCCCCACCTAAGGTTTCATTATCGATTGCTTCTCCAATGGCAGCTTTTACTAGATAGCTTCCTGCAAGAAAAATACTAGCAGTTTTATCAACAATTAAAGCCTCATCACTCATAATTGGTAAATATGCTCCACCGGCAACACAACTTCCCATAACAGCAGAGATTTGTGTAATTCCCATACTACTCATTACAGCATTATTTCTAAATATTCTCCCAAAATGTTCTTTGTCAGGAAAAATTTCATCTTGCATTGGTAAATACACACCCGCAGAATCTACTAAATAAATGATTGGTAATTTATTTTCTATGGATATTTCTTGAGCTCGTAAATTCTTTTTCCCTGTAATAGGGAACCAAGCGCCCGCTTTAACCGTGGCATCATTGGCAACAACAATACATTGTTTGCCTTTTATATATCCTATTTTTATAACAACACCACCACAAGGACAACCGTCATGCTCTTTGTACATGTCTTCACCAGCAAAGGCACCTATTTCTATAGATTTTGCATTGCTATCTAAAAGGTAGTCAATTCGCTCCCTTGCAGTCATCTTTCCTTTTTTATGCTGTTTGTTGATACGTTTTTGCCCGCCGCCTAGTTTTACTTTGGCAAAGCGTCTTTTTAAATCTGATACTAAAAGTTTATTGTGGTCTTCGTTTTTATTGAAGTTAATGTCCATAAAAATGTTTGTTTTTTCAGTGGTAAAAGTAATAAAATTTTTAATCGTAAGAGTTAATAATTTGGGTTACTGTATTGTCAATATCGGCATATTTTTTTTGTTTTTCCAATCGTGATGGTTCAGCAACTCTGTCTGTACAATCTATAATATCACAGGTTTCACAAGTTACCCCAACCAATTTTTTTGTAAATGTTTTTTCTTTGAAAAAAGCAAGTTTCTTTTTTAATTGTGGAGATAACAACATGCCTATACTAACACTTCTGTTGATTTCCCTTTTAAAAGGATCTGTAGTAGCAGATGATAAGACTAAATACTCATTTTTCTCACCCTCATAAGATGAAACTTGAATTCCAAAAGTAGATCTTTCTTTTGAAGAATTTTCTAGATCTTGAATTGTTTTTATAGAAACCCAGCGCCTACAATAATGCTCGTGATTTCTATTTGCGTGAGGCGATTGTTGTTGAGTTAAATGCAGCTCTTTACTTAATCTAAATTCTGACGAGTTTTCTTTGTGAGTAAATCGTAAAAAAAATAAATTTTTTATGTTGAAGTATTTTGGTAAAATATTTGTTAATCTTTGATAGAATGATTCTTGAGAACAATTGAAATGATTAATTATTTTGTGTAATTTTAAAGAATTCCATTCTTTTAAAGCAAAAAGATTTGTCAATTTTTCTACAAGAATATTTCTAGGAATAATCAATGCACCAGCAAAATATGAGGCTATAAAGTTATTTAAAACTTGTTCAAAATTTTCAAACTTTATCCAAGGAAAGGTGAATAACCTATCGTTTATGTTTAAAAAATTATATCCCAATTCTTTCGCATAAATAAACGTTTTTTGTGCTTCAGAAATATTTTTATCTATGAGTAGTGTTTTATTTTTTGGAATAAAAATATTTCTCAGTTCATCAAGATTTTTATGTTTTGAAAGTTCACTGTCATTAATTATATAGCCAAACTCTTCAGTTAAAATTTCTTCTAATTCGCTAGAAGTAATTTTTCTTGATAAATCTAAATGATACAATTTGGCAAAGTTTTCTACATGTGCTTCTATTTCTTCAAAATAATTACTATGTGCTTCTTGATAGGATCTTACTGAAGCTAAAAAGAAACTTTCTCTGGTTAAATTATAGTTTTGAGAAATTTTAATAATTGTGCTTATAAAGGCATTTACTTTTGCAGGTGCATTTGCAACAATATCAATTAACTTATTTTCTTTGATGCCAAATAATTCAAATGGAATTTCTTTTAAGATTTTAGACTGAAGAATTTCACCAATTGGAGCAAGATTTTTGTTTAATTTTAAAGAAACTAAATAATCGTAAGAAACTTCAAGTTTTTCCGAAAGTATAATAATCTTATCGGTTTTTGGATATTTTTTTCCTTTTTCAATTTCATTTAAATAAGATTTTGACAAGCCTGTTAATTTAGATAACCCAAATAGGGAAAGGTTTTTTTCTGTTCTTATTTGGTTCAGCTTTAGTCCAAAAATTAAGCGTATGTATTCGTCTTCTATGATCATAAATCAAATATAATACTATTTAGCGAACTTCATATATAATGGTTTTTTTAAAATTTAGCGAACGTTCGCTTGTGGCGTTCAAAAAAAATTACTATAATTGTGGTGTGGAAATTAAAATATTCTAAATATGCAAGAAAGTATCATAACAAAAGGAATTGATTTTAAGGGTTTTAAAATTGATGAATACCAAGAAGTCCTAACAAATGAAGCCATTGATTTTTTGTTAGAATTACACGAAAACTTTAATCAGAGAAGATTAAAACTACTTGAAGATAGAGAAATTGCGCAAGCGTATTATGACGCTGGTCATTTCCCTTCTTTTCCAAATGAAACAAAACATATAAGAGAATCTGACTGGGTTTGTGCAGAATTGCCAAAAGACCTATTAGATAGAAGAGTAGAAATTACAGGACCTGTTGATAGAAAAATGGTAATTAATGCCTTAAACTCAGGAGCAAAAACTTTTATGGCAGATTTTGAAGATAGTAATTCTCCAAACATTGCTAATAATTTAGGAGGGCAAATTAATTTGCGAGATGCTATTAATAAATCCATTTCATTTTACAATCCTACAAAAGATAAAACTTATTTGCTTAATAATGAAACTGCTACTTTATTGGTTCGTCCAAGAGGTTTGCATTTAAATGAGAAGCATTTTGTTTGCAATGGTGAGGAGATGTCTGGTTCTTTGGTAGATTTTGGTTTGTTCTTTTTTCACAACATCAAAACATTACAAGAACAAGGTTCTGCCACTTATTTTTATTTGCCAAAATTAGAACATTATTTAGAAGCTCGTTTGTGGAACGATATTTTTGTATTTGCTCAAGACTACCTTTCAATACCACAAAAAACAATAAAAGCAACTGTTTTAATTGAAACAATTACTGCTAGTTTTCAATTAGATGAAATTATTTATGAATTGAGAAACCACATGGCTGGACTAAATTGTGGTCGTTGGGATTATATTTTTTCATACATAAAAAAGTTTAGAAATCACTCTGGTTTTATGGTTCCAAATAGAGATCAGGTGACTATGCAAACTCCATTTATGAGAGCCTATTCTTTATTGGTTATTCAAAAGTGTCATAAAAGAAAAGTGCATGCAATGGGAGGAATGGCGGCTCAAATTCCGATTAAAAACGATGAGGTTGCCAACAAGTTAGCTTTTGCAAAAATATTCGCAGATAAAGAGCAAGAGGTCAAAAATGGGCATGATGGAACTTGGGTTGCGCATCCAGGATTGGTTTCTTTAGCTATGGGTGTTTTTAATGAAAATATGATTACTAAAAATCAAATTCATGTTTCTAGAAGTGATGTGAAGGTTTCTGAAGCTGATCTGGTTGAAATGCCAAAAGGAACAATTACTGAAGACGGAATTAGAAAAAATATAAACGTTGGTATTTTATACATAGAAAGCTGGCTAAGGGGCAATGGTGCTGCCGCATTATATAATTTAATGGAAGATGCTGCAACCGCAGAAATCTCAAGAACGCAAGTTTGGCATTGGCTTCGTAAAAATATTCAATTAGAAGATCAAAGAATTTTTAACCAAGAGATGTATCAACAACTAAAAAAGGAAGAATTACTGAAAATTAAAAATTTGGTGGGAGAAACTAATTTTACAAATGGAAAGTTTCAGTTGGCTATTTTATTGTTTGATGAGCTTGTTTTGTCAAAAGATTACAAAGAGTTTTTAACATTATCAGCCTACAATTACTTATAAAAAAAATGTCTCGCAACTACTACAATAGTCAACGAGACAAAATTATCAAAATCTAGAAAACCTTAATAATTAAAATCAAAATTATGAAAAATTTAGTTCAAAGTAATTATAGTTCAGTTTTAGAAACTGTAAGAAATTTAAAAGAGAGATATGGCACTTCTTGGAATGCTATTAATTCTGAAAGTGCAGCAAGAATGGCCATTCAAAATCGTTTTAAAACAGGTTTAAATATTGCTAAATATACTGCTGCTATTATGAGAAAAGACATGGCAGAATACGATGTAGATTCATCAAATTATACACAATCTTTGGGTTGTTGGCATGGTTTTATTGCACAGCAAAAAATGATTGCAGTAAAAAAACATCACAAAACAACAAACAAAAGTTATTTGTATTTATCTGGTTGGATGATTGCTGCATTGCGTTCTGAGTTTGGACCACTGCCAGATCAATCTATGCATGAGAAAACAGCCGTACCTTCATTAATTGCTGAAATTTATGATTTCTTACGCCAAGCAGATGCTATAGAATTAAATGATTTATTTAAAAGGAAGGAAAATGGAGAAGACGTTCAGGCTGAAATTGATAATTTTGAAACTCATGTCGTTCCTATTATTGCAGATATCGATGCAGGTTTTGGAAACGAAGAAGCAACATATTTATTGGCTAAAAAAATGATTGAAGCTGGAGCCTGTGCAATTCAAATTGAAAATCAAGTTTCAGACGCAAAACAATGTGGTCATCAAGATGGGAAAGTTACTGTTCCTCATGAAGATTTTATTGCAAAATTAAATGCAATTAGATATGCATTTTTGGAATTAGGTATAGAAGATGGAATCATTGTAGCAAGAACAGATTCTGAAGGAGCTGGTTTAACCCAAAAATTACCTGTAAGTCAAGAAGAAGGTGATTTAGCATCTCAATATTTAGCTTTTATAGAAGCTGAAGAAATTAATATTTCAGATGCCAATGATGATGATGTTTTGCTTAAAAGAAATGGTAAATTAGTTCGTCCTGTAAGATTGGCAAATGGCTTGTATAAGTTCAAAGATGGTTCTAATATTGATAGAGTAGTCTTAGATTGTATTACGAGTTTAAAAAATGGCGCTGATTTACTTTGGATTGAAACTCCAACTCCAAATGTTAAGCAAATTGCTAATATGGTTAATAGAGTTAAAGAAGTTGTTCCAAGTGCAAAATTGGTATATAATAATTCACCTTCTTTTAACTGGACATTAAATTTCCGAAACCAAATTTATGATGAAATGCTAGCAGAAGGAGAAAATATGACAGGTTATGATAGGAATAATTTAATGGATGCTCAATACGACGATTCGGAATTATCTTATCTTGCTGATGAGAAAATTAAAAATTTTCAGATTGATGGAGCAAGAGAAGCTGGAATTTTTCATCATTTAATTACTTTGCCAACCTATCATACTACAGCATTGCATATGAACAATTTAACTGAGAGCTATTTTGGAGAACAAGGCATGCTAGCTTATGTAAAAGGAGTTCAAAGACAAGAAATTAGAAAAGGAGTTTCTTGTGTAAAACATCAAAGAATGGCTGGTTCGGATTTAGGTGATGATCATAAAACTTTTTTTGCTGGAGATAAAGCTTTAAAAGCTGGAGGAGCGAAAAATACATCAAATCAGTTTGAAGTTACTAAAGTATCTAAAAAAGTGATTGATGAAATTATACAAGTAGCATAGTGTACAGCAAAAATAGTAAACCTCTCTAAAGAGGTTTACTATTAATCGTATTTTATTACCTCCTCAGCAGCGAGAAGTTTCCTTTTTTATTGATTGTTGATTTATTAATATCCGCTGGGATGAGTTGAATACTAAACCAATAGTCATCTGAAGGAAGTATTTTTCCATTATACACTCCATTCCAACCCTGGCTGTCAATAGGGACTTGTGCTACTAATTTTCCAAATCGGTCAAAGATATTGATACTGCTATTTGGGTAGAATGTTTTATTGGCTCCTTTGACAACCCATGTATCATT
>Ga0189288_10488_pt1 | contig 9292 bp, 11 predicted proteins | sample UW105minimetaG_FD_130316 | JGI IMG/M metagenome (GOLD analysis project Ga0189288, IMG submission 130316) | Marine microbial communities from the Costa Rica Dome - UW105 mini metaG | ecosystem: Environmental > Aquatic > Marine > Oceanic > Photic zone | place: Costa Rica: the Eastern Pacific... | reverse complement strand
TCGGTTTAGGCAGCCTTGAGGAGCAGGCCGACAAGGCCAAGGTGAGTGCGATCGCCATGGTGAGTGAATATCGCCAGGTGACGACGCGAAAGGGAGACCGTATGGCGGTTCTCACCCTGGAAGATCTCACCGGCAGCTGCGAAGCCGTTGTGTTTCCCAAGAGCTACGCCCGTCTTTCAGATCATCTGATGGCGGAAGCACGCTTGCTGGTGTGGGCAGTCGTTGATCGCAGGGATGAACGCGTGCAACTGATCGTCGATGACTGTCGGGCGATCGATGATCTGCATCTTCTCTTGGTTGAGCTCCAACCCGATCAGGCCAGTGATGTGGCTGTGCAGCACAAACTCCGGGAATGCCTGCATGCCCACCGTCCGGAACAGGACGAACTTGGCGTGCGTGTTCCCGTGGTTGCCGCAGTGCGCAACGGGGCCGACGTGCGTTATGTGCGCTTGGGATCCCAGTTCTGTGTCAAAAATGCCCAGCTGGCGGCCAGTCACCTCAAGGAGCAGGCCTTTGAAGCCAGCACCAAAGCCCTGTTTAGTGGGGCCCCATCTGCCCAATCACCCTGACCTGGCAAGCCTTCACGAGTTGGACGATCAGGTCTTGCTGTTCTGTGCCTTCATTGACGACCGCAGTCGTTGCATGTTGGGCTTGATGTGCTCAATGCCCAGCAGACTTCCAGGCTGCGGTTCCCAGCTTGCAGACAGCACTCCATAACTCAAGCCCAGGAGGCCCAAGAGGAAGCATGCGCCTGAGCTGATCAGGGTGACGCCTGGTGGAATATCGAGGATCTGACGACTCACCAGCAGATAGCTGATCACAAACACCGCCATGCCCATCACGGAGGGCACACCCGTAGCAATGGCGACACGACGCGCCATCCGATTCGCCACCGCTTTGGGGATGGGTTCGGACGACGCTTTTGCCGATGCGCGGCCTGTGCTGCCGCTGTTCTCCTCGGCTGACCTGCGGGGTTCAAACGGCAAGGGTTTGCGCTGGTCGACCATGGCAGAAAGCTTGCTGGTGCGGCGAATCAGCCGCGGATGCCCAGTTTGCCAATCAGATTGCTGTAGCGCTGCTCGCTCTGGTTACGCACATAGGTCAGCAGTCGCTTGCGGCGACCGATCATCTTGAGCAGACCCTGACGGGAGGAGAAGTCGTGGATGTTCTGCTGCAGATGGCTGCTGAGCTTCGAGATGCGCTCGGTCAGCATGGCCACCTGAACCTCAGCCGAACCGGTATCGGTGGCGTGGGTCTGGTGCGTGTTGATCAGTTGCTGCTTCTGAGTGGTATCGAGCGACATGCGCGGCGTCTGGCCCTGACAGTGCAAACAACCAATTTACCCCCTCGCCTGCCCCTATGCCGATGATCGGCTGAGCCAACGCAGGCTTTCGCGCAGCCAGCCATCGGTGTCAGTTGTTGCTGGTGGTTCAGCCCCTGATGCAACGGCGCGCATCGCCCGGCGGATTTCCAAGTCTTCGTAGCCGAGTGTCTCTAGGGTCTGCTGCAGCTCCTGGAGGGGGTCCCCCTGAATCGGTAGCGCTTTGAGATCGCTGCGATCTACCAACGACAAGCTGTCTGCGTCTGGTGTCTTCCATTCGCTGAGGCGATCGCGCAATTCCACGGCCAGTCGTTCAGCTGTGCGTTTCCCCACACCTTGGGCCTGGCTGAGACGGCGTAGATCCCCATCCACAATCGCCTCCACTAGAGCCTCGGCACCACAGCATTCGAGCAGGGCCAGAGCCATCTGGGGTCCGACACCATTGACGCTGATCAATGTTCGGAACAGATCCCGCTCGCGTCGCTCAATAAATCCAAACAGACTGCATCCGTCCTCGCGCTGCACCTGATGGATCCATGCCGTGCAGCGACGTTCACCTTCCAGTTTGATGCGATGTCCAGATGTGAACTGAACCTCGTAACCCACGCCACCGCAAGCGATGACGAGTCCCTGACGCCCACCTTGAGACCAGGTGTCGATCCGATCCCCTTGCAGCCAGCCGATCATGGGGTTGCTCCTGATCTGCCCATGCTGCCTGACCTGTCGAGTCTTTCACCCCTTGTTCTCCGTCTGAGACGGTGGATGCAAAGAGGTCTTGCCTTGATTTGCGTGGTTGTGCTCGGCTTGGGCATGACGGCTTGTACGGGTGTGAATCAGCCTCCTCGCTCCGTTCTGCTGAAAGCTCTGGGTTTGCAGATCGAACTCACCCAGTCCGCCATCGCCACCTCCCTCGACCTCGATGCAGCTGGTGCCCCTGAGGTCAGTCGAGTCAGGGTGGAGTCACAGGAAGCGATCACATTGGCTGACCATCGTGGTTTGCATCTCACCGGGCGCTTCGATTGGCGTCTGCCTGGTGACAGGGTGAGAGTCGATAGTCCGTTCGAATTGTTTTTGGAGCGTGGAGAGCGGGGCGAGAGCTGGCGTCTGGCTCAACCGGCTGGCAGCAGTGACGGTGGATCCCAGGACTGGCTCACCTTCCCCCTGCCGATTGATGCTGGCTGAGCGCATGACTGCTCAGCGTGGCTGACGGGCGCTGAGGCTGATCAGTGTTGCTCCAAGCACGCAAGCCGCACCGACCACCATGGTGCTCGTGATCGGCTCAGCAAAAAACATCACACCCCAGAGGGCCGCGAAGACCACCTGCACGTAATTGATCGAGGTGGCTCGCGCCGCCGGTAGCGTTGCCAATCCTTCCGTGAGCCACACCTGGCCGAGCTGGGTGAACACTCCCACACCCACAAGCCAAAACCATTGCACGCTGCTGGGCCAGATCGCGTCTCCCCAGAGGAACGGAAGCGTGGCCGGTACCGACACCAATGGGAAATAGAACACGATCACCAGCGGGTGTTCGCGCACCGACAATTGTCGGACGCTCACGTAGGCCAGAGCGGTGAGTAAGGCGCCAGCCAAGCCGATCACCACCGCTATGGCCGGCAAGGCTGCCGTCGATGGGGCCAAGCTCGTAGTGCTTGAGCCTGTCAGTGAGCCCAACACGGGGCTTCCGATCCATTCAGGCTGGACCACGAGCATGACACCCGCCAAGCCGAGCAACACCGCGAGGCCGATCCGTCGCCTGATCGGTTCCCCTAGCCAAACCCAGGCGCTGAGAGCCGTCAGAGTGGGGTAGGTGTATTGCAGCAGGGTGGCAGCTGCCAGGGGCAGACGGGCCAGGGCTTCAAAAAAACAGAGCAGTGCCGTGGTGCCAAGGACGCCACGAAGCAGCAACAGGCTTCGCTGCTGACCCCAGGGGGAGACCTGGGCTTGTTTCAGCATCACCAGGGTGATCAGGATGCTGATCAATGAGCGAACCAGCACGATCTCTGCGACAGGCAGCTCACCACCGAGTTGCTTCACGCAAACGGTCATCACACTGAACGCCAGCGCGCAGAGAATCAGCAGTGCGCAGGCGCGCCATTCCTTCGGCGACTGACTGCCTCGGATTGCATTCAGCAGAGGGTGCATCCGTGGCCGTTGTTGATCACGGGCCAACCTTCGCACCGCACGCTGCCTCACCGATGTGCGCAAGGTCTCGCAGAATGGGGCCATGGCGATGCCCCGTCTTCACCCCCGCACCATCGACGCCGTCAAGGAACGGGCCGACATTGTTGATGTGGTCGGTGAGCACGTCGTTCTCAAGAAGAAGGGGCGTGAGTTCGTCGGCATCTGTCCGTTCCATGACGACAGCAAGCCGTCGATGACGGTGTCGCCCGCCAAGCAGTTCTATTACTGCTTTTCTTGCGGTGCAGGCGGGAACTCCATCAAGTTTCTGATGGAACTGCAGCGGCAGAGCTTCAGCGACGTTGTGCTGGAGCTGGCACGCAAATATCAGTTGCCTGTGGAGACCGTCGACGGTCCGCAGCAGGAACGTCTCCGCCAGCAGCTCTCACGGCGAGAGAAATTGCATCGCGCACTGGCTTTGGCTTCGGGCTGGTTCCGCACTCAGTTGCGCAGTGAGGCTGGCCAGGGTGCTCTGCAGTATCTGCGCGAGAGCCGGGGGCTCAGTGAGGCCACTCTTGATGCCTTTGAACTCGGTTATGCCCCGGAACAGTGGGATGGCCTGCTGAAGCACCTTCAGGAGGTGGAAGGCTTGGCCCCGGAACTCCTCGAGGCGGCCGGTCTTGTGGTGCCCCGTAAGGGTGGCAATGGTTTTTATGACCGTTTCCGCCATCGGGTGATGGTGCCGATCCGAGACCGTCAAGGTCGGGTGATCGGTTTCGGTGGTCGCAGTCTGGATGGAGGCGAGCCCAAATACCTCAACTCCCCAGAAACGGAGGTGTTCGAGAAAGGCAAGCATCTGTTTGGTCTCGATCGAGCTGCCAACGCCATTCGCAAAGACGACCGGGCTGTTGTCGTGGAGGGCTATTTCGATGTGATTGCTCTTCATGCCGCCGGCATCACCAATGCTGTGGCAGCCCTTGGCACAGCCCTGAGTGGGCAACAGATCACTCAGCTCTGCCGTTGTAGTGACGGTAAGCGCATCGTGCTCAATTTCGATGCCGATGGTGCCGGGGTTCGGGCCGCCAACCGTGCCATTGGTGAGGTGGAACAGTTGGCTCTTCAGGGCCAGCTTGAGTTGCGGGTGCTCCACTTGCCTTCCGGCAAGGATCCCGATGACTACCTCAAGGAGCACGGCTCCGGTGATTACCGCGCCCTCTTAGATCAGGCGCCGCTCTGGCTCGATTGGCAGATTGAGCAGGTGCTTGAAGGCCGCGATCTGGCGAAAGCGGATCAGTTCCAGCAGGGTGTTAGTGCCTTGGTGGCCCTGCTGGGCAAGCTGCCCCAATCAGCGATTCGCACCCATTACCTCCAACGGGTCGCGGAACGACTCAGTGGTGGGCAGGGACGACTGGCATTGCAGCTTGAGGAGGATCTGCGACAGCAGGTGAAGGGTCAGCGCTGGCATGGTCGATCGGCCCGGTTCGAACAACCTGGCGAATCCAGCCAACGGGAGCGTTCTGAGGCCGAGATCCTGCGCCTGTATCTCCACTGCCCCTCCTATCGCAGTGCGATTCGGCGGGAACTGCGTCAGCGCGAATTAGAAGATTTCGCGCTGCAACATCACCGGCTGCTCTGGGCAACTCTCACCGATCTGGAGGAAACAAACATCGGCTCCGGCCGGCTGGAGGCCGTCAGTCGCGGTCAGGACAGTGGCGAGGACCTGGCAGACCTTGATTTGCCACGTCTGCTCACTGATCAGCTTCTGCTTGAGAACAGTGCGTTGGTGTCGCGGCTCACCCCATTGCTCGAACCGGGTGAACTTCAGCGACTTGCCTTGAGTAACCCTCTGCAGCAGCTGCGCGGCACAGCTGCCGTTCTCGAACGTCAGAAAAGTCTGAAGCGTTGTCGCCATCTGCTTGAAGCCTGGGGTGGGCAACGCCTGCAGACGCTTGAACGTTGCATCGCATCGCTGATCGCCCAGGAGCAGGATCAGCCGCAGGCACTGGCCAACATCGATATGGAGCAGCGCATCCACGCCCTGTTTGAAGACCTCAATGCCGACGCTCTTCGCTTCCAGGAGCTCTACTACTGCGAGCGGAAACACATCGCCCACCTCGATGAGCAGCGTTGCGCCGGTTATGCCAATCCCAATGAGGTCGTCACAGACGACGTTCCTCCTGCGGCTTGAGTGCAGCTTCGTGTTGTGTGTTGCTTGGTCAGCTCAGGCCCACTAGTGCCTGATTGAGCGCCTGATCATCCATCCGTTCCAGAGCCAGGGCGTGCCAGTCCTGCCGCCAGATCTCAATCCAGGTGTGTAGACGATCTTGAAAATGTTCGGTCAATTCTTGCGGGCCCAGTCCTGCAGAAATCCCATTGCGAAGCACCTCAGCGGCAAGGGCACCGCTTTCCATGGCTCGGTCGATGCCGTGGCCTTGGTGAGGATCGACCAATGATGCAGCATCTCCGGTGAGCAGTACCCCCGCAGGTGGCTGCAGTTGAGCAATGGGATGCAACACCGGAATTGCCATGGTTCTGATCTCCCTTTGGGAGGAGGCCGTCGCATCGTGCCTTTTGATCGGTCTCTGACCATCCAGTTGGCAAAGCAGATGGTCGATCCAGAGGCGTGTGCGCTTGATCAGCTCCTTTCCCCGCAATCCATGGCCACCTTCGGGTGTCGGCATCGCCGCCACGCCGCAGTTGTAGCCGCCCGGCACAGCAAAGGCCCAGGCATAGGTGGCTTCTCCAGGCCAGCGGTAGTCAATGCGGGAGATTGGCTCGCCTGAACCACGATCTGAGCGTGCCATGGCCTCGTCTCCCAGATAACAGCGACTGGCCAAGGCAAGCAGAGGTCGCCCCTGCGACAGATGGCAGTGTCGTTGGATCATCGACCCGGCGCCATCGCAGCCCACCACGAACTCTGCCTTGATCGCAAACTGACCCGTTCGTTGTCCGGCTGGATCGTGAATGCTGCCGCTCACCTTCCAACGCTGCTCATTGGCGTCCCAGTGCAGCCTCTCCGCCTGCCATCCGAATTGCATCACGAGCTGGTGATCTTTGCAGCGCTGCATCAGCCAGTGGTCAAGCTCGCGGCGACGAACGGTTTGCATGCATGGTGTTCCGGACAGAATTCCATTGCCGTTCCTATGCCAGCCCCCATGACTGTTTCTGTTGCTGTACTGCCTGGCTCTCACACTGCCCTGCTCCGCCAGGAAGCTCCGTTTCTGCAGCTGTGGTGATTGGTCGTTCAGTCCCAGCCTCTCAATCAGGGTCTGGCTATTGAGCGGCAGGGCATCACCGCAGATCTTGTCGCGGGGGAAATGGGCTCGGTCGATGGCCAGCACATCAAGCTCGCTGTCAGCAAGCCCCATGCCACAGGCGGAACCTGCAGGCCCGAGGCCCACGATCAACACCCTGACCTGACGGTGTTGGCAATCTCCTCGCGATTGCTCCTCGGTCATGGACATCGCGTTAGTGGTTGATCCAAACGGTTGTGCGTCAGCACGTGCAGCAGCTGCATCGTGTTCTTTGGCAGTTCCTTGCGCTGCAGCATGGCTTCCAGTTCCCGAGCCCGTTGCATCACCATCCTGCAGGCGTCGCGATGGTGATCTGTTGCCAGCTCCTGGAGATAGACATGGGCACGGGCATCGTCACGCAAGTCACCTGCGTCACTGCAACCGAGCCCGAGGCGAAACAGCTCAGCGTTAAACCAGCCCATTGCTGCGAGCATCCCCAGGGCATCGGCGATCAGTTCATCAAACAGGTTGATGCGCATCTCCCCGACCAGGCGCTTGCAGGCGATGTGGGTGAGTTCATGTTCCAAACGCCAGCACCTCGACCGTTCGATCCATTCCTCTTCACTGAGTTGCCCCGGCACAACACTGCTGGAGAGGGAGCTGTAGGGCGCCCGGTGCAGGATCAGCAACTGGGCACGTTGATCTCTCCCGAGCTCACGAATCAATCCCCAGTGGATTAGGCCTGCCACCGCCTGGGCATGGACGGTGGGCTGGATCGTGGAGCTCGCACACCGATGTGCAAGACAGCGCACGACCAGAACGAAGTCATCGTGATGACGGAACTCGAGCACCGGTATCGATCCACAAGGATGGGCGGCCAGGCTGATCGTCAGTCCTTCTGGATCCTGCAAGCTTGGGGCCATCGCCTGATCGCTGGCGTTTGGGGACTCCCCCCGCAGCACAAGCCGTTTGTAGGCCTCACTGTTGGCGGCGTCCGGATGGGGCGTTATCCAGAGCTGGGGCAGCCCCTTGCGCAGGGTCGACCAAGACTGATCGGCCGTTGTATTGGCCAGCCATTCGGCCCACCAACGCTCCTGGGCAGAGGGCTTCAAAGGCAGAGCTGGCCAGGGCTGATCGAACCCCTGAAAGACCTTGCAGTACTCCTCGATTGACTGCATCACCCTCGCGTTAGCGACTGTTGTTGGCTCTCTAGCCATGGTTACCGGATCAGGTTCAGCGGCCGGAGCCCGATGATGGCTGAAACAGCGGCATCGTTCGCTGGCCTGCTCTATTCGGTGTTGTGCGATGACGGCATTTCTCGAAGCGTTCTGGCATGGGGAGGGCATCGGCGATGGCGGTGACCTCGAGGAGGCGCTGCAGGCCTATGTGTCCGTCAAGCCCGAAGACGGCGACTGGGAAGCCGCCTGCGCAGCAGAGGGAGCCGAGCCCAGGATTGAACGCTTTTCATCCTTTGAGGCCTATCTCGACAATGAGGATCCGTTGGAGACGATTGCTCTCAGCGCATCCATGATCAGCGAAGCCCTTGTGCAGCAGTTGCCCTGATGGTTGAGTCGTCCTTCGATTTCGCGGCATTTACGGCCGTTAACCATCTCTGGCCCTCCTTTGTGGAGCGTTTGGGGACAACGCGGTCTCAGCAGGCCGTGCGTCAGGCCCTCGATCTACAGAGCATGCACGGCAAAGAAGGCACCGTGCCAGTGCTGTTCATTGAGACCTGTGGAATTGCTCTGGCCAGTTCGGTGCTGCTCCGGGAACAGACCGGCCTGAATGCTCATGGCAATGGCATGGTGCTCATCCTGTCTAAGCGAGCCCAGGAGCTGCAGTTGATCTGGGGCTGACCTTCATCCCTCTGAGGGGTCTGTGGTGGCGTCAGTCGCGCTCCCATGTCTGATCTGGTCGGCAAGGACCATGAAAGAAGGTGTCTTTGAGGCAACCGGGCTGACAGTTGGTCAGGACGTTTGCCTCCACCCAGCCCGGCAGCATCTCATTGGCCATGAACACCTTCGCCCACCGTCTGCCTGAGCTGGTGTTCGCGTAGCCGACCACCTCCACCTGTGTGGAGTCGCTGATGATGATGTTGGTCCTGATTCCTTCTCCAGGAGCCCAATACACAGGCACGACTGTCGTGGCTGTTTCGAGCCGACAGAGCCGTGGCTTGGCGGCTGTGAATCCTGACGCGCCAATGCCGATCAAGCTGATGCAGACCAAGGCTCTCCAGCTTCTGAATTCCATGTCTTGTGATCTCTAGTGGGTGTGCTGGCAGGTTGTTCTTGTTGATGATCCACCATCACGAACTGCGCTCACGAACTGCGCTCACGAACTGCGCTCATGATCTGCTCTCAATCTTTCCTCTCAGTTGATTGAGATGGCATCTTTTCCAACCCCACCTTGCGTTCAGTCCCGCATCCTTTAGGGGTGTGATTGTGCTGCTGCTATGGCATCGTCAACCCTTGCCGTGAACAAGGTGGCAATCATCGGCGGTGGCATCGCCGGTTTGACTCTCGCGATCGCCCTGAAGCGACAGGGAATCGAGGTGTCGGTACACGAAAAATACAGCCACTATCAGAGTCACCCCACCGGGTTTCTGATTTGGAGTTACGCC
>Ga0189288_10485_pt1 | contig 9389 bp, 9 predicted proteins | sample UW105minimetaG_FD_130316 | JGI IMG/M metagenome (GOLD analysis project Ga0189288, IMG submission 130316) | Marine microbial communities from the Costa Rica Dome - UW105 mini metaG | ecosystem: Environmental > Aquatic > Marine > Oceanic > Photic zone | place: Costa Rica: the Eastern Pacific... | reverse complement strand
GCCTGAATGTGAATGGAGTGACCGTGCGCGGCGCCGATGGCAATGACAAAAGCCTCAGCGACTACGCCGGCAATGTGCTGCTGATAGTGAATGTGGCCAGCCGCTGCGGCTTCACCAAGCAGTATTCCGGCCTGGAAGCACTCAACAAAACCTATGGGTCTCAGGGCCTGCGCGTGCTGGGATTTCCCTGCAACGACTTTGGTGGCCAGGAACCCGGCACGCTTGAAGAAATTCAAGCCTTCTGCTCTACCACCTACGGCGCCAGCTTCGAGCTGTTTGACAAGGTGCACGCCATGGGCACAACAACCGAGCCTTACTCCACTCTCAACCAGATGGAGCCGGCCGGTGATGTGGCCTGGAACTTCGAGAAGTTCCTCGTGGGCAAGGACGGCAGCGTGATCGCACGCTTCAAGAGCGGAGTTGAGCCCGAGTCAACCGAATTGACAACCGCGATCGAAGCAGCACTGGCCTGCTAAGCCTCAGCTCAACGGGTCGGTACCGGGGCCGTCAGGGCCCGACCGACCCAAAATCCAAGCGCTGCTGCGCCGACACCCAAGCCAAGGGTCAAACCAATCAGGCCCAGGGCCTCAACCCATTGCCCAGAGGCAATCAGCTCAACACTATTCACCATCCAACTGCTGAACGTGGTGAGCGATCCACAAAAACCAATGCCGAGGAGGAGCTGACGGCGGGGGCGACTGGGGCATCCAGCCAACAAGCCCAGCACCAAGGCACCGACCACATTGGCAACGAGATCCTTCTCGCCGAGATGGAGACCCAGTTGCCAGCGCAACACAGCGCCTGGAACAGCACCGATCGCCACCAGAACAAGCTCCGACAACTCCTGCTGAAGAGTGAATCGGCTCGTCTTCGCCTCCATCAGGCCACCCCGAGGCCATAGCCGAGTGCAGCCACCAGTAAGCCACCCAACACCGAACCGACTGCGAGCACAAGGCATTCCAGCCACTGATGGGCCCTCAGGGTGTTGAGCAACTCAACCGCAAAGGTGGAAAAGGTACTGAGACTGCCAAAGAAACCGGTGGCGATCAGCAATAGCAACGGTGCTGTCGCTGTGTCCGGCTGGCATTTGCCACTCACGGTCAGTCCTGCCACAAGACCGAGACCAAACGCCGCGATCAGGTTGACCGCAAACGTTCCCCAGTGTTTGCGCGGCACCATCGGTTCGTAGTGGTTAACCACCCGCAGCCGCAACCACGCACCGGGAATGGCCCCCAATCCAACTAGGGCGACCTGACGGGTGAACAACAGGGCGTCAGCCATGCATCCAGCCACGCTGGACCGCACCAGGATGCTCAGTACCCACGGTTGAGGCCACCTGAACTTGCAGCCACTCCTCACCGTTTTCACATCGCCAACGCCGCAAGACCCTCAGCGGGGTGCCCAAGTCGAGTCGACGCAGAGAAGGAGCATTCACCCTGGGGGAGGCATGCAAAAGATCGTGGGAACCACTGATCAACGGCCCACCACCATCACGACGTCGCACTTCTGGAAGACGTCGATCTGCTCCTCCAGCGGGAAGGGCCGCCGGGGCCAGCAGAGCAACACCGAGAAGCCAGCTCCAGCGCATCGCGGTAACCAGCGAAGCCTGCATCAGATGTCGAGGTTGGTCATATCAAGTTCAGCGCTGTGGGTTTCAATGAATTCACGACGCGGTGCCACCTTGTCGCCCATCAGGATGGTGAAGATGCGATCGGCTTCGAGGGCATCTTCAATTTCCACGCGTTTCATCATGCGCGTGGTGGGATCCATTGTGGTCTCCCAAAGCTGTTTCGGCATCATCTCACCCAAACCTTTGAAACGCTGAATGTTGTAATTAGCTTTTTCCGGAAAGCTTGATAGCGTTTTTTGGAGATCTTGCTCGTTGTAGCAGTACGTGTGATTTTTTCCGCGCTCCACTTTGTAGAGAGGAGGGCAGGCGATGTAGATAAAACCACCCTCCACCAGCTCCTTCTGATAGCGGTAGAAAAAGGTGAGCAATAGGGTGCGGATGTGAGCACCATCCACATCAGCATCGGTCATGATGACAACGCGATGGTAGCGAAGATTCTTCTGATCAAAGTCTTCGCCTTTGATGCCAAGCCCAAGGGCCGTGATCAGAGCCTGAATCTCGGTATTTTTGTAGATTTTGGCATCGTCTGTTTTCTCAATATTGAGGATCTTTCCGCGCAAGGGAAGAATCGCTTGGAAACGACGATCACGGCCTTGCTTGGCGGAGCCACCAGCTGAATCACCCTCAACGATGTAGATCTCAGACTCGGATGGATCCCTTGAACTGCAATCTGCCAACTTGCCGGGGAGCGTGGAGCTCTCCAACACGCTCTTGCGCCGTACAAGCTCACGCGCCCGGCGCGCTGCTTCGGCTGCATTAAAGGCCTGAATGGCCTTCTCCAGGATCATGTCGATCACACCTGGATTGAACTCCAGGTACTGACCGAGAGACTCACCGACAAGACTGTCAACAATGCCGCGAACTTCGGTGTTACCCAGTTTGGTCTTGGTCTGACCCTCAAACTCAGGCTCCGGAACCTTCACCGACAGCACAGCGGTGAGGCCCTCGCGAATATTTTCACCAGCGAGATTGGAATCAGCTTCTTTGCGCTTACCGCGCTTCCGAGCAAAGGTGTTGAGCGTGCGAGTCAGAACAGTTTTCAGACCCTCAATATGGGTGCCGCCATCAACTGTTCGGATGTTGTTGGCGAAACCAAGAATACTGTCGGAATAGGCATCAACACACCACTGAAGGGCTGCTTCAACCGAGACACCATCTTTCTCGGCATTCACATAAATAATCTCCGGATGAAGGGGTTCCTTCTCCGCATTCATATAGGCAACGTATTCTTTGATACCACCTTCGTAGAAATAAATTTCTTCGTGAGGCTCACCTTCTGGACTTCGGGCAGATTCACGCTCATCGCGAAAGACGATGCTGACTCCGCCATTGAGATAAGCAAGCTCTCTCAGCCTGGCGGAAAGAGTGGAGTAATCAAAGACAATGCCAACCGTAAAAATATCGATGTCTGGCTTGAAGCAGACACTCGTACCGGTGCGGCCATTCTCATCAGCGGGCTGATCTTCTGAGCGAAGACTGCCAATGGCTGCACCACGTTCAAAGCGCTGACGGTGCACCTGACCCTGACGGCGGACCGTCACCTCAACCCATTCACTCAGGGCATTAACAACGGAAACCCCCACCCCATGGAGGCCTCCAGACACTTTGTAGCCACCGGCGCCGAACTTGCCGCCGGCATGCAGCACCGTGAGCACTGTCTCCAAAGCACTCTTGCCAGTGCGCGGGTGCACGTCCGTCGGAATGCCTCTGCCGTTGTCGGTGACTGAAGCTGAGCCGTCCTCACCAAGGACGACAAGGATCTCTGAGCAATGCCCAGCCAGAGCCTCGTCGACAGAGTTATCGACAACCTCGTACACCAGGTGATGGAGTCCACGCGGCCCTGTGGTGCCGATGTACATCCCCGGGCGCTTACGGACTGGCTCAAGCCCTTCGAGGACCTGAATCTGTTCAGCGCCGTAGGCGGCTTGAACCTTTGAGGCTTCGCTCATGCGTTCGTGGTCTGCAAAGCCTCCTGTCAGGCTGAATTTACCACCGGTGCACCAGAGGCGCTTGCAGAGGCCTCTGAGGCGTCATTTTTCCCAGGGGTGCACCCCCAGGATTCACCCATGGGCGACACCAGTGCCATTCCCACCAGCCCCGACAACCCCAATCAGGCAGCTCATCATCCCCTGGTGATCGTGGTGCTGGGCCCCACCGCCAGTGGCAAGACGGCGCTTGGAATCGCCCTGGCCCAGCAGCTGCAACTCGAGGTGATCAACGTCGATTCCCGCCAGCTCTACAGGGGGATGAGCGTGGGTACGGCCAAACCAACACCCGCCCAGCAAGCCGAGGTCACCCACCACCTGCTCGACCTGCGCAACCCAGACCAGCCTCTAACGCTCCAGGAATTTCAGGGCGTGGCGATGGAGGCGGTTAACCGCTCGATCGCAACGCGGAGCATGGCCCTCCTGGTGGGAGGAAGCGGTCTCTATCTCAAATCCCTCACCAGCGGTCTCAAGCCACCTGCCGTGGCGCCACAGCCTCAGCTACGCGCCCAGATGGAACAGCTCGGGCAACCGCTCTGTCATGCACTGCTGCAACAGTCAGATCCAGAGGCCGGTCGTCGGATCGCACCGGCCGACGCGGTGCGCACCCAACGCGCGCTTGAGGTGCTCTATGCGACCGGACGCACCATCAGCAGCCAGCAGAGTTCCAGCCCCCCGCCCTGGAGGGTGCTGGAACTGGGGCTCGACCCGATCGACCTACGAGAGCGAATCAGCCATCGAACACGCCAGCTCTACGTGGATGGCTTGCTGGAGGAAACGGATCTACTACGCCAGCGCTTCGGTGCTGACCTCCCCCTCCTTCAGACCATCGGCTACGGGGAAGCGCTGCAGGAACTGGACGGAACCCTGAGTCGCGAGGATGCAATTGCCATCACCACCCGACGCACCCAACAGTTCGCCAAACGCCAGCGAACTTGGTTTCGCCGCCAGCATCAACCCCACTGGCTGAGGAGTAAGGAACCCTTCAACGAAGCGATGAATCTGATCAAAGGAGGTCTAGTGTGAGAGGAGAAGTGCCTGCGTTTGTCCAAGCTGGGCCGCCGTCCTTCCCTGTTCCCTCAACACCCTGAATGGCTCCACGTCCCCGTTTTGATCGACGCGCTCCTGTTCGTGAGCTCCCCAACATCAACGAACGCATCAATTATCCGCAGCTGCGAGTTGTTGATGCTGATGGCACCCAGCTTGGCGTGATCGACAGGGAAGAGGCGCTATCTGTCGCCCAGGAGCGCGAACTTGACCTGGTGCTGGTGAGCGAAAAAGCCGATCCTCCGGTCTGCCGGATCATGGATTACGGCAAGTTCAAATTTGAGCAAGAGAAGAAGGCCAAAGAAGCCAAGAAAAAGTCGCATCAGACCGAGGTGAAAGAGGTCAAGATGCGCTACAAAATTGACCTGCATGACTACGACGTCCGCATTGGCCAAGCCCAGCGTTTCCTCAAGGCTGGTGACAAGGTGAAATGCACCGTGATCTTCCGCGGTCGGGAGATTCAACACACCGCCCTCGCCGAAGTGTTGCTGCGGCGGATGGCCAAGGATCTTGAAGAGCAGGCCGAAATCCAACAGCCTCCGAAGCGTGAAGGCCGCAACATGATCATGTTCCTCACACCGCGCAAGACGCCGCTGGTGAAGAAGGACAAGGACGACGACCAACCCGTCGTGAAGGCAGTGCGGACCATCACCGCCCCTCCCCGTGCGGCCAGGATGAGCGGCAAAAGCGGCACCACCCCATAACGCTCAAGCGTGAAGGTGGTCGAGCAACAGTTGCCAACCCAGCTGTGCCGCTACTGGATCATGGTTGCTGCGAGCTTCACACATGAATCCATGATCAGCCCCATCAATGCCCACATAGCGCAACCGCTCTTCTGAAGGGTCAGATGCTTTCAAGGCATCCGCTATCTGCTGCTGGTCCGCTGGTGGAATCAGCGGATCGGCTGCAGCGCAAATGCAGGTGAGATTGCCAGCGACTCGATCCAAGAGCTCCAAGCTGGGCGGCCCTCCACCAGGGCGGCCTTGGCAAACACCGGCGCCGTAAAAGTCAAAACTGCTCTGCACCTCTGGAAGCGTGGCCGCAAGCAGGGCAGCATGGCCCCCGAAACAAAACCCCAACACTGTGAGCTCCGTGCAGCCCTGCGTCCGCAGCCAGGCGGCGGCATGTCGAACGTCAGCGAGGATCCCCGCCATGGTGGTGCTGTCTTTGTGACGGCGCCCCTCCGCCAGCGCATCCGGGTCGTAACCCAACTCCAACTGCGGCGCTGTGCGCGCAAACAGCGGCATGGCCAGCGCCGGCACCCCTTCTGCGGCGATCCGATCAGCAATGCTGCGCACCCAGGCATTCACGCCAAACACCTCAGGTAGCACGAGGACAGCACGAGAACGACACTGTTTAGTGTCATTTACTGGCGCCCACCAACAGCGCAGTGGTGCATGCGAACGGGCAAGTGTGTGCCAATGAGAGGGAGTTTTTAAAGCGCGCTCAGGAATTGGCATCAGGACACTGACCACCCAACCAATTGTCACCAGGACGATCACTTCTTAGGGTGGCCGCAATTCGATCCGGTCCACCGGCGTGCGATTCCACATTCAGCAGGAAAGCGACATTCCGGCTTCGACCCAGCTTTACAACCAGATCTGCTTCGCGATCGCCGCCCGGTACTACCCGCCAGGCCACCGGCTACCCAGCACCCGCCAGCTCGCGATGCAGACCGGTCTGCATCGCAACACCATCAGCAAGGTCTATCGCCAGCTGGAAACCGACGGCGTGGTGGAAGCGATGGCCGGGTCTGGCATTTACGTGCGTGACCAGCAAAAACCCCGAGAAGTGCGCACCCCTGTGCACATCCGCAACCGTGGGGTGACAGATCTCGACCGCGAGGTGCGCAAATGCGTTGACGGACTCCTCAATGCCGGCTGCACCCTGCAGCAGACCCGGGAACTGCTCACGCGCGAGATCGACTGGAGACTGCGCTGCGGCGCGCGGGTGCTGGTGAGCACTCCGAGGGAGGATATCGGTGCCTCCATGCTGATTGCTGAAGAACTCGAGCCAAGCCTGGATGTGCCCGTTGAGGTGGTGCCGATGGAGGAGCTCGAGAGTGTTCTGGAGAGCGCCAGCAATGGCACCGTGGTGACAAGCCGCTACTTCCTGCAGCCGATCGAGGAGCTGGCCAAACGTCACGGCGTGCGCGCGGTGGCAGTGGATCTGAACGACTTCCGTGAAGAACTCAATCTGCTCAAGGAACTCAGAGCCGGAAGCTGCGTGGGCCTGGTGAGCATCAGCCCGGGCATCCTGCGTGCCGCCGAGGTGATCTTGCACAGCATGCGTGGCAATGAACTGCTGTTAATGACCGCAACTCCAGACGTGGGTAGCCGGCTACTGGCACTGTTGCGAGCCTCCAGCCATGTGCTCTGATCGGCCAAGCCTGCCCCTCGTGGAACAGAGCCTGCGCCAGAACCGGTCCCAGCTGATGCGCATGCCCCAAGTGCACTGCGCTGAGAGCTACCTGAGCAGCGACACGATCGAACTGCTGCGCAAAGAGATCGGTCTGCAGACCAACTGAAAGACCACAGCCCGCACCCCTGACAGGTGATGATGCCTGCACCAGGCAAGCGTCCAAACTGACAAGGCCATGTTCAAGCAGATCCGAGCTGACATGGCCCTCATCCGTGAGCGGGACCCTGCGGCACGAGGCGCTCTAGAGATCCTGCTCTGCTATCCGGGCTTTCAGGCCATCACAGTCCACCGTCTCAGCCACCGGCTGTGGCACTCCCGCCTACCCCTCAAACTTCCAGCTCGGCTGCTGAGCCAGCTAAGCCGGGGCCTGACCGGTATCGAAATTCACCCCGGTGCCCGCATCGGCAGCGGCGTGTTTATCGACCACGGCATGGGGGTGGTGATCGGCGAAACCGCCGAGGTGGGAGACCACTGCCTGCTGTACCAGGGAGTGACCCTGGGAGGAACAGGCAAGGAAAGCGGCAAACGTCACCCCACCCTCGCCAGCAATGTGGTGGTGGGAGCCGGTGCCAAGGTGCTGGGGGCTCTGAAGATCGGCACCAACACCCGCATTGGAGCAGGCTCGGTGGTAGTGCGCGACGTGGAGGCCGATTCCACCGTGGTCGGGATTCCCGGCAGGGTGATTCACCAGAGTGGAGTGCGGATCAACCCGCTGGCCCACTCCGCCTTGCCAGATGCCGAGGCCAACGTCATTCGCAACCTGATGGAGCGAATCGATCAACTGGAGAGCCAGGTGGGCACCCTGCAGGCCTGCCTCAAGGCCGTCGCAGCGGGACGGCCGATCAGTGAGGTGCGTAGTGGCAAATCTCAGAACCTCAAGGACCGAGAGATCCTCGAGTTCTTGGGGGACTGACCCAGAGACAATCAGGCGCTTGCTGTCTGCTGAGCCGCAGGAGCTGGCTGGAACATGAACATCGAATAAATCACGTTGCGGCGCATGTTGGTCATCATCTCCAGGAACATGTCATAGCCCTCATTCTTGTATTCGATCAGGGGATCTTTCTGGCCATAACCGCGCAGGCCAACCGATTCGCGCAGCGCATCCATCGCTTGGAGATGCTCCCGCCAGAGGGTATCGATCTGCTGGAGAATGAAGAAACGCTCAGCTTCGCGCATGAGGCCTGGGCGTTCTTGTTCAATCTGGCCCTCCTTGAGGTCGTAGGCGTTGCGTAGCTGCTCCTGCAGAAATGCCTTGAGGTCATCCATGGAGAGACCACTGAGTTGATCGGGCTTTAGATCCTCAAGCAGATAGACAAACTCCTGAACCTTGCCCACCAGCTGACCAAGATCCCACTCCTCAGGCGGGAGATCGGGGTTCACATAGGCCTCAACGATTTCATTCATCGTGCGCTCTCCATAGCCAATCACCTGCTTCTTAAGCTCACGCCCCTCGAGCACGCGGCGCCGTTCGGTGTAGACAGCCCGGCGCTGATTGTTCATCACTTCGTCGTACTCAAAGACCTGCTTACGGATGTCGTAGTAATACGTTTCCACCTTCTTTTGCGCACCTTCCAGAGAGCGGGTCAACATCCCCGACTCAATCGGCATGTCCTCCTCGACGCGGAAGGCATTCATCAGTCCAGCGACCCGGTCACCACCAAAGATGCGCAGCAAGTTGTCGCCAAGCGACAGGAAAAAGCGAGTGCTGCCGGGGTCCCCCTGGCGGCCGGCTCGACCTCGTAGCTGGTTATCGACACGACGGGATTCATGCCGTTCAGTGCCGATGACATGGAGACCACCCGCCTCACGCACACGAGCCTCTTCCTGTTTGACCACCTCGTCGTATTCCGCCTTCACTCGGCCAATCGCCAACCGCAAAGCGGCAATCTGCTCATCCTCAGTAGGAGCCTTCTCTGCCGCCGTGGCAATGCGATCCTCCAGCTCAATCACGCTGAGGGCACGATCACCCCAGGCCTTGATCAGATCACGAGCAAGATCAGCCAGCGCCTGGTCCGTGTCATCACTGAGTTGACAGGGATACAGGCTGCCGATGGCCCTGGCTTCGCTCGGTGCGCTGCCGTGGGGCCCTGAGGAAGGCGCTGCCTTAGCCGCAAACCCAGAAGCCTCTTGACTGCGCTGGAGAGGCACAGGTGGGCGATGACCCTCCTCCGGCTTCACCAGCCTGGGCAAGAGCACCTCTCGCAGCTTCAGGCGTGCCATGTAGTCACTGTTTCCACCGAGAATGATGTCGGTACCGCGGCCCGCCATGTTGGTGGCGATCGTCACAGCACCGGAGCGGCCGGCCT
>Ga0189288_10484_pt1 | contig 9405 bp, 13 predicted proteins | sample UW105minimetaG_FD_130316 | JGI IMG/M metagenome (GOLD analysis project Ga0189288, IMG submission 130316) | Marine microbial communities from the Costa Rica Dome - UW105 mini metaG | ecosystem: Environmental > Aquatic > Marine > Oceanic > Photic zone | place: Costa Rica: the Eastern Pacific... | reverse complement strand
GAGGTCTCTGTAAGCAACAGGGAAAGCAATACACAAAGGTGCTGGAGAGGTTGGCAGAGGTCTATCTGGAAACAGGTGGTGGAGTGCTGGACGGTGTTGCCTCGTCTGTTCCAGTGCCGGATGCCAAAAAGAGGCAGGTTCAGGTCGAATCCCTCCAGAACAAGTTGCTTGAAGACCTCCTCAAGAGGGTGGAGGTGTTGGAGAAGCAGAAGGTCAAGACGGACTATGAAATCGAGAGAGTGCAGAAGTCCGTTGCATTTATCCGGTCAGGATTGCAGGAGCCCAGTCAATCTAAATAGGCTTACTCCTTGAGATCGGTTGGTTGCATTTTCACTGGTAAAGCTGCCTTCGCTCGACCAGTGCGAGCTCGTCACTTCTGGTAGTCAGTAATCATAGAGCTGGCTGATGTAAGCAAGATCTCAATGGCTATTAGGAATTGTCCAAACTGAAGAATTGGATCTAATCTCCACCCTTGGAAGAATAGGATCCCTCCGTATAGGGGAAGAATGGTCTGCCTTGCAGGCTCCTGAAAAATGATGAATACGGTTTTCCCGATTGCTGCGGGTGTAGTGTCTGCTCTCCTCTGGAGGTTGAAAAAGATTTAGAGTATTCCCAGCAATTCTGCAAATATTCCCTAGGGGTATAAGGCCATGCCTGCGATCCTTGCCTGGTTCAGTGACGGATTGATTGCTTTTGCTTTATACCCGTGGATGCATGAATGAATTGAGCGCCTAGCTGAGCCAGCCCGCGCTGAGGATCACGGCCAGAGTTAGAAAAATTGCAAGGCAGGTCCATGTGATGCGGTTGAGCGTGGATTCTGCGCTACTTGCACTCGTAAACATTGAACTGCCGCTAGCGGCAAGACCACCCATGCCATCGCCTTTGGGACTGTGCAGTAACACCAGAAGGATGAGAATGAGTCCACTGCCTATCCAGACCCAGGAGAGAATGGAAGTGAGCATATCTACAGAAATAGGGGTGATGAATTAGACCGGTTGGGGAAGTCTGGCACTGAAGGCAGACCCGGCTTCGACCGCTTCGATCAGGCTGGATCCTGACATGGCTTCCGGCTTTGGAAGCTCTAGCAGCTGGAGCAGAGTTGGCGCGATATCGGCCAGGCCGCCGTCGTCGCGGAGATTGATCGAATTGCCCATCCCTGCGACCTTGCGCTTCTCGCCTTCCACCAGAATGACGGGCACCGGGTTCGTGGTGTGTGCGGTCCAGGCCTGACCGTCAGGGCCCTGCATGAGCTCTGCATTGCCGTGATCGGCAGTGATCAGCAGGGTTCCTCCCATGCGACCCACCGCATCAAGCAGGCGGCCGATGCAGTGATCAACCGTTTGTATGGCTTCTGTGGCTGCTGTCATCACGCCCGTGTGGCCGACCATGTCGGGATTGGCGTAGTTGATCACCACCAACGAGTATTCACCCTTCTCGATCGCTGCAATGCAGCTGTTGGTGAGGATGTCAGCCGACATGGCAGGAGCTTCGTCATAGGTGGCGACCCGAGGTGACGGCACCAAATGGCGTTCTTCTCCCTCTAGAGGCTGTTCGATGCCTCCGTTCAGGAAATAGGTCACATGGGGATATTTCTCAGTTTCTGCCGTCCGGTATTGCTTGAGACCATGTTCAGCAACCACCTGTCCGAGGAGATGGTCAAGGGATTCAGGGGGGAAGGCCACGGCAACTGGGAGCCCGGCTTCGTACTGGGTGAAGGTCACCACCTCCAATTTTGGTTGATTGGCTCGTTCGAACCCTTCGAAGGATGGGACTGTGAGGGCTTGGACCAGCTGGCGAGCACGGTCTGGGCGGAAGTTGAACATCACCAGCCCATCGCCATCACGCAGGAAGGTGTCGCTTAGCCGAACAGGTTCGAGGAATTCATCGGTAATACCTTCTGCATAGCTGGCGGCCAGGGCGGCCTCCACATCGGTGTCGCTGATGTCGACCGCCGGGTCGGTGAACAAGGTGTAGGCCTTGGCGGTCCGTTCCCAACGGTGGTCGCGATCCATGGCCCAATAACGACCACAAAGGCTGGCGATCTCGCCAATGCCGCTGCTTTGGATCGCTTTGCGTACCTGCTGGATATAACGGGGGGCGCTTTCGGTGGGCGTGTCGCGGCCATCGGTGATCGCATGAATGGCGACCCGGCTGATGCCCGCGTCCGCTGCCCATTGCAAGAGGCCACAGAGGTGATCCACATGGCTGTGGACCCCGCCGTCGGAGCAAAGCCCCAGCAGATGGAGCGTGCCACCGCTGCTGCGCAGCGACTCAGCCAGCTGGGCCAGGGCAGGGGTCTGGCTCAGTTCACCATTGCGGACCGTTTCCGTGATGCGAACCAACTCTTGGCGGATGATCCGGCCTGCCCCGATCGTGAGATGCCCCACCTCGGAATTGCCCATCTGGTTGGCAGGAAGGCCCACGTGAGCTCCGCTGGCTTGAATCAGACTGTGCGGATAGGCATGCCAGAGCGCATCCATCACAGGCGTTTCAGCGCTACGGATGGCGTTATGGGTCTCTGTCTCCCGATGTCCCCAGCCGTCGAGAATGGCCAGGACCACCGGCGCGACTGGGATGGTGCGATTGATGGCTTTATCACTGCTAATCGTCACGCTCACTCCGCGGCTATTCGTTCTTAAGAGCTTCTCCATATTCAAGTTACCTCCAGAGGACCCGATCGCGATGGCTGCTCTCGGGTCGGTCAGGTTTTGCTCACGCCAACGCTCATAAACTGAGTGGCCTCGGCGACAGAGTCATGACTGCTCCTGCAGGATCCGAGCGGATTGAACTCCTCTCTGCCCAGGATCTGACGCGGACGCTGCAGCGTCTGTCCAGCCAAGTGCTGGAAACCGTTGAGAACAGCGAAGCGTTGTTACTGCTGGGCATACCCACCCGAGGGGTCCAGCTTGCCCGTGTGCTCGCCAAGCAGCTTGAGACGATGAGTGGGTACCCGCTGGCCCAGGGAACGCTTGATCCCACCTTCCACCGGGATGATCTGCAGCGTGTTGGCACACGCATGGTGCAGGCCACTGATCTACCGATCAGCGTGGAGGGGCGGGATGTGCTGCTGGTTGACGACGTGATTTTCACGGGTCGCACCATCCGTGCTGCTCTGGAGGCGATTCAGGCGTGGGGGCGCCCCCGCCGAGTCATGCTGTTGGTGATGGTGGACCGTGGTCACCGCGAGCTACCCATTCAGCCTGATTTTTGCGGCCGTCACGTGCCTACACGACGGAGCGAAACCATCGAGCTGCGCCTTCAGGATCTGGATGGTGAAGAGGGTGTGTATTTGCGTCGTGAGCAATGACGTGCAGTGATGACACAAAGGCATGCACTATCCAAGCGATCATTTTCTCAGCGCAGATCTGTCGCTCTTTGATGGCCTCAGTCAGCGAAGCTGAGCTCATCGCTGCGGAAATGGGCCTTGTAGCGACCGAAGGCGACGATCACAGGCAAGGTCGGGCTGATCGGCCGGCCTTTCCATTCATTCAGAACGCTGACCACTTCACCGCTACTGCCCTGCATGTCAAAGGCCTCCCCCCTGTGCTGAGGGTGGTTGAAGACCACAACGTTGGCTGACACGACAACTTTGTCTCCGGGTTGCATGAGCCATGGCGTTCCTGGCGGCATTTTGTCATGCGTGCCACGCCCTTAGGGTCTGTTCCTCTTGCAAAGACTTTCTGGGCCTTCTTCTTCAACATGACCGCCCACATCACTGCAGCCAGCCTGGAATGCCTGCCAGGGCTCGAGTCCTTCCGCGATTCTTGCTTTCACGGCACGGTCCAGATCCGCTTGGGACACGCTGTGGGCAGGAAGGTCGCCATGGTTGTGGTGCTCCTCAAGGTCTTTGAGCGCATCGATCGCTGCTTCGACCTTTGCTCGTAAGGGTTCTGATCGGCTCTGCCACCAGGGGTGATCCAGTCTGTTGAGAACTGCGAGAGCTTCCCACCAGCGTTGGCTCTCCACCAGATCAGCAAGGCGTTGGTGGTCGAGTTGATTGCGGTTCCAGGTCTCGCGCAGGCTGTCGCTCAGTCGGTCGCCTCTGGAGCGGATGCTGGTTTCCATCGGTGCCAGCAGCTCAAGGGCCGCCTCGATGTCACCATCCCGGAATGCCTCCAGTGCTGTGCGTTGCAGGTGCTTGCGCCAGCGCGTTAGGCGCTGACGATCGGTACGTTGGTTCTCATCGGAGCCGACAGCGGAATTGACCAGCTGTTCTTGGAGCTGGAGAGCTTCGGCCTGGCGCCCTGTTTCCCAAGCTTCTTGAGCGGCACGTCTTCGGCATAGGGCTTGCTCCTCAGGGACTCGCTGACCCAGCCAGCGCAGGGCTGCAAGCTGTTCGCTGTAACGCAAGCAGGCCATGTTGTCGCCCTCAAGGAGCGCATTGGACAGGCGTGCGGGGAGCTGACGTTCCCACCAGTACGCCACGCCGCAGAGCATGGCCACTCCGCCCAGGGTGAGCCCAAGCCAGTAGCGCGGGAGCCGGTGGCGTCGGAGCGCCAAGGAGGTGGAGGCGAGAGATCACTTCTTTCTATGGAGATGTCCACCGCTTCTCACGTTGCGGTGGACGGACGGTCCACCGCCCTGATCCACAGGTCAGCGATGTTCAGCGCACGCGTCCCAGCTTTCTCGGTTCAATGGCTGCCCCGGTGCGGAGGTCTTCTCCGTCCATCAGCAGATCGGCACCATCATTGAGACGGAAGTGCAGTTTCAAGCAGTCTTGACCGGGAGATCCAGGCTCATCCAGCTCGATGCTGCTGACGGGCTGATCCCAGGCGTTGACTTCGGGCGTGCCCTGGTGCTCCTGAACAGTGGGTAATCCGTTCACGAACACCACGTCATGGCGTGCATGGTTGTCGGGCTCTCCGAGCACCAGCTCGATATTGCTCTGATTGTCCTGACCGGCCGCAAGCACAAGTGTGAGAGGAGATTCGGATGGCCAGGTCTGTCCGGCGACAAACAGTGGGTGCCAGTGATGGGTCCCGCTGCGTCGGTCCCAGCAGCGCAGAGACACCCCCCGTTGCAGCACATCGCGCACACGAACCCCAGGCGTCAGGCTGAGGGCGCCTTTGGCCACTGCCTCCACAGGGGGCGCGCTCAGCAGAGGTACCGGTCGGGTGCGCTTGCTGAGCCAATCGCGAAGCAGAGGTAGCTGGGCACCGCCACCCACGGGTAGGACGCCCTGCAGATCTTCGAGTTGGCACGAATGCTGACGGGCTCCGGCGAGCGTTTGCTCCAGAAGATCATCGAGGACCTCGAGAACGCCTCGTTCCACAAGCAAGGTCTCTAGCTGATGGCGGCTGAGGCGCAACTCGTGCTGTGAGCCGTCGTCGGCTGCCGCGAATTCCGTGAGTACGGTTCTGTCTGCCAGTGTTGGGTCACTCAGGCGGCATTTCAGCCGTTCAGCGGCGTTCAGAACCGCTGGCGTGGGCTTGCTGATGCTGGTTGGATCCGCAGATGGCTGGAGATACTCCACGATCCAGTGGTCGAGATCTCGCCCCCCAAGCTGAAGACCTGCTTTCCCCAGTACCCGAGCGCAGCGGAGGGTCTGGCGACTGTTGTCAAGACTCTGGCCCCCGAAACGAAGCAACTGGGCGAGAGGGGCTGCCCGCCCTTCTCCTCCCTCCAGAGCCACGATGGAAAGGTCGATGGTGCTGCCACCCATGTCCACCACGAGCAGTCGGCTGCCTGGCGCGAGGCCGGCCCCAAGAGCTGCTGCGGTGGGTTCGTCCACCAGGGCCACCTCGTCGATGGGGAGGGCTTGACTGGCCTGGAGAAGCCATTGGCGATAGCCCCGGTAGTGCTCCACTGGCGCCGTCAGCACGAGACGCTTGATGTGCAGATCAGTCGGTAGCCGTTTCCAGATTTGCAATAACAGTGATTCCGCCGCTGCCTCTGCGCTCAGGCAGGTCTGGTGGGAATCGAGAGGTGCTGGTGCCCCAATCGCCCGTTTGAAATCACGCAGCAGTTGGGGGGCATCACTGTCTCCAAGGCCGGCATCCAGGACCTGGCGTCCGACTAGGGGACTCGGGTCTTCCTGGCTTTGTGCCCAGATCAGGCTCGGCACCTGGCCTGGGGAACGGGTGATCGCCTCGAGCTCCAAGAGTTTTGGCTCAGGAGTCTGTGGTCCTTGGAACGCGGCCACCGTGGTGGTGCTCCCAAGGTCGATGGCAAGGGTGCCTGCGTTTTCGGAAACCTGAAGGTTTTGTTCGTCCGTAGGGGCCTGGTCCACCGCCATTGGCAGGTTGGTGAGAGGAAGAGGTTACGGGGAATCTGAATGGATCGCTTGCAGCGGCTCGTGTGGTCCTTCTATCGGGAGGAACCCCAACTGGAGGCTCAGTTGGAACCCTTGCGTGACTGCAAGTTGTCCCGTAGCTGGGGGAGTATCCGGGTGGAGTGCGTGGATGCCCGCCACTTGGAGGAGGTCAGCGCTCTCCTGGCTCTGCTGCGCCGTCCACTCGCGGCCATGGGGCTTGGACGTCAGATTGTTTTGAAGGTGCCAGGCAGCCTTCAGCGCACGTACCCAATGCATGTGCCGTTTCATAGTGACCTCCTCACCTAGGATGGGGAATCCTTGCGTGGACAAACGTGATCAGTGCCGGTGTGGATTCCCAGGATCTGGCCAAGCGCGGTGAAAGTCTGATTCGTCAGTCCAGCAACCGTTATCTCACGACCGTCCGGATCGCATTCCGTGCAAAGCAGCGTCGTTTTGATGATTTCGACGGACTGCTTGAGGAATCCAGTGTCAAGCCCGTGCAGAGAGCCATTGTTGAGCTCAGCGATGAGCAGGATCAGCCCGACCTGCTGCCTGGATGATTCAGCAGGAGGGGCCCGGCTGGCGCTTGGCCCGGGATCTATCCCGTGCTGATTTCCCTGCCTTGATTGGTGGAGAAGGATGGGCGTTTGAGCTCACGCAGAAGGAGAGTCAGGTGCTGATGGCACTGCTGTGTGAACTCACCGATCAGTATCAAGCACTTCAATCCCAGTTGATGTCTGAAGAGTCCATCGAGCTGGAGATGGAGCTTGAGCCCTGGTGGGGATGTCTTGAAGGCAGCAGGGAGAGCTGGGGTCTGCGTGTCGTGCTTGAGGGGGGATGGACCGGCCGTGGCGTTGAGGGGCATTGGCCTGCACCGGCTGCCCAGGCCTTTGTGGCTGCGATGAGAACGGCCTGGGACACATCCGGGAATAAGCAGGGCTGATCGATAGCACTTTGTTTGATTTTTCCCGGAATTCACGACGACCTTTCACAGGTTTTCCACACGCTTGCGGCCTGGATCGTTCTCCTGGGGCCGTTCTGTGGAAAAGCGCTGGTCGTGGGGTCTAGGCCTTGACGGCTGCCTGGTCGGTTCAGGGTTTCATGCAGATTTTGCATCGCTTGCCCTGAAAGGAGTCTGGGCCTTGTGTCTTATCCGGAGATTGGATGCGACTCTCGTGTTCGGGCGTCCTTGACGTTGGCTGACGAATGTGGAGAACTGGTTAGCGTTCGAGGGCTTCAGGATGCAGCACGTGCAGTCAGTGGATCAGGAACAGGCCATTCTTCCTTGCATGGAAACTCGGGCTTCCGCCGCTTTGGTGGATGAGGTCACTGACGCAATGGTGAGCTTCCATGCTGAGCTGCCGGAGCCTCTGCAGCAGGCCATGACCAGCTTCATCGAGCGTTACCCCAATTGGGACCAGTACCGATTGATTCAGGCCGCTCTCGCTGGCTTTCTGGTCCAGAACGGAGTGGAATCTCGCGAGATCACCCGTCTCTACGTGGGCAATATGTTTCGTCGCCAGTCCTTGCTCCAGGGCGCTTGAGTTCGGCAGCTGGCCATCAGAATGAGGGCGCTGAACGGGAGGCTGAGAATCAGGCCCAGGCAGGCCCCCATCAGCCCAACCAGATTGATACCCAAGATCAGGCCGACGAGAGCCAAAACCTTCAGCCGGTTCTGCTGCACAAGTTTGCGGCTGTGTTCCATCGCTGCCAGTGGTCGATAGCCGTGATGAATCAGTAGGGGCAGGGCCAAGCACTGTTCGAAGGTCCATGCGATCAGAGCAACGCTGCCAATCAGCGCACTGAATGCTGCGAGGACTCCGCTGTGTGTGATCAGGCTGAGAGAAACACTGCGAATCGCCGTGATGCCGCCAAACAAGATCAAGGCTTCAATCAACACGAGTGCGATGGATTGACGCATCAGCCAGGGCATGCGCTCCCTGGTCTGCGCTTGGTCCCGTTCGTCAGGGCCTGAGCCAGGTAGCAGCTTGTCGGCGAGTTGAAGAAGTGCGAGAAGCGGCACAAGGGGAGCCAGCATGGAGAGCACCCAGAACAGGTCTCCCAGGTGTCGGACCCAGGCATCTTCACTGGTGTGAAGCTCCTGGGCCAGGCTTCCCAGGGCGAAGGCGCTACTCAGAGCTAAAGCAGCCAGGCCGATACAGGGCCAGGGTGAGCTGCAGAAGCCAATCCAGGCGCGCGGCAGAACTGTGCTGAGCGGAAGGCGTTCCGGAGACATGACGGCCTATCTCTTATTGGAGAGGACCGAGACGCTTGAGTAGATCGGTTGCAATCGCAGAGCTCACTGGCAGGATCGACAACCTGTTGCCCCTTCTGACGACAGTGAGTTCTTCAGGGTTGTAGGTCTCCTTGAGGGCATCCAGGCTGAGCATCGTCTTGAATTCTCCGAGATAGCGGAGCCGAACGCAGTCCCAGCGTGGAGAGTCTTGTTTTGATGCAGCATCGTGATACTTCGAACTGCTATCAAATTGGGTAGGATCTACCACGTTAAGTTCGCAGACCTCCATCAGGCCGACAATTCCTGGAGGTTTGCAATTGGAATGATAGAAAAAAACGCGATCACCGATTGCCATGGTGCGCATGAAGTTGCGAGCCTGGTAGTTGCGAATGCCATCCCAAAGAGTGGTCTGTTCGCGTTTTAGGTCGTGGATTCCATAGACATCTGGCTCGCTTTTCATTAGCCAGTATGAAATATCAGTCATAGCAATGATTCTTGTGAGTTGAGGCTATTGGGATGCCCTTGCTATGGCCAGCGTTTGGGCCATATTCGCGTGGGCTTTCGAATGAAAGCGATCACATACTGGACAAGGCAGCAGAGTTCTGCCCGTTTTGTATAGCAGTGACACGCAGCGGTTTGGCCTTGTTGGGCAACACGGGTTTTTTATCCCGATTCCTTCTCTTCCTAATGATGTGCCTGCTTTGGCGGCTTGCGGTACAGCGAGAGCGCCTCTGCTATCGCTTCGATGTTGAGGAACGCTGATCAAGGCACTGTCAAAATGACGGTGCCGGCAACAGCTCTCTGTCTGTCTTTCTGGGGTTGCTGCTGTTGATGGTCATGCTCGTTCTCTTCTTGCTTCTTTTGGGTCACTACAGTTGAGCGGCAAACTCCATTCGCTCTGGTGGTCTCGTGGTCG
>Ga0189288_10483_pt1 | contig 9439 bp, 14 predicted proteins | sample UW105minimetaG_FD_130316 | JGI IMG/M metagenome (GOLD analysis project Ga0189288, IMG submission 130316) | Marine microbial communities from the Costa Rica Dome - UW105 mini metaG | ecosystem: Environmental > Aquatic > Marine > Oceanic > Photic zone | place: Costa Rica: the Eastern Pacific... | reverse complement strand
CCACATCCTTCGCTCAGCACAGCTCCGATGGCAACACTCACAATTCAGGTGAACGGCACGGAGCGCACGGTGGAGGCAAGCCCCTCCACGCTGGCTTGTGTGGTGGAGCGCCTTGGGCATCACCCCAAACTGGTGGTGGTGGAATTCAACGGACTGATCCTGACCCCGGAGCGATGGGCAGAACAGATGGTTCAGAACGGCGACAAGCTCGAAATCGTCACCATCGTGGGTGGTGGTTCCTAGAGTCATCTCATTCGCCTCGCTGTGTTGAAGCGTTCGTCGCTCTCCCTCCGCTCCAGCCAGATCAGCCGGATCCTGCGGCGCGGACTGTCGGCATTGTTGGTGCCGGTCTTGGTCGCAGGCCTGCTTGTGCTCCAACCGCAGCCCAGTCACGCAGCCCGTGGAGGGCGAATCGGAGGCGGTAGCTTCCGTGCCCCTTCCATGCCAAGGGGCGGCGGTTACGGCCGCAGCTATGGCGGTGGTGGCTACGGGCGCGGCTATGGCGGCGGTGGTATCGGCTTTCCCTTCTTGATCCCCATCGGCCTCGGTGGTGGTGGCGGCCTGCTGGGCCTGTTCGCGATCATGGCGATTGCCGGCGTGGTGATGAACGCTTTCCGCAGCAACAGCGGCGGTGCAGCCATGGGTGGGTATGAGCGTCCGCAGTCTTTAAGCAGTGGGCCCGTCACCCTGGTGCAACTCCAGATCGGACTGCTAGCCAATGCCAAGGCTCTGCAGCAAGATCTCCGCCAACTGGCCGCGAGCGCCGACACCGGTTCTTCCAGTGGGCTCCAGCGTGTTCTCCAAGAAACCACCCTGGCACTCCTGCGTCAGCCTGATCTTTGGGTTTACGCCGCCGTTGAAAACGGCAGCGTTCCTTTCAATGCTGCGGAATCAACTTTCAACCGCCTGTCGATGACCGAGCGCAGCAAGTTGCGCGAAGAACTCACGTCCAATGTGGGTGGTCGAAAGAACAGTGATAGCGGCGACATTCAAGCCGTCGGTGATGCTGATGCCACGAATGAATACATCGCCGTCACCGTGCTGGTGGCGAGCCGCAGTCCGGTGAAGATCAAACGGATCGACACCAGTGAAGGGCTACGCGAGTCTCTACGCATCCTCGGCTCCACCTCCTCCACCGATCTGATGGCCCTCGAGGTGATCTGGCAACCGGATGGTGCTGGGGACGTGCTCAGCGCCGAAGAGCTGGTCACTGTGTATCCCAATCTCCAGCACCTCTAAGCGGGTGAACTCCCCAAACCCAATTGGAAGTCAGGTTGCGCGATCACGCCACGCATGACAAGCCTGAATTCTTCTGATCAAGTACAGATTTCAGCGCTTTCAATTCGGCGCAAACTCTCTAAGGTCCAATGATTGTCAATTGCTCCTGACCTTGGCTCCCGCCTCCTGCCTCGACCCCCGCTCCATGCAATGGCAGGCGAATGGTGAGCTCGATCGAAACGAGTTATTTGATCTCGTTCGTCTCCTTGGTGACGTCGAAGGTCCTGAGCTCAGAAGCGAACTCCATCGGCTAAGCAGCCAAGTCGAATCAACGGATTGATTCAAGGCTTGTCCCATTGCGCCAGCTTCTGAGCTGCTTCATCCTTCGCCCAACCTGCATCGGGTCATGGCTCGGCGTTCCCCTCAGTGGATCAATTCGTCTGTGCTGATGGAAGCACTGATGCGCTATCAGGAAGGTCGTTTACCTCTCTCGATGAAACGTTGGGTCGAAGAATTGCTCGATCTCAACACCGACGAGGCATCAACGGCAGCTCTTCTGCCAAGCCCCCATCCCATCTTCAACGACTGAGCCCTGTCCCGCCGTTGGACTGAAGAATGCGCAGGGCCGCCATCGCCGCTCCATAACCGTTGTCGATGTTGACCACCGTCAGCCCCGGTGCACAGCTCGCGAGCATGCCCTCCAGGGCTGTGCGCCCGCCTGCACTGACTCCATAGCCAACGGACACCGGCACACCGATCACCGGCTGGGGCACCAAACCGGCCAGCACCGTGGGCAAGGCTCCTTCCATCCCCGCGCAGGCAATCAAAACCTGGCAAGGCTTTAGTCGAGGCAACTGCTCCAGCAGACGATGAAGCCCGGCCACCCCCACATCAAGCATCAAGCCGCATGCAACACCGTGGCACTGCAGAGCCAACTGCGCTTCTGACGCAACCGTGAGATCACTCGTGCCTGCACCAAGCACCATCACCTCTCCCAGCTCTGCACGCCGAACAGGCAACCTCCCGAAGCTGAGACAGCGGGCAGACGCGTACCAACGCAGCACTGCTGCTTCTGATTGAGCCGCAAGCAAGGTTCGCACCGTGCGTGCCTTCTCCTCACTCACACGAGTGACCAAAGCGAGCTGATCCCGCTCTGCCAACTGATTCAAGATCGCAGCGATCTGCTCAGCGCTTTTGTGTTCACCCCATATCGCTTCATGCAAGCCGATACGAGCGGGTCGTCCCCAGTCGAAGCGGACGTCATCGCGCTGCTGCTGATCGGAGGCTGGAAAGTCGCTCACTGCGGCAACAACTCACCTTCAAAGACGAGTGGGAAGGGATTACCACTGGCAAGACCAGTGCCCTCCCGGGCCAGTCGCTCAAACTGATCCTGAACCTTGTTCACATCGGCCTGCGGAATAGCCTTCCACTGCGCCCTGCTCTGCCAGCGAATCAGCAGAGTTCCTTCCTCAGTCGTGGCATCCCAGAGCAGATCACGGCCGAGAAAGCCATCCTGCTGTGCCAACCAAGGCTCCCAGCTGCCCTGCTCCGCCTCGAGCCAAATGGCTCGTGCTTCCACGGGCACTTTGACCCGCAGATGCTCAACAACGGCAGCATCAGAGGAGTCGGAAACGTTTGAAGCCATAGCGGCAGAGGCGAACGAGGCAGGCACCCACCACATCAGAGCGGCCGCAAGCCAGCAGACGATACGCAGCAGCAGGGTCATGCGGTTTGCAGTAGGGCAACAGCCTGACAAGAAATGCCCTCCTCCCGCCCTTCGGGTCCAAGCTTTTCGTTGGTCGTTGCTTTCACACCCACCCGTTCGGGCTCAATGCCAATGCAGCTGGCGATCGCATGGCGCATCGCTTCGATATGAGGCTTCAACTTGGGGCGCTCAGCAATCAGCACCGAATCCACATTCACCACCTGCCAGCCCTGATCACGCACCAGCGCTACCACCTGGTTCAGTAACACCAGGCTGTCGGCTCCCTTCCACTGAGGGTCATCGGGGGGGAAGTACTTACCGATGTCTCCAAGCGAAAGGGCACCGAGCAAGGCATCCATGATCGCGTGAACCAGAACATCGGCATCACTGTGGCCATCAAGCCCCAGGCCAGCCGGATGATCAAGCTGCTGCCCCCCAAGGATCAGGGGACGACCCGGAACAAGCCGGTGGATGTCATAACCATTGCCGATGCGCAGCTGCATGAATGCCTGGCCCAACCCTTGGCATTCTCAACGACCAGCCCAGCAGCTGCAGCCGACTACTGCTGTTTCTCCTGCCAACGTCGATGCAGATCCGGACGTCGTTCCCTCGTGCGCTGCTCCCGCTGAGCCTGGCGCCAGGCATCGATGGCGCCATGATCACCACTGCGCAAGACATCCGGAACCGTCATCCCACGGAACTCCGCCGGCCGGGTGTAGTGGGGATGCTCCAGCAACAGATCACTGTGACTCTCATCCACCAAGGACGCGGCGGTTCCCACCGTGCCGGGCAACAGGCGTACAACCCCATTAATGATGGTCATCGCCGGCAATTCGCCACCGGTGAGCACAAAATCCCCTAACGACACCTCCTCATCAGCCAAACCGCGAATGCGCTCATCAAAGCCTTCGTAGTGGCCGCACAGAAGCACCAACTGATCAAAGTCTTCTGCCCAGCGCTGAAGATCAGCCTGCTTCAGGGGCTGGCCCTGTGGGCTCATCATCAGCACACGCCGACGCGGCAGAACGGGCAGTGCCTCAAAGGCCGCATAGACAGGTTCCGGTTTCAGCACCATGCCAGCCCCTCCGCCATAGGGGATGTCATCGACCTTGTGATGGCGATCGGTGGTGTGATCGCGAGGATTGTGCAGATGCAGCTCAGCGATGCCGGCAGCGAAAGCGCGACCGATCACACCGAGCTCCAGCAGAGGAGCGAAAGCCTGGGGCACCAGGCTGAGCACATCCAAACGAAAGGGCGCCATCAGGCCTTAGCGAGCGGGAGAGGAGACCCGACGGATCTCGGAACAGAAGCTCGCCTGCTGAGGAGTCCCCGACCGGTCCACCAGCGTGGTCGTGCGCAGGCGCAGATTGGCCTTGATGAACCAAACGCGCTCCAGCACCTCGGCATCATCATCCGCAGGAAAACGGAGCTCGAGGCAACCATCCTTCCGCAATTGCCAGCCCCCCGACTGGATGGCCTGGGCCGCACCACCCGCACGCTGAACCACACCATCAGCACTGAAGACCAGGCGACTGAGCGGCTTGCCCTCGCCGTCGCTCACCGTCAAGGCAGCGCAACCGGTCGGATCGTCGTCAGACCGGATTTCGACCTCGCCGCGCTCACTTTGATGCCACTCCTCCGAGCCATCGAGGGCAAAGGTGCTTCGCAGGCTCATCCAGCGACCGACACAGAGCTGCGAGAAAGCTTGCAGGGTTTCGGGCGGGAAGGGAAGGTCGGCCACCGGAGACACAGCCGTAGGGGCAGGGGCATCAGTCATGTGGCGATTCTCTCAGCCCTGCCTCACAACCTGGCAACACTGCACCGAGCACAGCAGCAATAACCACAACGAAATTCACCGCTGATCGGGGCGAAAAGCGCGAGCAAACCGTCTTCCGCACTGGACTCGTGACGGATCTCTACCGGACCGACCCAACCGCTATCTGAGCTTGAAGCGGGTGTGCCGATGCACTCTGTTCTTAGCGGCTGCACCGGAGCAGGCGAACAGAGCTTGGCGACAGCCTCAATAACAGGAATCACCAGGTTTCAATTTGGCCGCTGCTTCTGGGAAGGTTCGTTTCCAGATCCGACAGTTTTCTGCCTCGGTGAACTCGGATCGGTCAGGGACCGGTGCAGGCTTGATCTCTGGCGCAGGGACAGACGGGGTTGTCAACTCAGCAGGGTCATTGATGGGCTCAGCCGGAGCCGTCCCTGGCAGGACTGGATTCACTCCACCTTCAACCGGAGGCAGCGGCGTCTCGTCCAGGCTGATCGGCGGCGACTCAAAGCGGCCCAGCAGCGACACTCCGGCGAGATAGCCCACAACGCCAAAGGCGACGGCCACAAAGACGTAGAAATTGCGTTCAGCCGGCAAGGTCTTCTCAAGCCAGGGGGGGAGCTGCTGAAGCCGTTGACGGAGCCGTGCGCGTTTCATCACCCTTCCCCACTAATGGCAACGTAACGCCGGCAGAGCATTGAAGAGAGCTCACGCTCAGCCGAAGCGCTCAAACAAAGCTATTCAACAGACTGGTGACGACTGAGTTTCCCTGTCTGTGCCACACACCCCTCCCAAGAGCTTGGATCAAGCCCTCACGGTGCTGCTGCGCGCCTTGGTGAACCCAGCCATGGTGCAAGCCACCAAGTCCATGGAGGGCGACCCCAGAGCACGCATCGCCGATTGCATCGACCAGACGCGAATCGAAGCCTCCGAAGGCGCCTCGCTGGTGGCAGTCTGCGCTCCCCATGGCCGCGCCATGCTCACCCAGGCACAACAAACGCTTGAACGACTGGAAAGCCTCCAACTGCTGGCCAATCAAACAACACGTGAGCAAGATCACAGCGATGACTGACGGTCGTCAATTCACGCGGCTACTGGTAGCGAGATGGTGAGGACATCGAACCAGTTCACCCCCATGAAACTCCTTGCTCTCACCCTGGCCGCAGTCCTTCCTGCAGCCATCGTCGCTCCAGCCCAGGCCCAGCACTACGGCATGCATCCGGATTACGGCATGCATCCTGGTTACGGCATCGATCCTGGGTACGGCATCGATCCTGGCTTCGCGCCGCACCCCGACTACGGAACCGACATGACCGTCGGCAACATCATCGACTCCGTGTTGGCCCCAATCGCCGGCTATCCCGAAATCAGGCCTGTTTATCCCAATGTGAGCCAGCGCCGCTGCCACGCCTTACATGCCCGTGGTCAGTTCGCAGCCATCAATGGTGCCCGATTCCAGATCAGCCCTGCCTACTCGCCGAAGGTCACCAAGACCTGGGTGGACGGTAGTCACTGTCGCTCTGCTGCGGTTGGTTATGTGGGGCAATGGCACACCATTCAGGCAGGCTGGTCTCCCGTGAGCACGCGCTTTGATCTTCGTCACGGCAACCTCGTCGAAACCCGCAACGGTCGCAAGTTGATCTATAGCCCCGTCTACCGGATGTGGTGAGTCACAGATAGCCGATTCGCGAGCCTCCCATTTGCATGGGGGGCTTGGCCTGTCAGAGGTGCTCTTCGCTGTAGCCAAGTTCGTTTAAGCGGGCTGGGCTTGTTCGCCAATTCGGCACCACCTTCACGAACAATTCCAGGTACACGGAACCATCAATCAGGGTCTGCATCTGAAGACGTGCGCCCTGTCCAATGGTCTTGAGCATGGCGCCACCCTTGCCGATCAAGATCCCTTTCTGGCTTTTTCGCTCCACCAGCACCGTTGCCAGCACAGCGGTGCGGGGCTTGCTTCCCTTGCCCTTTGTCGGCATGTCTTCCACGCGTTCGATCTGCACCGCCACGCTGTGAGGCACTTCCTCCCTGGTGTGAGCCAGCACCTGTTCGCGAATCAGCTCCCCCATCAGGAGGCGTTCGGGCTGGTCGCTCACCATGTCGGGGGGGTAGAGCTGTGGCCCTTCAGGCATCCGGGCACTGATCGCGGCGACGAGATCAGGACAGCCTTCGCCACTGAGAGCACTGCAATGCAGCAGAGGCCAGTCAGTTTCGGCCAACAGCTCGCGATACGCGGCATCGGCCTGCGGCCGTTGATCCACTGGGACCTTGTCCCATTTGTTGAGTACCACCTGCACAGGCAAGCGCTGCTGCTGCAGCAGATTGACGATAAAAGCATCGCCGCGGCCTGGCTTCTCACAGCCCTCCAGCAACAACAACACCTGGTCCACTTCGCCAATGGCTGCCCGGGCGCTCTGCACCAAACGCTCTCCCAGAAGGTGGTGGGGTTTATGGATGCCGGGAGTATCCACCAGGATCAATTGGGCCTCCGCAGTTGTGAGGATGGCCCGTAAGCGGTTGCGGGTGGTCTGGGCCACTGGCGAGGTGATCGCCACCTTGTCTCCCACCAGCTGATTCACCAGGGTGGACTTGCCCACATTGGGGCGGCCGATCAGGGCCACAAAGCCGGAACGGAACACTCCTTGCTCGTCGGGTCCCGTGTGATCCATTAAACGCCTGGTTCGCCTGTCCTCCAGCCTCTCAGCTCATCAGCCCATAGGCTGAGGCCATGGTTGGATCCCACAGATGAGCAGGCTTGAGCCCAGTTTCCAGCAGGCGATGGAGATCGCCGCCGGATGGCTGAAGCAATGGGATGACGAGGAAATCAGCGACGAGGTGATCGCCGACAGGGTGGGCGAACTGGTCGCCAGCCGTGACGGAGCGCGCGGGTTTTTCGTGGTGAGCCTGGCCGGTGACAGCGCCCTGATGGACCGCCTGCCGGAAGCCCTTCTGATCAAACTGCGGGAAGCCGGTGATGGCGTGGTTGACCTGACGGCCCGAAACCTGGCCATGAGTGCCGCCATGGTCCATCACCACCAGGGCAACGGCGACGGCGAACAGGCTGCCGGATCGGAACGCGTGAACAGCCGCTGCATTGAACTGCTGCGCCAACTCGAATCCGCTCGCGTCAAAGTGCGTCTCGACACCCTGCTTGATGCCGCGGCCCACAACCGTGGTGAGGATGTCAGTTTTCTAGAGCGATGGGGCTACAACGACGCCCAGAAGGCCGCCATCCATGCCGCGATTAACGCCGTTGCGGAGTAAGCCAAACACCAGCTTCGAGGGGATCAGTGGCCGAAGCGAAGCAGGCCTAGACACAACAAAGCCCCGGCTCTCGCCGGGGCCAAGGCTGGTCGAACAACCAGCTCAGGGATCACGCTCAGTCGCGACGACCACCACCCTGCAGAGCAATGATTAGACGCAATACAAAGACGAACAGGTTGATGTACGTCAGATACATCCCCAGGGCTCCTGAGAGGTACTGATCATCGCGATACATCCTAGGCATCGTATAGAAATCGACGAAAGCCATTCCCACGAACAGCACCGTGCCAAAGCCGGCGATCGCGAGATTGGTGATTTCATACAGGCCAGGAATAAAGAAGCTGGCAATAAAGATGCCAACCATCGCGATCACCAGGCCAAACAAACCAAGGCTGACCACCGAGGTGAGCGCCTGACCCACGCTGTCGCTCATGCGACGTCCAAACACGGAGGCCACCACAAAGGTGAGACCGGTGGCCAACGCTGCGATGCCAATCGATGCGGCACCTGCCACATAGATCGCCTGAACGACAAGGCCAGTGAGGGTGAAGCCAGTGAGCAAACTAAAGGTGGCCATCAGTGGCAACGCGGTGCCGTTGTTGGCCTTCTTGGCCGCGTTCTGGGCGACGAAAAACAGGATGAACCACGGAATGATCGCGACCATCGAAAGGCCGTTGAAGGCCTGGTAACCGATCGAGGCCATGGTGGCCATACCACCGAGCACACCTCCGGCGGTCAGCACCATGCCACCACCCACGTAGGGCAAGGCTTTATTGACAACGTTGGGGCCAACCAGAGCGCTCGATTGCGCCTCGCGAATGGCCTCCTGGAAATTACTGCTGGCTGGCATGGATCTCCTGATCACTGTCAATACTTTGCCAGCCCTGACAAGGTTTTGGGCAGAAAACAGGTTCGGATCTCCCCATCAATTCCTGTTGCAGTGCATTAGCGCCGCGGCCTCTGTCCGCCGGATCCAGCCGGCCCACCGTTGGCTTTGTCCCGCCGGGCATAGGCCTCCACAACCCGTTGCACCATGGGATGGCGAACCACATCGGCTGCGGTGAGCTTGCAAACGGCAACCCCCTCAACCCCCTCAAGCACCTGAGCCGCTTCGACCAAGCCACTGAGCTGCCCCTGAGGCAGATCAACCTGGGTGATGTCTCCAGTCACCACCATGCGAGAGCGCTCCCCAAGCCGGGTGAGCACCATGCGCATCTGCGCCGGCGTGGTGTTCTGCGCTTCATCGAGAATCACAAACGCTTCCGACAGGGTGCGACCACGCATGTAGGCCAAGGGGGCCACTTCAATCACACCTTTTTCGAGCAAGGCGCTGGTTTTTTCGGGTCCCAACAGGGCATGCAAGGCGTCATAGAGGGGGCGCAGGTAGGGATCCACCTTCTGCTGCAGATCACCCGGCAGAAAACCGAGCCGTTCTCCCGCCTCCACCGCTGGACGGGTGAGAATCAATCGCTCCACCT
>Ga0189288_10482_pt1 | contig 9484 bp, 11 predicted proteins | sample UW105minimetaG_FD_130316 | JGI IMG/M metagenome (GOLD analysis project Ga0189288, IMG submission 130316) | Marine microbial communities from the Costa Rica Dome - UW105 mini metaG | ecosystem: Environmental > Aquatic > Marine > Oceanic > Photic zone | place: Costa Rica: the Eastern Pacific... | reverse complement strand
GGCGATCGCTGCAGGATCCGTTCTGCTCTCCTTCCCGATGGAGCTTGGTCTCGATCTGCGGGGAGGAAGCCAGCTCTTGCTTGAGGTGCAGCCAGCAGGGGAGATCACCAAGATCACGCCTAAGGAACTCGAGTTGGTCAAAGCCGTTCTCGATCTGCGTGTGAACGGACTCGGCGTGGCTGAGTCCACGCTTCAGACCGTTGGAGATGACCAGTTGGTGCTCCAACTTCCTGGTGAAACCGATCCCTCTAGAGCCGCGAAGACACTTGGTGAAACAGCCCTGCTGGAATTCAGGGCCCAGACTCCCGATACCCAAGAAGAGATGGAGGGGCTGCTTCGCCTGCGCGCACAGGTGCGCAGCATCCTCGAGCTCAAACAGCAGCGTGAAGAGAGTGATCCTGAATCAGCCCTAACGGCGGATGAACTCGCCAGGGCTCAGAAGGCACTCGGATTGGATGCCTCGGCCGGCAACGAGCAGGAGCAACTTGAGCAGTTGCTCAACAAGGTGAACCAGCAGATTGCAGCTCGCTTCGAACCTGCCGCATTCAACGGCAAGTTGCTTGAACGCGCGGGGCGCAGGCTGAACGATCAGACGTCCAATTGGGCCGTCACCTTGTCCTTCGATGCTGAGGGCTCTCAAGCCTTCGCGGATCTGACCCAATCGATCGCGGGCACTGGTCGGCTCCTGGGAATCTTCCTTGATGGTCGGCCGATCAGTGAGGCCAATGTTGGGCCCAAGTACGAAGTTGCTGGCATCACTGGTGGTAATGCTGAGATCACCGGTAATTTCAGCGCCGAAGAAGCGAGGGATCTTGAGGTGAAACTCAATGGTGGTGCTCTGCCACTGCCTGTGAAGATCCTTCAGGTGCGCACCATTGGTCCGAGCCTTGGTGCTGAAAATGTGCAGCGCAGTTTGTTCGCAGCCCTGTCCGGCCTGGCACTTGTGGCCGTGTTCATGCTGCTGATTTATCGCCTGGCAGGCCTTGTGGCCGTGGTCGCTCTCAGCCTCTATGCCTTATTCAACCTGGCGGTGTATGCGCTGATTCCTGTCACCCTCACGCTCCCTGGTATTGCTGGTTTTATTCTCAGCATCGGCATGGCGGTGGATGCCAACGTGTTGATCTTTGAGCGGATCAAAGACGAGCTTCGCCGTGGCAACACCTTGATTCGTTCGATTGAAACAGGCTTCTCCCAAGCCTTCTCATCGATCATTGATGGCCACCTCACCACCCTGATCAGCTGTGTTGCCCTCTTCACGCTCGGGACAGGGTTGGTCAAAGGCTTCGCGGCGACTCTTGGTATTGGTGTTGTGCTCAGCCTCTTCACCGCTCTCACCTGCACGCGCACACTCTTGCGCTTCCTGATGAGTTATCAGGGTCTGCGACGACCCACGAACTTTCTGCCCCAGCGGCAGCTGCCCACCCAATCCGTCTGAATCACACGCGTCATGATCGCCCTCAATCTCAGTCGATCCCGTCGCCGTGTTTGGTGGATCTCCCTCCTTCTGGTGGGCTTCAGCATTGCGGGACTGGCGCTCTGCTGGACAAACCCTGCCATTAAGGCACCACTGCGACCGGGTTTGGATTTCACCGGTGGCACACAGATTCAACTCGAACGCAGTTGTGAGCAAGCCTGCAGTGCATTGCAGGCCAGCGTTGTGGAGAAGGCTCTCATCGCTTCTCCCCTTGATGCTGATGGTGAGACTCCGTCTCCCAATCTCGATAGCGCTCGCGTGCAGCTGCTCGATGGTGGTAAATCGGTCGTCCTGCGTCTTCCCACGCTCACGGCTGGTCAGAGTCAAGCCGTGATCGAGGCCGTTGCCCCTGTTGCCGGTCCCTTCCTTGAGGGCGGTCAGTCCGTTGACACGATTGGTCCCAGTCTCGGCAGTCAGTTGCTGATCAGCAGTCTCACCTCACTGGGTGTTGCCTTTGCCGGGATCGCTCTCTATATCAGCTTTCGCTATGACGGGCGCTATGCAGTTTTAGCCCTGCTAGCTCTTGCCCATGACGTGGTGATCGTCTCCGGCGTCTTTGCTTGGTTGGGGCTTGCAATCGGTTTGGAGGTGAACAGTTTGTTTGCTGTCGCCTTGCTCACCATCGCCGGCTATTCGGTGAATGACACGGTTGTGGTCTTTGACCGCATCCGTGAAAAACAACGTGAGAACGCCGATCTGCCCATCACAGATCAGGTTGATCGTGCTGTGAGTGCCACGCTCACTCGCACTCTGTACACCAGCGGCACCACGCTTCTCCCCCTTGTGGCCTTGATTTTGTTCGGTGGTTCCACTCTCTATTGGTTCGCCATTGCATTGGCTCTGGGTGTGATTGTGGGCAGTTGGTCCAGCATTGCTCTGGCCCCTTCACTGCTCACCATCTGGTCCAGGCGTTCGCCCTCAACTGCCAGTGCCTGAGCCCAGCACTCGCCTACGACAGCAGGGTGAACGCTGGTTCCCTCTGCTGCTGCTCTGCCTGGCCTTGTTTGACCTCCGCACGGAATTGCTGTTATTGCGGGATCACGTCACATTCACCAGCATCAGTTTCGCTGTTCGACACCATCTGTTGGCTGTTGTTGTGATTGGTGCGCTGCCTTCGCTTTGGCATCGTTATGGGCCTTCAGCAAAGCGTTGAAGGCTTCCCATCAGCGTTTATGTCCACCGGTCCATGATTTGACGCACCACGACTAATTCCATGCCCACCTGCAGCACAACGACCAGGGGAAGGGCCAACAGAACCCCTGGCAGTCCAAGCAAGGCTCCAAGACTGAGCTGGGCCATCAAGGCCACAGTGGGCAATAAATTGACAGTGCGACGCAACAGGATCGGCGTGAGGACAAACGCTTCGAGGTTCTGAAGAACAAGGCGCAGCAACAGCACCTGCAGCATCAGCCCTGGTGACACCAGCAAGGCCATCGAGAGCGGCAGCAACGTTGCCGCTGTTGGGCCGATGGTGGGTACAAAGGTGAGAAGGCCGCAGACCAGAGCGCTCAACAGGGCCAGGGGGGCCTTCAACAGGGTGAGCCCTAACCAGGTGAGCAGAAAAACGCTGGTGGCGGAGAGGGTCATGCCAGCCAGCCAGCCGCCCAGTGCCGTTCGGCATTGATCAAGCACCCGTTTCATCATCGCCCGCCCCGGACGGGGCGTGGCAGCGATCAGCATGCGTCGATGCGAGCCGGGATCCAGCACCATCAACACGGCTAGCAGGCTCATCAGCAGCAACTGGACCAGGCCATTGGCTGCTCCACCTGCCACACCAAGGATCTGGCTTCCAAGGGGCTGGATCCGATCCCAGCTGAACTGGGTTGGCAGTCTCTGTTCAAAACTCTGCAGTCGTGGATCGTTGGCCACGATCGATTTGAGCTTGCTGATCACACTCGGTACCAGTGCTCCCAGTTCTTGAACCTGGACAAACAGTTCCGGCACGAGCAGTTGAAGGACCAGGCTGCCGCCCAGGACCAGCAGCAGCAAGACCACCGCTAAGGCCACAGGGCGAGGCAGACCGAAGCGCTGCAGCTTCTGGATTGGAACGTCCAGCGCCACCGCCAGCACCACGGCACCAAATAAGACCAGCAACACCCAGCGCAGTTCCCAGATCAGCAGCGTCAGCACCACGAGGGTGAGAAGGATGAGGAGGTTTCTGGCGTTCATGGCGGCCCCTTATGTCATTGGGCTGAACGCGCGCCGTTCAGTTTTCCAACGATCAAGCATGTCGTGAATCAGCACCTCTCGGATCAACACCTGAAGCACCACGGTCAGAGGTAAAGCCAGAAGCAGCCCAAGCGGACCGAAGATCACGGTGAATAGAAATTGGGCCGTCAGGGTTAGTCCAGGCAGCAGCTTGACTTGGTGATGCATCACTGATGGGGTGATCACATAGCTCTCGAGGTTTTGGATCACCACATAAAGGCAGAGCACAGCCAGTGATTTCCATGGAGCATCCAGCAGGGCCACAGCCATCGGAAAGATGGTGCTCATCGTTGGCCCCAGGTTGGGAATCACATTCAGCAATCCAGCTAGCAGTGCATTCGCCATCACGAGCTTTACGCCAAGCAGTGATAAACCGATGCCTGCCAGCACTGCAACACAGAGAGAACTAATCAGCAGTCCCACCATCCAACTGCTGAGGGCATCACCACACTGAAGCAGGATCTCTCTGAACCGTCTTCGATAGAAGGAAGGGATCAAAAGAATGGAGGCTTCTCGGTAGGCGGTGGGCTGGACCGCCACCATCAAACTCACTGCAATGACAAACAGAATTTGGATCAATCCGTTGCCAAGATTTCCTGCCAGTCCGAGTAACTGTTTCAGTCCGCCCCCGAGTCCTGAGGCAAGGGTGGCGCCATCTGGCAGCGCTGTGCCATTGGCCAGGAGGCTGGCGCTCCAGTCACTAGCTCCCTGCAGCCCATAGACCATTCCTGAGATGGTGCTGATCGTGGCAATCGCCAGTTGTTTGAGCTCAAGGGCTGCAGCAGGAAGCTGAAGTAACAACTGTTGGAACTGACTGATAAACGGTGGCACCAAAATGGCAATGCCAATGCCGAGCACCAGCAACAGACCCAGCAGGCAAATCACCAGGGCAAGGTTTCTTGCCATTGGCCAACGTTCGCGAAGGCTGCCCACAAGAGTGCAGAGGGCCATGGCCAGCACGATGCCGGCGAACAAATGGATGAGCACATCCCTCAGGCTCCAAAGCAGCAAACAGGCTGCCGTCAGGGCCGCAAGGCCGATCCATTGAGGGAGTTTCACCCGTTTTCGTTGTCACCTTCAGCATTGTCGCCGGAGTTTTCGGCGTAGCCCAGACCATTGGCGGCGGCGTAACGCTGAGCAAAGCGCATAAAACGCTCGAAATCTGCTTCGTTTTTCCAGGTGTAGGTGGCTTCTAGGGCGAAGGGCTTGCCGTTGACGAAGCGTCCATTTACCTCACGCGTCACCAGCGATCCCTCCTCATCCACCATCCACATGCCGGCAATGTCGCCGAGGGTCTCAGGTGCAAGCGCCTGGGGTTCCTCAAACACGAATTTGGCCTGACCGGTGCGGCCATCACGGCTTCGGGTCATGCGGATATCTGGCACGACCGGTTCATTCACACCGCGGAAGAACTGAATGGCTGCATTGGTTTCATCTGCCATGGAGGGATCCGCTCAGGCCAAACGGGGAGTTTAGGGAGCAATGCTGCCCGATTGCTTTGGCTTCGGTACGACCCGCATCAGGCACTCGTTCAAGAGGTGGTCAGCGGCTGCTTCAGCGCCCATGCCAGCGATATCGACACTGCGTCGTTCATCTGCACGTTCCAGTTCCCGGTCATAACAGCGGTCGTAATAGTCGAGCATGGCTCTGCAGGCACCGTGCCAGTCGCGACAGGCGATGGCGCCGAGTGCTTGCTCGGTGCGTTGGGGGCCAAGACGGCGACTGATGCGCTGAGTCGCGGCTGCAAGGGCTTCGCTGCCCTGATCTCCATAGACCGCAACAAGCTGATTCACCCGTTCTTCGGCTGGGCGTCGGATCTCCAGCACAACGGCGCTCTTCATCTGTGAGACGAGGTCGTGAGGAATACGACAACGACCCACCTGGGCACTCTCAGCTTCCAGCCAGATTTCTTCGGCGCCATTGCGGCGATGGTGATCCAAGGCTTCTGCAAGGCGGTTCTCGTACTGCTCCGTCGTCGGTTGATCTGGCAGTCCAAGCCCACCAAAGCTGCTGCCACGGTGATGGGCCAGCCCCTCCAAATCCACCACTGCCACGTTGCGCTCAGCTAGGGCTAAGAGCAGGTCCGTTTTGCCGCTGCCGGTGCGTCCTCCCAGCAGTTTTACCGGCCAACTCTGTCCGAATTGTTCAAGAACCCAACGGCGATAGGTCTTGTACCCCCCTTCTAGAACGAGAGCTTCTTGATCCACTAAGCCGGCCAGCCAGGCCACGCTGCTGGAGCGCATCCCACCGCGCCAGCAATAAATTCGTAAGCGCTTCTCTGCTCCAGCCGCTTGTCCGAGAGCTTGCGCCAAGGATGAAAGCGATGGCCCCACCAGTTCCAGGCCGAGCTCAATCGCCTGATCCCGACCCTGTTGCTTGTAGGTCGTGCCGACCTTCGCCCTCTGTTCATCAGTGAAGAGAGGGATGTTGATCGACCCTGGCCAGTGTCCCTGAAGGAATTCCGCAGGACTGCGAACATCCACCAGTTGGCCTTGTGCCTGCCTGAAGCTGTCGAAATCTCTTGTGGTGTCGGCGCCCATGCCTGACATAGTGGGCCAACGCCGTGTCTGTGAGAGCCGGCCTTGATCCATGCTGTCCGGACTGTCCTCCACCACCAATCTCAGTGTTGAGCAATTGCTGGAGCGATTCTCCAGTGGTTCTCTGCGACAGCGTCGCTCTCTGATCCCCACGATTGAGAACAGAGCCGACGAACTCGCGGCTTTGGGTACGGCCGTGATGGACGGTTTTGATCCTGAGGGAGATGACTGGGCCGCAGGCTGGCTTCTGCAGGTCTTCCAGCGTCAACAGCCCCAGGCACTGCTGCCCCTTTTGGGCTCTTCTAGTGGTTGGTTTTCTGCACCTTCAGCTGTGGGGATCGATTACAGCCCTCTGCAGAGAGATCTTCTCGCTGAGCAGTTTGAAGATGCTGACCGGTTCACCAGTCGAATCCTGAGGCAACTGGCTGGCGAGGAGGCCGAGAGACGTGGATATGTGTATTTCAGTGAAGTACCTCCGATGCAGGCGCAGGATCTGATCAGCCTCGATCGGCTTTGGACCGCCTACTCCCAGGGACGCTTCGGCTTTACCGCCCAGGCCCGACTACTGGCTGCTCTTAATGGTCGTTATGACCGTCTTTGGCCCCGAATCGGTTGGAAACAAGAGGGTGTGTGGACCCGTTACCCCGGATCCTTCAATTGGACCATAAGTGCACCTGAAGGCCATATGCCGCTGGTGAATCAGCTGCGAGGTGTGCGCCTCATGGATTCACTGCTGAACCATCCGGCATTGGTGTCGCGTCGTTAACACGTCCAGGTAGTGGCGGCGGGCTGAGCTGCCGTTATGGTCAAAACAGAGAACAGCTCTGCCGATGACGTCGGGCTCCCAGACCGTTGTGTCGTTGACCGACAGGCTGCGCTCCATCGCTGTCGTGCCCACGTTCCGCTGGGCTGACTTCATCCTGCCTTCCACGCTTCAACTCAGCCCCCTGCTTGAGCTCCTGCTGGAGCCCGTTGGTTGTGAGCAGACCGCATGCCGGCTTGAGCTTGGATTGCAGGAAGCCCTCGTGAATGCCGTCCGCCACGGCAATGCGGGAGATACGGGTAAGTGTTTACGGGTGCGTCGCATCCTCACCCCTAACTGGCTGGTCTGGCAGATTCAGGATGAAGGCTCGGGAGTGCCTTTCACCGCCCGGCAAGGGCACCTCCCTTCCCGTCTGGATGCGCCCAAGGGTCGCGGTCTCTTTCTGATTCACCAATGCTTCGACGATGTGCGTTGGAGCCGTCGCGGCAATCGACTTCAACTGGCCTGTCGTCGTCCAGGACGCTCTGCTGCACAGATCAACGATGGGGACAGCCAGGATCCTTCAGTTCCCGCTTGAGCCAGAGCAAACCCTGGGATGTCAGAGCACAGGCATCCGCGTTCGTGCCGCCATTGAGGAGCTGCACCAGTGCCCCTGCTAGCAGTTCAGCTGCTCGCCTGTCCGAGTCTCCCTTGAGCTGATGCCAGTTTCGATCGGTGAGCCTGAGCTGCTCGTGCAGCTCCTGGGCCAGTGGAGCGGCCTGAGGGGGCCATGCGGCTTGGCGTGAAGGCATTGCTGAGGTGATCAACATTCCTATCCTGGAGGCTGATCCGCACGGATGAGACCTTGATGGGGATCAGATCGACTCGAGATCAGCCGAAACGAGTGGCGCGGCATCGCTCTGATTCCATTCGGTTATTGCACGTCTTGTCTGGGTTGGTGCGTCTCAACCAGCAGTTGCAGCGAACATCTCCGCCTCGTGGTGGTTCCTTGCATGAGCGACGTCGACGTCAGCGCTCTGAGCTGGTGAAGCAGTTGGTTCAGGCCGGTGACATCTTCCGCAACTTCAAGCCTATTCACTCAGGTTGGTGGCTCTGGAAGGGATTGCGCTGGGGAGGACCAGGCGTCTTGATCGGATGGTGGTTGGCTCAAGCTGCAACTGGCTGAGGTCCCACCACCACGAGCGACTTTGGATTTAAACCTGTGTTGTCAGTCAGTCCTGTAGTGCGCAGCAACGCATCTCCGCTCGCTGTCTTGTCCCGGATCCAGGCCTGATACAAAGCCCTACGACGTTGGTCTTCCGCCATCACAAGCCTGTCAGCAGCAACCTGAGGGCTTTCGCCTGGATAGAGGGGAGTGCGCAAACAGATTCCGAAGCCGCGGGCCTCGACCTGCACGTTCCCTTCCATCAGCACAACTTCAAACGACCAGCCCTGAAGCCAGCGCAGCTGGAATGGGTTGGTCATTGGATCTTTGGCCCATCTAGGGGAACCTTATGGGCGTGCCAGGCATCCGGTGATTGACATGTCAGCAAATCCCTATGTCGCGGCAGGTTTGAGAGCGGTCCAGACCCTCGTCATGAAATACGAATCGGCCGCGATCCCGATGAAGCCTGCTTGGTTGAGACGGTCATTGATGTTGTCGCTGACGTAGTCCCGGTAGTACGGCTCATGAAAGGCTTTGCGGAAATTGTCCATGGCCAGTTCGAACTGGGGTGAATCCGCGAGTTGGATCGAATCTGCCAGCACGAGCACACCACCTGGTTCGAGCACTCGGAAGCATTGATCGATCACGGCTTGCCTGGCTTCAGAGGGCAGTTCATGCATCAGAAACACACAGGTCACGGCTTGAACACTCCCGTCTGCCAGCGGAATTGCCTCTCCATTGCCCTGTAGGAGCTGAACCAGGTTGCTTCCTCCTTGGTTGAGCCATCGGTTGGCCTGGCGCAGGTAGGCCTGTGAGAGGTCCAGGCCCACTAGAGAAACCTCGGGCAGAGCACCGCGGATCTGATGCAGGGTTCTGCCAGTGCCAGTGCCCACATCCAGGATTTTGAGACTGGCGTTGGGACGGTCGTGAAACGAACGCATGCCTCTCTTGAGGGGACCAATCACGCGCCTGCGCATTGCATCAGCTGCCCCGTTGAAGAGAATGTCCACTTGCAGGTCGTAGAGCTCTGCTGAGTGGTCGCTCAGGTAGCCATCGGTTTGATGGTGGAAGTTTTGGAGGTAGTAATCGGGATAGATCTCTGCATCGTTGAGGTCTGGGAGGTCGCGCACGTTGCGTTCTCGGCGTCGCATCCAGGTGGAAGGCAGATCGAGCCACAGGCGTGGGTAGCGCCTGGCCCAGTCGATCCATGGCAAATCAAAGAGTTGACTCTTTGGATAGAGGCCCTCTTCGGCTTCGCGCCAGTCAAGGTCTTCAAGCTCAGCCATCGCTTGGCGCAGTTGCATGAGCATGTCTGGAGGCACAGGCTCGGTCTGGGGTGTGACGTCTGGTGCGACCAG
>Ga0189288_10481_pt1 | contig 9569 bp, 11 predicted proteins | sample UW105minimetaG_FD_130316 | JGI IMG/M metagenome (GOLD analysis project Ga0189288, IMG submission 130316) | Marine microbial communities from the Costa Rica Dome - UW105 mini metaG | ecosystem: Environmental > Aquatic > Marine > Oceanic > Photic zone | place: Costa Rica: the Eastern Pacific... | reverse complement strand
CGCGCGGCGCGTAGTGTGACTTGGTTTGGCCCGGTGCCGAGATCGCAGCGGCCTCGTCACGCGTCAGAACATCAAAACCCACTACTTGCGACAGATCCTCTCGGCTTACACCGCCAGGACGCAGCAAAGTCGGCTGTCCGGTGAGCCCGAGAATGGTGGATTCAAGACCAACAGAGCAGCTTCCACCGTCTAAAATTCCATCAATCCGCCCGGTCAGATCGTCGGCAACATGGGCGGCGCGGGTTGGGCTGATCCGACCCGATGTGTTGGCCGAGGGGGCCGCGATTGGACGTTTCACTTCTGACAAGAGCGCATGCGCGACACCTGCTTCGGGGACGCGCACGGCTAGCGTCGATAGCCCGGCCGTGACAAGTTTGGACACAGGTGCTCCCTCACGAAGCGGCAAGACAAGCGTCAGAGGACCAGGCCAAAAGGCCTCGGAAATCAGTTGGGCTGCCTCTGACCAAACGACCAACTTCTGGACGGCCTCTACATCAGGCAAATGCACGATCAGCGGATTGAAACTGGGTCGGCCTTTTGCTTCGTAAATACCCGCAACGGCACGGTCATTGCCCGCATCCGCCCCCAGTCCATAGACCGTTTCAGTAGGAAAGGCGACCAGTCCGCCCTGTTCCAAAAGCGCTGCTGCCCGGGGAATTCCGGCCGGAGCCGTGAGCATTTCGGTTCTGCGCATGTCGTGATCCTATGACGCCGCGTTTCGGTTGAAGGCCGGGGCCTTCGGGGTAGTTTGAGGTGAAAGCTTGCTACATAAGCCACATCGTATTGCCAAGCCATATGGAGGCTTCCCATGACATATCGCGCGCCTTTAGATGAATTTCAGCTTCTCTTGAACAAAGTTGTTGGGTTTCCGGCCGTCGCCGAGACCGAGAGGTTTGCAGAGGCCACGCCAGATATGGTTGGGGCGATCTTAAGCGAAGCGGGCAAGCTGTGCGAAGACATTCTTGCCCCGTTGAACCGTTCGGGTGACCTGGATCCCAGTGTGTTGGAAAATGGCAAAATGCGCACCTCGGCGGGGTTCGCCGATGGCTATAAGGCCATCGCCGAGGGGGGCTGGATTTCAACAGCTGCGTCACCGGACTATGGCGGCATGGGTCTGCCGATGACTGTGACAACCGTGGTCAACGATATGATGAGCTCGGCGTGCCTGTCGCTACAGCTTAATCCCTTGATGACACAGGGACAGATTGAGGCGCTGGAACATCACGCAAGTGATGCGGTCAAAGACCTCTATTTGCCAAAGCTGATCACCGGTGAATGGGCGGGTACCATGAACTTAACCGAGCCACAGGCCGGGTCGGATGTCGGCGCGTTGAGCAGCAAAGCCACCGACAATGGGGATGGCACCTATTCTGTCACGGGCAGCAAAGTGTTTATTAGTTGGGGAGACAATGATTTCACCGGCAATGTGTGCCATTTGGTGTTGGCGCGTCTTCCTGACGGCGTGCCGGGCACCAAGGGTATCAGCCTGTTCCTGGTGCCGCGTAACATTCCCGATGCGGCCGGAGAGCCAGGCGTGGCCAACAATCTCAAGGTTGTGAGTGTTGAACATAAGATGGGACTGCATGGTAGTCCGACCTGCGTGATGTCTTTTGAAGGCGCGACGGGCTGGTTGATTGGCGCGCCACATGACGGCATGCGGGCCATGTTCACCATGATGAACAATGCTCGGCTTGGCGTTGCAATCCAGGGTATTGGTGTGGCCGAAGGTGCTTATCAGCATGCGCTAACCTATGCCAATGAACGGAAACAGGGCCGGACGCCGGAAGGTACGATCATTGGTCATGCGGACGTGCGCCGGATGTTGGCCACTATGAAGGCAGAAACCTTTGCTGCGCGCGCTATTGGTTTGTCGCTTGCGGTGGCGATTGACATGTCCAATGCCACTGGAGACGCAGATTGGGCGTCGCGCGCCGCCTTTTTCACCCCGATTGCCAAGGCCTTTGGCACGGACACCGGTATTGATGTGGCCAATATGGGCATTCAGGTGCATGGCGGGATGGGATTTGTGGAAGAGACTGGCGCGGCGCAATATCTGCGCGATGTGCGGGTGACTGCGATCTATGAGGGTACAAATGGCATTCAGGCCATGGATCTTGTTGGACGCAAACTGATGGACGGTGGTGAGGCGGCTGGGCGACTTCTGGATGAGATTGAAGCGTTCGCAGAAGCTGCGCGCGCGACAATACCAGATTTGGCCGAGCCGGTTTGGCAAGCCTCTGAAAGCCTGCGCGAGGCAGTTGAAACCCTGGTGACCCGCGATATGGCAGACCGTTTTGGGGGCGCCGTTCCGTTCCTGCGTGCTTTTGCACGGGTTCTTGGGGGATATTTCCATCTGCGCGCTGCAATTGCGGAACCGGGCACTGCCACCGAGAGGTTGGCACGCTTCTATATCACACGTCTTTTGCCCGAACATATCGGGTTGCTGAGCCACGCCCTTGAGGATACCGCCGCATTAATGGCAATCACACCAGAGGACCTAGCCGTTTGAAGGACAACAGCATGACCCCGATCCGCTACCCTTGGAATGACAGGGTGCCAGAGGCAGACGACGCAATCGAGATCGCAGAAGGGGTGCTTTGGCTGCGTCAGCCTCTGCCGATGAAGCTGGATCATGTGAACATCTACGCCTTGGACGACGGGGACGGCTGGACCATCGTCGATACAGGGTTTTCGACCCGGAAATCCAAGGCCATTTGGGAACAGGCCTTCGCAGGTCCTCTAGGTGGCATGCCTGTTACGCGTGTGATTGGAACCCATCACCACCCGGATCACATCGGTTTGGCGGGGTGGTTTCAGCAAGAGCATGGGGCCGAGTTGATCATGACACGGACCGGGTGGTTGATGTCGCGGATGCTGCAGCTGGATCTGCAGGAACTGCCAACGGATGAAACCATCAGGTATTGGAAACGATGTGGGATGGATGCCGCGGAACTGGCCGAGCGTATTTCTGGGCGCCCATTTAACTTTGCGGATTGCGTTTCACCCATGCCACTTGGCTATACGCGGATCAAACAGGGCGACGTCTTGCGGGCAGGGGGCCGGGACTGGGATATCCATATTGGCAATGGCCATGCTCCGGAACACGCCACGCTGTGGTCGCGCGACTGCAACCTCGTGATTGCAGGAGATCAGATCCTGCCGTCGATCAGTCCAAACCTAGGTGTCTATGCCACGGAGCCCGAAGCCGATCCGGTTGGGGATTGGCTCGAGGCCTGTGAGCGATTGTCTGGCATCGCGCGTGAGGATCATCTGGTGCTCGGCGGGCACAAACTGCCCTTCACCGGGCTACCGGCACGCCTGCATAACCTGATTGAAAACCACCATGGCGCTCTGGAACGGCTGGTCGCACATCTCGACACGCCGAAATCGGCAGGCGAATGTTTTATGCCGCTCTTTAAGCGTCACATCGGTGGTGGCGAATATGGGTTGGCTCTGGTTGAAGCCATGGCGCATTGTTTACACCTTTTGCACGAGGGGCGCGCGACGCGCACCTTGCGTGAAGACGACGAGGCTTGGGTGTTCCAAGCGGTCTAAGCTACCCCTAGTGGGCTGCGCGCAGCGTGTTGAGCACATCAAACAACTGGTTGGCCTGCCCGTCGCGACGTACCGAAATCGCGGCAGGCCCCTGACCGGTCAGACGTAGATATGTTCCATACCACGTGGCAAGGGTCATCGCCCCTCGGGTGAGGGTTGCAGCGGCGCAGATCGTAAACAGAAGGGCGATCAGCGCTGTGAGTGCACCGGTCATCATTGGGGCAATCGGGGCCGCAAGCGTGAGCCAACCCTGCGTCATCACGCTCCAGGCCATCAATGTCATAACCGCGACGATACACAAAGCGCAGAAATCGAGAACCATCTTTCGCAAAGGTAGACCAACCAGACCAAACGAAAAGTAAAGCCGTGTGATGGCTTTGGGGGTGACGGCGCCGATCCAGAGTTCGCTAAAGGGCAGATGGCCATACGATGTGCGGCTTTGGGTAACGCGTGCGCTGTCAGCCTGCATGGTTTCAAGCACGGTATCGATGGTCTGCATGGCGAGAATCCGTTCTGGTTAACTCCTGGTTAACCTGACACTACTGTCTGATGTGTCTGAAATGTGGCTGGAAAAAGATAATTTTCGGAAGGCGTTACCCGGACGTTCAGGTAGTCTAGGGGCGAGCTCCCTAGCTGTTCAATCAGACGTGGTGCTGGTTTGAACTCGCCATTCCCATTTCGTGTGACATACTGGTCAGAAGACCTTTGATGGAGAGTAACGTGTTTTCCTACCAGCTGTTTAAAAACGAGCAAACCCTTGTGGTGGTGCATGCTGGGGCAGAGGATTACCGTGTCCAGCAGAGGCTGCGCCGTGAGCTTGCCGCTCAGGACGGGTACAAGGAGATTTCGCGCGTATTAATTGACATGAGCGCCCTTGAGGCCACGAACATTGACGGGCGCTCTATGGCTGGGCAGCTTCTGAAGCTGGATGCGGAATATCAAACCCGTGTTGGGCCTATGCGGTTTGCGTTTTTTGCGCCAGCGGGAAGTTTTGGGTACAGTTTAGCGCGTCAATTTCAGGGTCTCGCCGAAATCTCTGACCGGATTCGGGTCGAGGTGTTCGAGGATGGGGACGATGCTTGTGACTGGTTGGATCTGAACCACGATATTGCCTATTATCTCGGCGGAGAGTTCCAAGTCCGCCATTCTTAGGCCAGAGCAAGGTCTTGTCTTTTGCCGTTTCGTAGAATGACAAGGGTATCTTGCGGCACTTCCGTCCAACGGTTGCGACAGCCTTCTAGCGGTTCAGATGAAAAGCTGCGGCCGCCATTGTCCAACTCATCTGAGATATAAAGGGTTGGCGCCTTTTTGTCCGAGGCATGGCGGAAGGCATAAAGCGCGTCGCCGTCGCTCAGAACGCAGGTGATGCGGTTCGGAGCCTTCATGTCAGATGTCGCCAACCGTGTGAGCACCCGATTCAAGGCACAGACCGGATCCGCTTCGAAGCCACCCGCCATCAAAGTCAAAAACAGCATCTCGCTGTCTGTGGTCCCTTTACGCGCCATGTAATGGGCGTCGGGCAGGGCCGCTTCCAAGGCGCGACGGATCTTTGGAAAGGCCGGGATCTGACCGTTGTGGCAAAAGCTCCACTTGTCGAACGTGAAAGGGTGGCAATTGGCGCGGCTGGTTTCACCCATAGTTGAGGCGCGGACATGGCCGAGAAATAGCTCGGCCGTGATCATGCGGCAAAGGCTGGTAAGATTGCCGTCACTCCATGCGGGCAGAACGTCACGATAGAGACCGGGCCGCTGTTGATGGTCTGCGTACCATGCAATGCCAAACCCGTCGCCATTCACCTCAAGTTTCGCTTCGTTGGCATGTTGGCTCTGGGTCAACAGGCTGTTCGCCGGGCCAGTGATGATGTTTTCCAGCGGAATAGCGGGGCCTTGATAGGTGGCAATGCGGCACATGATTGGGTTCCGAGTGTTGGCGCCGAAGTGTCACCTGCGAGGGACGGAGGGTCGATGAAGAGCGCGATAGGTGTGGCGCACTTATGCCAGATCACCGTGTCAAAGTCGTCCCAAATGCGCATTGGAATGCTGAAAAAATTGGGATAACATCCCAATATGGGCGCAAAATTGGATGAAACAGATCGAAAAATACTGAATGTGTTGCAACGTGATGCAACCTTAAGTGTGGATGAGATTTCAGAACAGGTGACTCTGTCGCGCAATGCGTGCTGGCGACGCATGCGCCAGATGGAAGTCAAAGGCGTGTTGAAAGCACGCGTCGCCTTGGCCGATCCTGTAGCTGTTGGTTGCCCGCTTCAGGTGATGGTCTTGATTAAAAGTTCGACCCATGATCCGGATTGGTTGACGCAATTTCATCGTGTGATCGACCGACTGCCCGAAGTGGTCGGCGCCTATCGCATGTCGGGGGATCTGGATTATCTGTTACGCGTGCGGGTGGCTGACGTGGCGGGATATGATGCGTTCTACAAAAAATTGATCCATCAAATGCCAATGTCCGATATCTCTGCCAGCTTTGTTATGGAAGAATTGAAAGAGACGACGGCATTGCCGGTGTAAGGATGGTCCGCCTGGACCAGAGGGAGAGATATGGAAGATAAAATCGTGACCGCCGCTGAAGCGTATGAAGCCGATGCTCTGCCGCGCAAGGTGGATGTTCATACAGAAGAGGCCGAAGGGGACGCTGGCGTACCCGAGCTTCTGACCAAAAAGCCGGTTAAACAAAAGAGCGCGGCAGAATGGGCTTACGAACGCTTGATTCTCTATATCCAGAACTTCGAGAAACAGCTCGATAATGAGCACGAGATTGCCATGGGCATGGTGGGTGGCGAAACCGGGGCCCTTCGCATCGAAGGTATGGGGTTTTTCGACCCGGACATCGTAACGTTTTATGGCTCCGACCCTTCGGGTGCAAAAACTCAGTTGATTCAGCATGTTAGTCAGTTGAGCGTGACGCTCAGAGCCCTGCCAAAGGCTGTGCCGATGGCTGAGCCGCGCCGGATTGGCTTTAAACTTGGCAAAGATCTGGGCAGCGCCTAAAACATCTGGTGAACCTGCGCAGGATTGGCGCAGTGACAGGCGGTGTGAAATAAGGTACCGCCTGTGGGAAACGCAACGAACAGGATTTGTGACATGGCTGAACACAAGCACGGCAGCATGGACATCAGTGTACAAGAAAAAGCCTTTGACGGCTTTATCAAAGCATCGACCCGCGTGGCGATTGCCTCGATCGCGGTTCTGCTCTTTCTCGCGATCTTTAACAGCTGATCTGCAAGTTAAGGAGAGCCGTGGTGCGTAACTTTGTGATGGCCGCTACGGCGGCTGTGCTCTTGGCGGGCTGCGGCAGTCCCCATAACTTACCGGACGCGAAACCCGAAGAGGTGGCGCGTCTGGCCTATTCCCACGACGGTCCTCCGGCGATCACGCTCTATACGATGATCAACAACCGCAGTGGGGCTGGCGCGCATACCAGCATCATGATCAATGCCTCACAGCGTGTGGTTTTTGATCCGGCGGGGTCCGTGCGGGCAAAGAACGTGCCCGAAGTTGGTGACGTTCTATATGGCATCACCCCGGCAGTGAAAGATTTCTATGAACGCGCGCATGCGCGGGAAACCTATCACGTGCGTATCCAGCGGATCGAAGTGACACCCGAAGTTGCGGAACAGGCCCTGCGTCTGGCGCAGGCGCGCGGCTCTGTACCTCAGGCGCAATGCACTTTGTCTACTTCTGGGATCTTGTCGCAGCTGCCAGGATTTGAATCTGTTGGCAGCACCTGGTTCCCAAACAGTTTGGCCGAGAAATTTGCTGAGTTACCCGGCGTTGAAGAACGGAAGCTCTACGAAGACGACGAAGATGACAAAGCCATTGCAATCGCTGAGTTTGAGAACGCTCAGAAAATCGAGCAGGTTGTGACTGAGTAGGCTAGGGTCACTTGAAGCAACAATTTGGAACTACGAAGCGGGCGTGTTGCGCCCGCTTTTTTGTTTCTGGACACATTTAGCTTTGCAGCAATTCAACGGTCCTCATTTCAGACTTGGGCGCAGCACAGATCTAGGAAGCTTTTGATGACCTGTGAGTGCCGAACTGATCGCGCGCGGGCCATGACGACGTCAAAATGTCCGATGTTTTGAGACAAAGGACGTGTGACCACAGTATCCCCTTCGATTGTCGTAGGGTTGGTTGGCGAGAACCCCACGAGTGTGAACCCAAACCCCTTTCCAACATAGGCCTGTACCAGTTCTCGGGAGCGCGATGTCAGGGGAACTTCGGGAAAAAGACCGGCTTCATTCAGAAGTTCCAGATAGCTCACCCCAGGCCCTGCGCGTGAGACGGCAATATAGGGGAGTTCAACAAGGTCACTCAGGTTTACATCCTGTTTTTCCGCTAAAGGGTGATTGGCGGACAGCATCACCAAGGGCGGCAAACTGAGCAGGGGGTCGACCAGATGGCGCGTGTGTTGAAACCCTTGATCAAAGACAAACAGGGCGTCGACCTCTCCTGCATCCAATAGATCAACCAACTTCGGGAAGTCGTTTTCCATCACCTCGATATGAACGTCTGGATGGGTCTCTCGAAAGGCAAGAACAGCGGGTAGAACGATTTTCTGAGCGATGGCGTAATGCGTGCCGATACGGATTGAGCCGGTGGTTTCACCGGATATTTCAAAGGCCCGTTTATCAAGCGCCTCGGCCTGTAGTAGCAATGCTTCGGCATCAGCCAGAAAGGCCTCACCGTCACGGGTAAGCCGCATGCCGCGCGCTGGAAACCGGTCGAACAACGTTAAGTTCGTGACATCCTCTAACTTGTCGAGCGCAGAAGAAATCGCTGCGGAGGATACATTCAGCTGTCTGGCCGCCGCGGCGATGCCACCGGTCCGAGCGGTTTCTTTTAGAAAAGCGAGCTGCCGGAGTGTGAAGCGTACCATCAATAAAATCTACCTTTGCGGCTAATTTATTCTGTTTTCTCTAGGTTTGGCAATTCTCTAACGTGACCCAAACTATCAAAGGAGGAACTCACTTATGGATATCAAACCGTTGACGGGTGGGCTGGGCGCTGAAATCTTCGGCTGTGACATTCGGAACGAAGCAGAGTTTGACGAAATTCAATATGCGTTTGCGAAATACTCTGTTGTGGTTTTGCGGGGACAACACGCCTCTCCAGAAGAACATTTGAAATTTGCCAGATGCTTTGGCCCGATCAACGTAAACCGGTTCTTCAAAGCTGTTGATGGCTATCCAGAGATCGCGACGGTTCTGAAGGAGAAGGACCAAAAGGCCGCAGTTGGCGAAGGGTGGCATACGGATCATTCCTACGATCAGGTGCCGGCTATGGGATCCATCCTCAATGCGCGTGAGGTTCCCCCCTATGGCGGGGATACGCTCTTTGTCTCAATGGGGGCCGCTTATGATGCCTTGTCCTCAACTCTGAAAGGGTTCCTGGACAACCTATGGGCGGTTCATTCTTCACGACATGTGTTTGGGTCTGCCACCACAAGCAATAGCGAAGCGGCGAAAAGTGGCAGGCTTGGAAATGCCGAGGCCGCGGTTCAAGATGCTCGTCACCCGGTTGTCATCTCCCACCCGCTGAGCGGTCGGCGGGGGGTGTTTGTGAACCCAGTGTTCACAACTCATATCGAAGGGCTCAATGCGGCGGAATCCGATGCGCTCCTCTCGATGCTTTATGAGCATTGCAGACAACCTGAGTTCCAGTGTCGTGTACGCTGGGAGGCAGGCGACATAACGCTCTGGGACAACCGTGCCACATGGCACAAGGCGATCAACGACTATCACGGGTATCGCCGCCTGATGCACCGGATCACGGTTGACGGGGTCGCACTTTCCTCTTGAGGCTGCCCCCAACTGGCCCAGATCGGCGCGCGGTTTTGGTTGCTGCAGGCTTCTTGCCGTGATGCGGGGGTCTTTTTGGTGGGGATTCCCCGCACGTGGGCGTGAGCCGCTGAAACAAATTGGGGCCGATTTGACCATTTTTCTGCTACACAAACATGTGATTAGGTCGTCGTGAATTTCTGGTGCAGGGTCCCTT
>Ga0189288_10479_pt1 | contig 9609 bp, 7 predicted proteins | sample UW105minimetaG_FD_130316 | JGI IMG/M metagenome (GOLD analysis project Ga0189288, IMG submission 130316) | Marine microbial communities from the Costa Rica Dome - UW105 mini metaG | ecosystem: Environmental > Aquatic > Marine > Oceanic > Photic zone | place: Costa Rica: the Eastern Pacific... | reverse complement strand
GATCTGTGGCCAAGTAGTTCGGATGAATCTCCGGGTGATCTTCCATTTTTGAGGAACGTAAAGAAAGGTGGCCCGCGCTTTCGGGGCGCAATTGCAGAACCGAGGCCGTAAAAGCAGAGAACTTATGAGGGCCATCCGCAGGTTTGTCCGCACTCCAGGGCTGAATGTGGAACTGAATGTCTGGGGTCTCTAGATGGTTCTCCGTCTTCAAAAAACCCGCTCCAAGGCTGGCAGCCATCGTCATTGGACCGCGCTGTGTCAGCGCGTATTGAAGCGCCATCAGGCCTTGTTTGAAGATACTGTTGGCTTCTGTGTTGATCGTGCTGAGATTGGTTTTGAACACAGGCCGCGCCTGCAGGTGGTCCTGCAAGTTTTTTCCTACGCCCGTCAACGCGGCGCGCACTTCTATGCCGTGGGGTGACAATTCCTCGGGGTCGCCTACGCCAGACAACATCAAAATCTGAGGGGATCCTATGGCACCGGCGCTCAAAATCACCTCTTTGCGCGCCCGCACGCTTTTCATGGAACCATGGCGTTTAAGCCGAACCCCTATAGCCCTCTGATGTTCAATCAGGACCTTTTCTGCCTGCGCATTCGTGAGAATCGTAAGGTTTTTGCGATCTTTGATCGGATTCAGGTACGCAACAGCAGCAGAACATCGGCGACCGCCTTTCATGGTGAGCTGGAAGTATCCAACCCCCTCTTGATCCTCGCCATTGTAGTCGGCCGTACGCTTGTACCCCGCCGCCTCAGCCGCATCGAGCCACACATCCACCACCGTGCGGGTCAATCGCGACTCTTGTACCGAAAGCGGCCCCTCCGCCCCTCGCACACCGTTCTCATCTACGCCGTGCCAGGTTTCGGCCCGTTTGAACAGCGGCAGAACATCTTCCCAAGACCACCCGATGCACCCCAATTGCGCCCAATGGTCATAATCCTGCGGTTGGCCGCGCACATAGAGCAACCCGTTAATGGAACTCGACCCACCCAGAACTCGGCCTCTGGGCCATGAGATGGCCCGACCAGAAATACCTTCGTCCGGTTCAGTGACATACATCCAATCCGACTTCGGATTGCCCATCGTTCGGAAATATCCAACCGGAATGTGGATCCATGGATTTCTGTCCGCAGGCCCGGCTTCGATCAAAGCAACCGAGTACTGACCGTCCGCTGACAAGCGGTTTGCCAACGCACAGCCTGCGGACCCAGCCCCAACGATTACGAAGTCGAACTCCATACTACCTCAAAACTCAAAAATTGAGACTTTTGATCTCGTTTTTCATAAATATTGACGCTACAATGATTCGCGAAAAATGCGCTATTATTTTTTGAAGAGGGTTTCATGACGCCGACTGATCGGATTCCAACCAATCTGCGCACGCTCCTGATCTTGGAGGTTTTGGGAAAAAGCGATCATGCGATGACGGCCACGGAAATTAACGAACAGCTCGGGCTTCCAAAACAAACGGTTCACAGACTGTGCGTGACTCTTGAGGAAAACGGATTTCTGACACGCCCCGGCAAATCAAAAAGATATCAGGTGGCACGTCGCCTGCGGGACTTGGGATCAGGCCTTCTACACAACTCAAGAGACCACGTTGCGCGCCATCAAATCCTCACTGACGTGGCACGGCAAATTGGCGAGACAGTCAATTACGCAGTGCCAGGAAATTCAGGGATGCACTATCTGGACCGCGTGGAGACTGATTGGCCATTCCGAATTCAACTGCCAATCGGGTCCAGTGTGCCCTTTCATTGCACAGCAAGTGGTAAGACATTCCTGGCGAGTCTTGCACCCAAAAAGCGCGAAACTCTGGTCTCCTCGCTGAACCTCAAAGCGATGACCCAACACACGCTTGTCGATCCGCAAAAGCTCCTAGATCAACTCGCCGCCATCAGGAAGCAAGGGTACTCTCTAGACCAAGAAGAATTCCTGGACGGTATGGTTGCGATTGCCGTTCCGGTTTTGGATCCAAACAGCCGTTTCTTTGCGGCCTTGGCCTATCACGGCTCAGCTCAAAGGATGTCGCTGAAAGAAGCCGTGGAACGGAAACACATACTGCATGAAGCTGCAGTTCGGCTTAGCAGCGTTTTGTTTCAAGAAGACTGACTTGGATTTAGGGTATAGAATGTCAAAACTTGGACAGTCGTATTTCAACTATCCGACCCAAGACCCTGACGTTTAGCTGGTTGCCTAAGAACACCCGACGGTCAATCAAACGACCATCGGTTGCCGCAAAATCTCTCCCAAAAAGACAGCGCAATTCTCCCACCGAACGAAACACATACGCCAGCACAACTTTTGAGTTTGGCCATGCTTAGGCGCGATGCCTGGAAAAGCCAGAATCCTCCATTGCGCGCCACCGCTACAATCTTCGCTAGTTCTCTCGCCTTGACTCGGAACCAACTTAACTTGCTCGATGCATCAAACTCTGCTTTGCCAGCGGTAGTGAGCGGAAAATTCAGCACTCTGGGCTCAGAGCGGCGCTGCAGAGGCAGCCTTCGTTGTAGTTCTGATCGAACATCGGCTTTCACCTGCTACTCCTGACCTTTGCGCGTACAGCAGCAAATGTCCGTTGTCCGCCCTGTCTAACGGCTTCTGCTGTCGGCCCTTAGAGGTCTCTCGACCCTGCATCCAGATGCTGCACTCGCATGCCACAATACGGTCATCCGCTACTAGAACGAAAAATGGGGACGGACGAACACACAGTTAGCGGCAAGGGGGCGTTCGACCTCGACGTTCAGAGGTCTACTCTTCCGCCTTGAAGCGGATGTGACATTATAGAGTATGAAACGCGCGCAATCTTTCGCTGCCTTTGCGCTGAACAGACCAAGTCACATTGATGTGCTGGTGGCCTGAGGCTCGGCCAACCAGCTATTGGATGCTGATTGCGAGTGCTGCGTTACGAAATTCATGGATTAACTTTAGGCGCGTGCGATGCTTGGGAGCCACAAGCCACGTTCTGTGAACTTGTTGAAAATCGCGTATCGGAATTTCGACCAAGTCATCGTAGATTCGACTGCTATTCTTTAGAAATATCGCGGCGCCGAGACCCTGCCGAACCGCTTCGCACATGACAGGAAATGTTGTCATTGTAATAAGCTGTGGTAGCGCGATTTGACGCTCTTCCAATTTCTGTCGAACGACGCGCTGTGTAAGTGACCCTGTTTCAGGCAGAATAATAGTCTGGTCGATTAGATCTTCGATATCGACGATATCGCGACAGGCCAAATCGTGGTCCGAACGACAATATAAAACATAGCGGGTTTCTTGCAGGACGACCCGATCCCAATCTTCACGCTCGGGCGCATCCGTAATCAGGCCCACATCTGCCACCCGATCTCGGATGAGCTGGTTGGCCGAGGTCCAGTCGCACAGGCGGAAATCAATCTGCACATTTGGGAAGCGGTCATTGAACGTTGCGATCACTTGCAACGCCGGCTGAGGTGCGTTCGCGATCACCTTCAACCGCCCTTCCTTCAGAGATGAATAGCCGCGAAGGCGCTCTCCGATTTCACTATCCAGCGTAACAAGCCGATCCGCCAAGCCGAAAAAATCTCGACCGGTCGGGGTTAGGGAAACGCCATCACGACTGCGCAGAAGGAGCTCGGAGCCCACAAGCTCTTCTAGTTTTGCCACATGCTGCGTCACAGTGGACTGAGTGACACCGAGACGTCGTGCGGCGGCGGAAAAGCTTCCTTCGCGCACGACATATGAGAACGCGATAAACTGATGATGGTTCGGGCGCATCGGTCTCTCCTTCCGTCGCTCCGCTATCAGCTATCGGTTTCACTAATATGACGTCATAGGGATTTCGCCTTCGACTATTAGGTCTGCCGCCAACTGATGGGAGAATCAGATGGCCGATCTACAGATTGATCATGTCACCAAAACCTTTGGGGACACGCAGGTGCTCAAAGGGATATCTTTGGACATCGGTGATGGCGAATTCGTGTCACTTGTCGGCCCATCTGGCTGTGGCAAATCCACGCTGCTTCGCATCATTGCCGGGCTCGAGAGCCAAAGCTCTGGTGCCATTCGCATTCTAGGACAAGACGTTTCAGGTGTTCGCGCGGCGGATCGCAACCTATCAATGGTGTTCCAATCCTACGCATTGTACCCGCATTTGACAGTTGCCGAAAATATCTCGGTGCCTTTGAAAATGCGCGAACTGAGTTCCGTGCAACGTCTTCCGATGATCGGGCCGTTTATGCCGGGCGCCCGTGACAAAAACGCTGAAATTGCGGCGTCGGTCAAACACGCAGCGCAGACGCTGGAAATTGACAGGCTTCTTGATCGAAAGCCGGGCCAGTTGTCTGGCGGGCAGCGTCAACGCGTCGCTTTGGGGCGCGCCCTGGTCCGCGAACCGGCGGCATTTTTACTTGATGAGCCCCTATCCAATTTGGATGCGAAACTTCGCGTTCAAACCCGGACCGAAATCGCTGAGTTGCACCGTCGTCTTGGCGCAACGTTTGTCTATGTGACCCATGACCAAGTCGAAGCCATGACGATGTCCAGCCGTATCGCGGTTATGATGGGCGGGGAAATCCTGCAATGCGACGCGCCTGACGAAGTTTATAACAACCCGCTGGACATTCGCGTTGCCGAATTCATCGGCTCGCCGAAAATCAACATCTTGCCTGTCGAAGCTTCAAATGGCGTGCTGAGGTTTGGCGACGTGGTGCTACCCACCGCCGCGCCTAAAGTGCTGAAAGGTCCCATTCGGATCGGCCTGCGCCCTGAGGCGCTGCGCCTTGTCGTTGAGGATGCGGTGCTGACCGGCAAAGTGGTCCATATGGAGAACCTCGGGTCTGAGATCTTCGCGCAGATCAGCCTTGCTGGACACGAGGGCCGTATCACCATGCGCGCCGCTCCTGCTCAGCGCAGTTCTTTGTATATCGGAGCAAACATCGGCTTGGCGTTTGAGGGCAGCGCTGCACTCTTGTTTGATCCTTACGGCAAACGTGTCTTCAACTCGCAGGTCGCCCCTGCGCAAAGCGAAGTCGCGTAACATGACCATCGCTGATACCCATACGCCCGAGATCGTCTATTCCGATACCGCACAACGCCGAACCGCCTGGTGGCTCGTCGCTCCTGCCCTAGGCCTGATGGTCTTGATCCTGATGGTGCCGGTCGTGATCGCTGGCATCCTATCTTTCACGGATTACTCGCTGGGCAACGACAGCTTCAATTGGGTCGGCACAAAAAACTATGATCGGCTGTTTTCTCGCTCGACCTATGAAAAGATGTTCATCGCCACCTTCACCTATGTGGTCACGGTAGTGCCTTTGTCTGTCGGTTTGGGGCTGGGTGCCGCGCTGCTGATTAACTCGATGGGCAGGATCGGCGACATTTACAAAACCATTTATTTTCTGCCCGTGATGGCGACTTTATTGGCCATGGCAATCGCGTGGGAATTCATGCTGCATCCGTCAATCGGTATGATCAACCGCACGCTGGAGATGTCCTGCGGCACTGTTTTGGAAATCATTCCGTTCTTAGAAAACGGCTGTGCGGAGCGCTTCCCGCTTTGGCTTGGGGACAGAGATTACGCGATCCGGGTGATCTGTTTTATCGGCGTCTGGCAGGGGTTTGGCTTTAACATGGTGCTGTATCTTGCTGGCCTGACCGGCGTGCATCGCGAGCTCTACCACGCTGCAGAAATGGATGGAGCAAAATCCGTATGGGAGCGCTTCCGTTTGGTCACATGGCCAGCACTTGGACCGACGACGGTGTTTGTGGTGACCATATCCTGCATCCGCGCTTTTCAGGTCTTTGACACGATCGAGGCTTTCTGGCCGCAAGGCGGCGGCCCGAACAAGTCGACCTATGTGATGATGTTCGCGATCTTTGAAAAAGGCCTGCAACAGAACCTTATTGGGATCGGTTCTGCCATCACCGTCTTGTTCTTGGTTTTTGTGATGTTCCTGACCCTGATCCAGCGCTGGCTGGTCGAACGCAAGGTGCACTACTGATGACACGTGATCTTTGGAAGCACCTTATCCTGATCCTCGGCGCGCTCATTGTGATCGCTCCATTTTACATGATGGTCAGCTATTCGTTCAAATCTCCGGGAGAAATCGATCGAGGCGAAGGAGGCTTTTTTGGGCGGCAAGAAATGATGGTCGATGAACGCTGTGTAAAACTGCGCGATCCAGACCGAGATGACGTGGCCGTGGCTGCGCTGCGCTTTCCCAACCAGACGGACAGCGAAATTCGGGATGCTTTGGTAGCAGAAGCTGTAGCCGACTGCCAGATGCGCCCGATTGTTTTTAACTACACCAAAGCCTTCACTGAAGCGCCTTTGCTGCGCTACTTGCTCAATGGAGTGATTGTCACCGCCTCGATCTTTCTGATCCAGATTATGGTGGCCTTACCTGCGGCCTATGCGCTGGCCAAGCTCAAGTTTTGGGGGCGTGAGGCAGTGTTTTCTCTCGTGCTCTTTTGCCTATTGATCCCTGTGCACGCGATTGCTCTGCCGCTTTACATCATGCTGGCCAAGGTTGGGCTGACTAACACATATGCCGCGCTCGTTGTGCCGTGGACAATCTCTGTCTTTGGTATCTTCCTGATGCGGCAGTTCTTCATGACTGTGCCAGATGACCTGATTGACGCCGCGCGCATGGACGGCATGGGAGAACTCGCCATCGTCTGGCGCGTCATGTTGCCCACGGCAATCCCAGCCCTCCTAGCCTTCGCAATCTTCTCTATTGTCGCCCACTGGAACGACTACTTCTGGCCACGCATTGTTGTGACGGGAAATCGCGACCTGTTTACGCCTCCGCTGGGCCTGCGCGAATTCAAAGGCGACGGAGACGGCAGTTTCTTTGGCCCCATGATGGCCACCGCCACCGTCATCGTCACACCGCTGATCGTGGCGTTTTTGGTCGCGCAGCGCCGCTTTATCGAGGGGATCACCTTATCCGGAATGAAGTAAGCCGGGCCCAAGCCCGACCTACCAACGCAATCCCAGCAGGGATGACTTGAGAAGACCGCCGCAGTCGCCAAACCAAAGGCGGTCAACCTATGGAGAAAGAACATGAAATTCACCACAACTGCAATGGCGTTGATCGTCTCTGCTTCTGCTGCATGGGCAGACGACAAAGTGACCATCGAATTTGCCTACCCTTACAGCCACCTGTTTGACGTCACCTACGAAGCGATGATGCCTGCGTTCAAAGAAGCGCACCCAAACATCGACGTTAAGTTCCGTGCGACTTATGAATCCTACGAAGACGGCACAAACACCATCCTGCGCGAAGCGGTAGCTGGCAACCTGCCAGACGTCACTATGCAGGGCCTGAACCGTCAGCAGATTCTTGTTGAAAAAGGCATTGCAAAGTCCCTTGAGCCGTTCATCGCGGGCGAAGCGGACTTTGAAAAAGACGGCTACCACGACGCAATGCTGTCCCTGTCCACTTTCGGTGACAATGTACACGGTCTGCCGTTCTCTGTGTCCTTGCCAGTTGGCTACTACAACATGGACGTCCTAAGTGCGGCCGGTATAGACAAGATGCCAACCACGTGGGACGAAGTAATCGCAGCTTGCGAAACAATGAACGCAAACGGCGTCGACAACCCGATCTTCTGGGGCTGGAACATCACCGGTAACTGGTTCATGCAGGCGCTGATGTGGTCTCAGGACAAAGCAATTGTCGAAAACGGCAAAGTCACTCTGGACAGCCCAGAAGCCCTGACTGCGCTGGAACAAATGCAAGAGATCTTCACCAAATGTGAGATGCAGAACCTGGAATGGAAAGCGGCCCTGTCCTCTTTCTCTGCAGGGGAAATTGGCATGATGTTCTGGTCTACTTCTGCTCTGGGCGCGGTAGAACGTTCCCAAGGTGATTTCGCTCTGAAAACCGGCCCTTTCCCAGGTCTGGGTGAAACACCAAAAGGTCTGCCTGCAGGTGGCAACGCGGCGATGCTGACCTCCACTTCCGAGGATCCAGCTGTACAAGAAGCAGCTTGGACTTTCCTGAAGTACATTACGTCGGGCGATGGTGCGGCGGAAGTTGCGAAAACAACCGGTTACATGCCTCCGAACAAAGCGGCCAACGAGATCATCCTGGCTGATTTCTACGAACAAAACCCAAACAAACAGACAGCAGTTGATCAGCTTCCTTTGCTTCGTGACTGGTTGGCCTATCCAGGGGACAACGGTCTGGCGATCACTCAGGTCATCTACGATGGCATTGAGCGCATCGTGACCGGCGACGCAACCGACATGAAAGAGCTGCAGCAAGAAATGGTCGAGGAAGTCAACGACCTGCTGCCAAACAGCTAAATTTAGACAGCGACCGGCGGCCTTGGCTGGCGGTCGCATTTTTTCAAGGGCAGAGCAGATGAAAATCATCCATATTTCAGACATCCATTTTACCATTCCCGGCGAGCGTATGGGCGGCTTAGACCCGCACAAGCGGTTGGCTCAGGCACTGGCTGATGTGAACGAAAATCATTCCGACGCTCTTCGTATTGTCATTACCGGCGACCTGACCCATTGGGCAGAGCGCGAAGCCTACGAAGCATTGCGTGATGTGTTGGCCGAGCAGACCATTCCCGTTCGACTATTGGTGGGAAATCATGATAACCGCGAAACCTTCCTTTCAGTTTTCCCAGAGCAGGTAACCGCCGCATTGGGTTATGTGAATTATTCAGAAGGGATTGGAGACAGCACGTTTATCTACCTCGACAGCACTCAACCGCGGACCCATGCGGGCCATTTTGGTGCTGATCGCTGCGCTTGGTTGCAGGCTGAACTCGAAAAAGCCGAAAACGCCCGCATTTTCCTCCACCATAACCCGATGGAGATCAAGCTGCCTGCGGAAGACCAGATTGCACTGGTTGTGGAAGATCGGCAAAGATTCAGAGCCTTACTCGAAGAATATAAGGCCAAGATCGACTATATTCACTTTGGCCATGTGCATGCCCCGATCCACGGTACCTATTGCGGCATCCCGTTTTCGAGCGTGCCCTCGACCTGCAATCAGTCCTACCCAGATATGAAAGAGCCAAAGTTGCTCGCTGGTGGTCCTATGGACCCAGCCTACCATGTTCTTTTAATCCAAGGTCGCGAGACTATCATTCACCAAATCCCATTTAGCTGGAACGGTCCTCTTTTCGAGACCGGTGCAGAATGGGAAGACTGGTCTAAACCCGTTGCCGCTGAATGAGGTGAGGCTTTGCGCAGCGAAGTTGTTGGGGTGCCCGTGAACCATATTTGCGATGAAGACGTTCGAGAACCTGTTGTTAATCGGAATGGTCACGGACACATGTCTGCTCCAAAGCTTAGCGAAACTCCGATCACGTTCGCTTTCTGACCATTGCCGCCCTTCGTGGCAAGAGCGGCGTAAGTTAAAAGGGCTCAAGGCGACCTGTGCAAATCGAACAATAAAGCGAGATGGCGGTGCTGTCAGACTAATTCGAACGAGTCTCAGCTAGGACAGATTTTCTGCCCTTTATTCGGCGCTAAGTTGGCGCCACTCGGCCTGAGCAGCCTCATCTGACTGGTCCAATTTGATTGTTAGTGCATGATTGGCCTCAGTTCCATCGGGGTGATGGCTTCTGGCGTTGGTGGACGGTAGCCCAATGCACTGTGTGGTCGTTTC
>Ga0189288_10478_pt1 | contig 9627 bp, 2 predicted proteins | sample UW105minimetaG_FD_130316 | JGI IMG/M metagenome (GOLD analysis project Ga0189288, IMG submission 130316) | Marine microbial communities from the Costa Rica Dome - UW105 mini metaG | ecosystem: Environmental > Aquatic > Marine > Oceanic > Photic zone | place: Costa Rica: the Eastern Pacific... | reverse complement strand
GGTTGTTGCTGAATACGACTGGAGCTCGCCCGGCTCGTGCTGGGAAATGTTTTGTCACTGTTTGATCATGGATGAGGCATGACTGGGGGGATTGGCAGGGTTATTCCAATGGTCGTGGCTTTGCTTTCGGGCTGAAAAGTCACTCCCCAGATCAGCTCTGACGCTTGGGGTTTTTGTACCTTTGGGAAGGGCCTTGTGATTGGTTTTCATGGTGGCGGCACTGTCTATTCCGTCAATCCATCAGACACTGATATCGCCGGATTTGATCCAGAACATGATGTTTTGGATTTCGGGGATATTTCTGTTCATGGATTAATTCTCGGCAAGCTTGAAGATGGCTCTGCTGTGATTGTCAATCCATGGCAGGACAATGATTTTCAGCGGATTGTTGATGCGAGTGCTTCCCCGATCCGTTGGGACCAGCTTTCTCTCGATAACTTTGCTCCTGTCGGTAACGAGCATTTGCGTGCCGATATTGGAGGCGTGTTGTCTTGGGAGCTGAATCGTGGCCCCAAGCAGGATGGAGTGCAGGCCGATGCTGATGGCCGGATTATGCTTTCATCCTTCGATGAATCTGTTTCTGAAACGGTGTACATCCGTTCTCATGAATATGGTGTTCAGGAGATTGTCAGTGATTTCAATCCTGAAGTCGATAAGATCAGTTTTGTCTATCTAGGAACACGTGAACGCGTCTCTGCTGTTGATACAGAACAGGGGCTTCTGATTGTCGTCCAACCCAGTGGCCAGAGTGTGCTGTTGGAGGGTATTCAGGCCAGTGAACTTCGTGCCGATCACGTCGAGTTTCACTTTGATCAGGTGCGAGAAGACAATCTCGAGACGGTTCTTGGCTTCGATCAGAACGATGTGGCCTTGGTGGATCGCAGCGTGCTGCTGACGCCGGATGCGCCAGTGGGAGCCTTCACTGATGGGTTTCAGGTGGAGCCCGGACAACCGGTGTATTCCCTGGGTGCCTCAATCGCCAATGGTGTGGCTTCGCACCATGCCGAGCACATGCAGCATGATCACCACCCTGGCGTTCATGCTGAAGGCCATGGCATGGAAGGGCTGGCGCCTTCTATCGGGGCGCTAACGCTGAAGGCCAGTGGCAGCTTGTACTGGGGCGGGATGAGCGGTCAGCTCACCATCACCAACAGCTCAGATCAACCCTTGAGTGATTGGTCGGTCAGCTTTGAGACGCTGCATCAGAACTTCCAGAGTTGGGCTGGACATGCGTCTGTCGAGCCACTGCCAGATGGTGCTGTGCGTGTGACGCTCACGCCTGCGGCATGGAACAGCACGATTGCGGCGGGTCAAAGCATCAATCTGAGCTTCAACGCTGACAGCGTGGGGCTGCCGAATAGCGGCAACCTCACCGATGAACTGTTCTTTGTGGGAGGCAGGGGTGTGGAACCGGTTCCAGCTCCGGAACCCGAACCAGAGCCGGTTCCAATGCCAGAGCCCGAACCTGCGCCTGAACCGGCTCCCCAACCGCAACCAGCGGCTGTGCTGGTGGAAGCCACGGTCACCGACCAATGGAGCGGCACCTTCTCCGGCAATCTCACCGTCACCAACGCGGGCTCGCAGCCGCTGGATGCTGGTTGGTCGGTGAGCTTCCTGAGTGATGACGCCCTCAAGCAGGTCAGCAATTTCAGCCTCAGCCAGGAGCTGCAAAGCGACGGCCGCTACCTCATCACCCTGTCGGCGCCGAGCTGGTCTGCGGGCCAGGCCTTTGCGGCCGGCAGCACCCTCAGTTCTTATTACCAGGGCAGCGGCGAGCTCAGTGGTCAGACATCACTGAGCTTCGACAGTGGCGAGGCTTCGGCTCCTTCAGCGCCGGCAACTCCCACAGACCCTGGTGAGACCACTGAGCCGGTTGCACCAACAGAGCCGGTGGAATCCACGGATCCTGCGGAACCAACGGATCCTGTGCAGCCGACCGATCCTGTGGATCCCGTTGACCCCACCCAACCCACTGAACCGACGGCGCCCTCACCCGACCCATCCCGCTCCAGCGATGGCCTGCGGGTGGTGGGCTATTTCGAAGAATGGGGCATTTATGGCCGCGACTTCCGCGTCGCCGATGTTGATGCCAGCAAGCTCACCCACCTCAACTACAGCTTCTTTGGGGTCGACGACAGCGGCGAGCTGTTCATCCATGACGCCTGGGCTGCCACAGACAAGCGCTTCTCCGTTGAGCAGCAGGTGAGCCGCACCTTCTCAGCCAACGAATGGGCTGGCCTCGAGAGCGCCTATCGCGACGGTTTGGTCAGTGGTGGCGACTTTTCGCTCACGACAGCGGCCGATGGTTCAGTCACCCTCACCGGCCTTCCGGTGGGCTGGGAGGAACCCAATGCCGAGGCCGGCAACCTGCGCCAGTTGGATCTGCTCAAGCAGCTCAATCCTCATCTCAACCTTGGCTTTGCCCTTGGGGGCTGGACCCTCTCCGGTGAATTCAGCCTGGCCTTCGACGACGCAGCTGGCCGGGAGAGCTTCACCGACAGCGTGATCGACACCCTCAACCGCTACGACTTTTTCAACACCGTCGATTTCGACTGGGAGTACCCGGGTGGTGGTGGATTGGGCAGCAATGCGGTGAGCGATCAGGACGGCGCCAATTTCGCCCTCACCCTGCAACTGCTCGACCAGAAGCTGGAGACCTTCCGGCAGCAGATCGGCCGCGAGGTGGAGATCTCCATCGCCACCGCCGGTGGTGCCGACAAGCTGGCCAACCTCAACCTTGAGGGGATCGACCCCTATGTCGACTTCTACAACGTGATGACCTACGACTTCCACGGCGGCTGGGAGTCGCAGACCGGCCACCAGGCAGCCATGACCGGTGATGCGGGGGGCTACGACGTGCTCACCTCCATCGATCAGTTCCGCCAGGCCGGAGTGGATCTCAGCAAGGTGGTGCTTGGTGCTCCGGCTTACACCCGCGCCTGGGGTGGCGTGCAAGACGGGGGCACCAATGGCTACCAACAGGCGGGGGATTCCTCTCAGGCCGCCGGGTCGTTTGAAGCCGGCAGCTACGACGTCAAGGATCTGCTCACTGGGGTGGAAAACGGCAACCTGCGGCTGTTCTGGGATGACACCGCCAAAGCGGCGTTTGTCTACGACTCCGTGAGTGGTCTGTGGAGCTCGATCGAAACGGCAGCCACCGTGGCCGGTAAAGCGGCTTACGTGCAGGAGGCAGGGCTTGGAGGCTTGATGTTCTGGGCGTTGTCCAATGATGCCGCTGGAGAGCAGAGCCTGGTGGATGCCGCCTTTGATGCCCTACTGGGTGGTGGTTCTCTAGAGGAGATCGCCTCCAGGGCTGAGCCGTTCGACCAGGTGCTTGGCGGCGACGGCCAGTTCAGCCTCCAGGATTTCACCGCTCTGTCCTGATCGGAGCATGCACCATCAGCGCTGGCCTTCACTGCGGCGAGGGCTTTGTGCTGGACCCCTGGCCCTTCTGCCCAACTCTGGCAATCTGGGGCGACTCTCGGCCCATGCATGGCTCCGCTCGGATTGTCTGCTCTCAAATCCCTGCTGGGCCGCGGCTCCAAATCGAAAGGCTGGCAGCCGCCCGAGGCGAGCTGGAGCCGGCCCTTGGGTCTGGGCTGGGACAACCCCTATACGGTGCGCTACGCCAGCAACCTCGACGACGGCGCCAATCACGGCATGCCCCTTGGCGGCTTCGGGGCGGGATGCTTCGGTCGGGCGCCCGATGGCAACATCAACCTCTGGCATCTGGATGGCGGTGAGCACTGGTTTGGGGTGCTGCCGGATTGCCAGTTCGCATTGTTCGAGAGCAACGGCGCCGCAACGCGCGCCCATGCCCTGGCGGTGAAGCCGGATGTGGATGCATCACGGCCTGAAGCAGGAGAGCCGTTATCCGCTTGGGATTGGTATCCAGCCAGCACGGCGGAGCGCAGCACCGGCACCTACGCCGCCCGCTATCCCCTGAGCTGGACGAACTACGAAGGCGTCTATGACGCCGAGGTGCGTTGCGAGGCCTTCAGCCCGATCCTGCCGGGTGACTATCAGCGCACCAGCTACCCAGTGGCGGTGTTCGTGTGGACCCTGCGCAACCCCACCGACCAGCCCCTGGATCTGTCGCTGCTGCTCAGCTGGCGCAACACCACCGGCTGGTTCACGAACACCGATGCCTCCGCGGAAGTGCACTTCCGCGACGACGGCAGCCCCGAGCACAACTACGCCCCAGCCATTGGCAAGACAGCGGGCCAACGCAACCGCTGGGTCGACGATGGCACCCTCAAAGGCGTGGTGCTTGAGGGCAACGTCTCCGCTCCGATCGCCGAAGGCGAAGGGCAGTGGTGCATCGCCACCACCGAGCAGCCAGGGGTGAGCATCCAGCGTTGCAGCCGCTGGAACCCCAGTGGCGATGGCAGTGAGCTGTGGAACAGCTTCAGCGCCGATGGCTCGATTCCTGCGAGCAACAACGACCGCAAGAGCGGCGCCAATGATCCGCTCAGTGCTGCGTTGGCCGTGCAGTGTCAGCTGGCGCCGGGGCAGAGCCTGGAGATTCCGGTGGTGATCAGTTGGGATCTGCCGGTGACGGCGTTTGCAACAGGCAGCCAGGCCTTGCGCCGTTACACCGATTTCTTTGCGGCAGAGGGCAACCAGGCCGCGGCGATCGCTTCAGAAGCTCTGCGCGATTGGCGTCGTTGGCAGGCTCAGATTGAGGCCTGGCAGCAACCCGTAGTGGAGCGACGTGAGCTTCCCGAACCGTTGCGGATGGCGTTATTCAATGAGCTCTACGACCTTTGCAGCGGTGGCAGCCTCTGGAGTGCGGCGACGCCAGCTGATCCATTCGGTCGATTCGGCGTGCTCGAGTGCCTCGATTACGCCTGGTACGAAAGTCTTGATGTACGCCTTTACGGGTCGTTTGCCCTGCTGCAGTTGTGGCCGGAGCTCGATAAGGCTGTGCTGTGCAGCTTCGCTCGGGCGATTCCAGCTGCTGATGCAACGCAACGGCCGATCGGTTGGTATTTCACCCAGGGCAAGGGCAGGGTCGAAGCCGATCGCAAGGTAAAGGGAGCCACACCCCACGATCTGGGGGCTCCCAATGAGCAGCCTTGGGATGCCACCAACTACACGGCCTATCAAGACTGCAACCTCTGGAAAGATCTCGGTAGCGACTTCGTGCTGCAGGTTTGGCGCACCTTCAAGCTGGCCCCAAGTGGAGAAGACATCAACTTTTTGGCCGCATGCTGGCCGGCAGCTGTGGAGGCCCTGCGCTACCTCAAAACATTTGATGCCAATCACGATGGCCTGCCTGATAACGGTGGTGCACCGGATCAGACCTTTGATGATTGGCCTTTGCAGGGCGTCAGCGCCTATTGCGGAGCGCTTTGGATCGCTGCTCTTGAAGCAGCCTTGGCCATTGGTCAGACCTTGCAGCTCAAAACAGGGCTGGATACGGCCGAGGAGCAGCGAGAGTTCAGTGGTTGGTTGGAGCAATCGCGCAGCAACTTTGACAGGTTGCTCTGGAATGGTGAGTACTACGACATCGACGCTGAAAGTGGTACGCCGGTGGTGATGGCCGATCAACTTTGCGGTGATTTTTATGCCCGCTTGCTCGGGCTGGAGCCTGTGGTGAGTGAGGCCAACAGCCGTAGTGCCCTCAAGGCAGTGAAGGAAGCCTGTTTCGAACGATTTGAAGGTGGAGCACTTGGTGTCGCGAATGGACTGCGCCGTGACGGAACACCCTTGGATCCGAATGGCACCCATCCTTTGGAGGTGTGGACCGGGATCAACTTCGGAATTGCGAGCTACTACCAGCTGATGGGAGAAGAGCAGACGGCTGAAGCAATCTGCTCAGCGGTGGTGAACCAGGTGTATTCGGGTGGATTGCAGTTCCGTACACCGGAGGCGATCACGGCGGTGAAGACCTTCCGGGCTTGCCACTATCTGCGGGCGATGGCGATCTGGGGGCTGTGGGCGACACACACCAATTGGCAGAGGCTTCCAGGGGCAGAGCGGGGCTAAATGTCTCAATTGTGCACGAATGGGATCTCCCTTTCATGCACAATTGAGGATGTTGCTCTAAGGGCCAATTTGTCTACGATCCTCGCCTTGGTGTCAATACTGTGTTGGCTTCCTTTGTGGCCAAATCTTTAGGCTCGACCTGTCTTGGCAACATCTCAAAGTGGATTCATAGTCACTAGGAAACAATGGATAAGCTCTATATGAGGTGATATTGCCGCTTTCTATTTAGCCGCTAGCGTTGTTCAAAGTTTCGCTTCTGGTGATTGTTGTCGTGAAAAAATCTCTCAATATCATCGCCTGGCTTGCGTTTGCCTCTATTGCCCCTTGTGGACCAGCGCTTGCGGGGCAGCCAACGACGACAAAGGTTGTCGAGAAGGGTGCGGTCACGGTTTATGAATTACCCGACGATGATAAACAGGTCATTCGTGGAAATGACAATAAAATCTATGCAATAGAATATTCCATGTGGTCTACCCCTGACAATGAATACCCTGGTATTTCCGTAGGGCAGTGGTATACGGATTCAGTTACAGGTAAATTCTTCCCTTGGCGTGATACCCCAGGCCTCGCACAATCGCTTTCGACAGCTTCTCAGGAAGCTTTAAAAGGCATGCTAGAGCCTAATGGCGATTTGGATCTATGGGGATATTCCAATGGCGGTGGCTTCGTATACTCTAATTATAGCTCTAATAGTGATATTCCTCGAGGTTTCTCGAATAGGCCTGCGAACGCAAAAGGTACAAATGAAGGCCTTTTGTATTACTATAATGGTGCCGGTTATTTTACGAAAGGGGGTAATAAAGGGGCCGGGCGCATTCAAGCCTATGGTGGTTGCATTGCCAATACCATTTCAGATGGTGTAACGGCCACCCCTTCAACGCTTGTTGAAAATGGTGATTACTGCCAATGGAGTGGTAGTGATGTAGAGAGCTCAGTCTATGCACCTATATTTGATGGTGGAACTTTAAAGATAGATTCAAACACCTCGTTTAGTCGCAGATTTTATGTTACTGGTAATGGCGGAGTCATTAAAAATGATGTTAATGCCAATTTTGAGGGTGATTTTACAGCAATTTCAGGCTCTGAGTCGGCAACATTTGCCTATTCGGGCACCGGCCTTACAAAGCTTTGGGGCACAAATGAATACAGTGGAGAGACGGTCGTTAGTACGACTGATGATGGCGCCCTGGTTATTATGGCAAAGAAGGCACTCCCATTGGGTGATATAACCATTAACTCTGGTTCTAAATTAAGATTAAGGGGTGATGCGATTACATCCAGTAAAGGGCAAGTCGTTAAGCTTGCGGGGGGCGGAAAAATAGGATTTTATGGGAAGAAAATTCGCCTTAACTCTAATATACAGCTTGTGGAGCCGAAAAATGGCCAGTCCTTTTTGCATGTTGATGGGGCTCTTGATCGTCAGACTGTAGACGATGGTGTTTATGTAAGGCCTCAGATTAATGGGGTTATTTCTGGTTCCGGAGGCTTGACAAAGGAAGGTGAAGGCAGTGTTACCCTCACCGGAATTAATACATATACTGGAAAAACAATCATCAAGAAAGGTCAGCTTGAGGTCTCTGGCTCTTTGTCTGACAAAACAGAGGTCGAAGTTGCCGAAGGGGCTAAATATAATGTTCGCGCAAGTGATCAAATCGCGGCTCTGACCGGCGGCGGAAAAGTTGAACTTGATCTTGGCAGTATTTTATCTGTTGGTGATGATCGAGAGAGCTTTCAATTTGATGGCTCCTTTGTGGTGGATAAAACAGGTGGCATTACAAAGCTAGGTAGTAGCGAGTTTGTTGTCACGAAGAATAATGCGATTAGATATAAGGGAGAGACGACGGTCAAAGAAGGTTCTGTCAATTTCGGTAATACCTCTCAAGAAATTCAGACTCTTGTTGTTAAAAGACTTGGAGCGGTCTCAGGCGGAAATCTGAGCGTCGTTGATTTGGATAATCATGGCGAAATTAGTGTGAACTCTCTTGTTGGTACTGACGCTAAAAATACTTTCCATAATGTATATGGCTCTATTGCCATTGCTTCTGATTCTAATATTGACCTGAAGGGAGGAGATGACACTTTCTTGACCAGCGCCAATGTCTCTGGTTCAGGAATCATTGATGGTGGTGAGGGCACCGATACGATCAAGTTTGGCACGCTAGGGGTGGCATCTTTCAAGGCCGCAAAGATCAAAAACTTTGAATTTGCTGAGCAGCACCTAGGAGACTGGGACTACGACGGAGATTATAAGGCCGCTGGGATCCAAACCATGACGCTGAAGGGCGGCTCCCTTCAGCTCCTTGATTCTCATCATGCCACGTTTGCCAACTTTGTGATGGAAGGTGGCGAGATTTACGCCAGCCTTGCCAGTAAAGATGCAGCACCTTTGATTGCTGATAGTTTTGCCTACAAGGCGGGTTCTTTGGTGATTTCGGCAGCGAATCAGGATCAGCCAGTCGGTACTTATCTGGTGATTGATGCTCCCGCTGCCAGTCAGGGAGAAATGAATGAGTTGGCTAAGAACTCATTGCTTGTTTACGACGGTAATGTTGGAGGTTTTTCGGGCGTTGGGGTGGATAAAGGTATTGACGATAGTGCTGTTTATGACGTTTATCTTCAAGAGGGAAGCTTGCAGCTTGTTGTGAGTCAGAAGGCTCCTGATGTGATCATTGATGAATTGGATTGCTCTGATCCCGGAAACTTCTCTGATCTGATCTGCAACCCCAGTACCCCTGGAGGGGAAATTATTAATGAGATCATAGATGATGTTCTGGATGACATCAATCTTCCCATTATTGGCGCCGATACACTCGGAAAGTTGTTTGTTTCAGGTCTGGCACCGCGCAATATTGATGGTCCTGGTCGCGGCATGGCGACGTACAACAACCTGTTGGCGGATACGTTGTTTGAACGCCTCCCCTTGCGTCAGTTTGATCCAGTGGTGATCCAAGACACGGCAGTTGAGCAGGAAGAGGTCATTGAAAGCGAGGCTGCCCCACCGGTGCGTGGATTGTGGAACAAGAGTGGTGAGGTGAGTGATGAGGATGCCCAGCAGGCGTTGGATTACGCCATCGCTCAGAACGCGGGCAGTGGTTTAGAGGACAGCACCCTGGTTGAAAGTTTGGAGGCGGCTGGGTTTGAGGAGGATCCATCCCTCACGGCCCAGTACGCCCGTCGTGATGGGGTGCGCGCCTGGTTCCGCGGCTTTGGCGGTGATGACCACGACAGTTACAACGACAACTTCTACAACCCCTATTACGTCAACGCCGGTGGTGGTGTGTTGGGCGTGGATGTCTCCATTGCTGAGTCGTTCCAGGTGGGTGGATTTGTCAACTACGGCAACATCAACCTCACTCAGCAGAATGCTCTGGCTGGCGGTGGCTCCTGGAACTCCGATGGTTGGGGCGGTGGGGTGCGTGCTGAGTACTGGACCGACAACTTCTATCTGCAGGGTCTGTTCAGCGCCACAGCCTTCAGCGGCAACCACAGACGGAACATCATCGAAATCACCAACAAGCTTGGTGATGTGACGGCCTCAGGCAACAAGAGTGGCACCAGCTATGGCTTGGCGTTCCGCGTCGGTGCGCCGTTTGAATCGGGCAAGTTCCTGTTGGAGCCTCAGTTCACCACCACCTG
>Ga0189288_10476_pt1 | contig 9655 bp, 1 predicted proteins | sample UW105minimetaG_FD_130316 | JGI IMG/M metagenome (GOLD analysis project Ga0189288, IMG submission 130316) | Marine microbial communities from the Costa Rica Dome - UW105 mini metaG | ecosystem: Environmental > Aquatic > Marine > Oceanic > Photic zone | place: Costa Rica: the Eastern Pacific... | reverse complement strand
TGCCAATTCAGGCAACATTACAGTCAACAATCAATCCAACCTGACCACGACCGGCCTGGGATCGCCAGCACTGCTCATGCAAAGCATTGCGGGAGGAGGAGGCTCCATCCAATCGTTGAATGATGCCTACGCTGGCCTAATTCAATTCGGCTACGACTCAGGCACCAGCAGCAACACTCAAGCCTCCGCAGGCTCGATCAACTTCAACTCCAAAGGTGGCAGCGTCATCTCAACATCTGGAGAGCGCTCAGCGGCTGCCATCCTGCAGTCGATTGGAGGAGGCGGTGGCTGGGGATTAGTAACTTCCAGGACACAATCCATGCTGGGCAGCGGATTTACTTTCGGGAAATATTTCACCGACACAAAAAATGTACGTTTTACGGGGATAGCAACAGGCGGACCAATCACTTCCAATGTCAGTGGAACCCTGCAAACCAGCGGCAATAACAGCCCTGCTTTTGTCGTTCAGACCATCGGCGGCGGCGGCGGGTTTGCAGGCAATGCAACAACTAATGGCTGGTTAGGGGCTTACATCAATGCTGCCTCCGTCGGCATCACCGGTTCGAGCAATCTGCCAATGCCGATCGCCTGTCGCTTCGGGTCTTGCGAAATTCAACCGGTTGAACAAACAGTTCTGGCTGATATTGAAGGTGACCTGATCACGCAAGGTTCCACATCCCCGGTCATGCTTGTCCAGGCCATCGGTGGTGGTGGTGGCCGTCTTGGCACTGTTGGCGGTAACGCCACCCTCGGCCTCGACAGCCTTGGTGTCAGCAAAGGAGATGGCGGTGCCATTCGCGTGGTCAGCAATGCCGGTGCCTCTCTCACCTCCCTCGGCAATGATTCCGCTGCTCTGGTGATTCAATCCATCGGTGGTGGTGGTGGCTCAGTCAATTCCATCGGCGGAAACGCCACTCTCGGCGGCTCGGGCACCGGTAGCTTCCGTGCTGGTGCCATCACCCTCAACGGACCCTTCACTGCTCTCACCAAAGGCATCAACAGCCCCGGTGTAGTGATGCAATCCATCGGTGGTGGTGGTGGTCTCGCCGCTAATGTGGATGGCGATCAAATCAACTTCGGCACCGTCAGCACAGGCAACACCTCAGCCGGTGATGTCACTGCCATCAGTCAGCGCTGGAATATCTCAACGCAGAAACTCAACTCACCGGGCCTCATCCTCCAATCCATCGGCGGAGGCGGCGGCGTTGCCTACACCTCCAAATCCTCCGTCAGCCTTGGCGGCGATGTAGTTGGCCAAACCAGCTCCGGATCGATCAGCCTCACCTCCAAGAGCAACTCAAGGATCCAAACCACAGGTGTTTCTTCCCCAGCAGTAATCGCCCAAACCATTGGCGGTGGCGGCGGTTACGTCGGTGGCGACGGCAGTGGTGATTCAGCTGCTGTGGAACTGGGTGGCAGTGGCCAAATGATCGGCAATAGCGGTTCGATTGATCTTTACTTCAGCAGTGCCAGCAACCTGGTTACCACGGGCGTGCAATCGCAAGGGGTGATTGCCCAATCCATCGGTGGCGGCGGCGGTTTCACCTCCCAAAGCGGAGACATCATGCGCATCGGCATGGATGGCGGTATCGCCAATGCTTCCGATGTGCTCATCACCCAACAAGGCACGATCATCACCACCGGCAAACACTCAGAAGGCATCGTTGCTCAATCAATTGGTGGTGGTGGCGGTAGCGCTGGAGCCAGCAGCACCAGCCTTGTGATGGGAGCCGCCAATGCCAGCGGTAATGCCGGCAACGTCACCCTCAACAACACCGGCGGAACCATTCAGACCACAGGCGATTACAGCATCGGTGTGGTCGCCCAATCCGTTGGCGCCGGTGGTGGTCGGATCGGCAGTGCCAGCGGCTCTCTCACCCTTGGAGCTAACGGAGCCAGCGGCAATGCTGGCAATGTCACCATCAACAACACGGGTGGAACGATTGCAACCAGAGGCAATTACGCACCCTCTTACCTGATGCAATCCGTCGGTGGTGGCGGAGGCATGGTCGGCCTTGGTGACAGCAACGGCAGCGGTACCGTCATCCTCGGTGGTGGCAGCAGCGGCACCGCCGGCTCCGGCGGCAAACTCACTCTTATCGAAGGCGGTGGCATTCTCCAAGCCACGGGGCAATTCTCACCTGGCGTGATCCACCAATCCATCGGTGGCGGTGGTGGCTGGATCGGCAGCGTTCCCGCTGGCACCGTCCAACTCGGTGGCCTCACCACCGGGACCTCCACCAGCGCTGACCTCGAACTCACCCTCCCCTTTGAGATTCTCACCACCGGCGCTGCCAGCCCTGGAGCCGTTCTCCAGTCCATCGCTGGCGGTGGCGGCATCGTCGCTGATGTGGGCGGCAACGTCACCATCGGTGGCACCCAGCAAGCCAATGTCGACGCCTCCGCTGGCTCCCTCAACTACACCCAGCTCTCCCGCAGCATCACCACCGGTGGTGCTGACAGCCCCGGTGTTGTCCTCCAGTCCATCGGTGGTGGTGGTGGTCTCCTTGGTGCCGTCGATGGCAGCGTCACCACCGGCAGCACCTCAGCTGCCGGCAGCGATGTCCGCGGTGGGGCCATCACAGCCACCAGCGCTGCTCCCATCACCACCATCGGCATCAGCTCTCCTGGTTTCACCATCCAATCCATCGGTGGCAGTGGAGCCCTCATCGGCAGTGCTCCAACCTCCGTCACAGCAGGCGGCAGCGGTTTTGGCGATAGCCGCTCAGGCGCCATCACCTTCACCAACTCCGGTGAGATCAAAACCGCCGGTCTCAATTCCACCGGTGTGATCCTCCAGTCCATTGCTGGCGGCGGTCTCTACACCACCTCAGCTGGCAGCAACGCCGTCAGTCTCGGCGGCTCGGTGATCGGCAACAACGACAGCGCTGCCATCACCTTCACCAACTCCGGAGCCATCACGACTGTCGGCAGCAATTCAGCAGCGATCGTCGCCCAATCCATCGCCGGTGGTGGTGGTGCTGTATTTGGCCTCGAAAACGCCACCGCCACATCCATCACGCTCGGTGGCGAAAACGCCAGTGAAAACAAGGCCAGCGCCCTGAACCTGACCATCACCGGAAACCTCACCACCACAGGCAATCTCTCCCCTGCTCTGCTCGCCCAGTCCATCGGTGGTGGTGGTGGCTATGCACCTCTGCCCTCTGCCAACGCCCGCGCCGGTGCCATCAACAGTCTCAACCTTGATGGCAGCAGTGTTGAGCTCAACCTGAGCGCTGATGTGCTCACGACGGGCTTTGGCAGCGACGGCCTGCTAGTCCAATCCATCGGTGCTGGCGGTGGTGTCGTGGGCTCCTCCACAAGCTTCCTCACCATGGGCGCATCGAACCTCGCCAACGGCGATGCAGCTGACGTCACCGTCAACAGCACAGGCACCATCAGCACCACCGGTGCACAATCCATCGGCATCTTTGCCCAGTCAATCGGCGCCGGTGGTGGACGCGCTGGCACCGCCGCCGGCAGCGTCACCCTCGGTGCCAACGGCGCCACTGGTGATGCCGGTAACGTCTCCCTCAACCTCGCCGCTGACGGCGGTAACGGTTCAATCATCACCACAGGCGCGCAATCACCCGCCTTTGTGCTCCAGTCCGTCGGCGGCGGCGGTGGCCTGGTCTTCCCAAGCACCGACACCAGCAGCGGCGATCTTCTCCTCGGTGGTGGAACAGAAGGCAGCCAAGGTTCGGGCGGTGTGATCAGCTTCACGGCCGGAGGGAACAGCGCCATCACCACCATCGGTGCAGGATCCAGCGGCCTCTCCTATCAATCCATTGGTGGCGGCGGTGGTTACACCGGCAGCACCAGTGCCAATGCCCAACTGGGCGGCCGATACCTCGGCACATCCTCCGCTGCTGATCTCAGTCTCAGCAGTCAGATCAATGCCGCCACCAATGGAACCGATGCGGCAGCCTTGATGCTCCAATCCATTGGCGGCGGTGGCGGCCGCGTTGGCGACGTTGGCGGCAACGCCAACCTCGGCGGTACATCCGGCCTGCTCGGTACTCCGGAAGGCACAGGTGGTTCCCTCAATCTCACCATCGATTCCAACCTCATCAGCTCTGGTGATCGCGGCGCCGGTGCCATCGTTCAAGCAATCGGCGGTGGTGGTGGTGTCGCTGGCGCCATCGGCGGCAATGCCATCCTTGGCGGACAAGGCCTTGGCAATCGCAGCGCAGGAGCGCTGACGCTCACGATCAACAACAAGGTGGGCTCCGCTGGCAGTCATGCCCCTGGCCTGATCGCCCAGACCGTCGGCGGCGGTGGCGGCAGCGTCGACACCGTGGCAGGAAACCTCAGCCTCGGCCGCACCTCTTCGGTCGCCAACACCGGCAACACATCCGCCGCTGCCATCGAGCTCACGATCAACTCCGGTGCACAGCTGTTCAGCACTGGTAGTACCAGCCCGGCACTGATGGCTCAGACCATCGGCGGAGGCGGCGGGTTTGCCGCATCCACCACTGGGACCGTGCAGCTGGGCAGCGGCGGCAGCGGCACCCTCAATGCCAATGCAAGCGCAGGCGGCATCACGTGGAGCAATGCAGCCGGAGGCGTCGTGACGGAAAACACAGCAACGGGCGTGAAGGCCACCGAAGTGCCTGGAATCTCAACCAGCGGCAATTTCTCTCCTGCCGTTGTGCTCCAATCCATCGGCGGTGGTGGTGGATACACCACCGGAGGTAGCAGCGTCAGCTTCTCCGCTGCTGACCATGGCGGCAGCTCCACAACCGCAGGTGACATCAGAGTCACCAATAGTGGTGTGATCACAACCAGCGGTGACAACAGCTTTGGCATGCTGATCCAAAGCATCGGTGGTGGTGGTGGTGTCGGCGGCTCCTCCTCGGGAGTGGTCAGTCTCAACAACACCAATAAAGACTCCAGCTCTGGCAACATCTGGCTCACCAACACCGGCACCATCCGCACTAGCGGCAAAGGCTCCCATGCTGTCGTGGCTCAGAGTCTTGCCGGTGGTGGTGGCTTCGTCTTTGGCGGCGTCAACAAGGCCAGTGCCCATAAAGCCTTGAGCACCCCAAGCGGGACATCAGGCAACCTCACCTACAACAACTCAGGCACGATCAGCGCCACCGGCGAGAACGCTGTGGCCTTGCTCTTCCAAACAGCCACAGGCGGCGCCTACCTCTACCAAAACCCTGATGGGACGGTGAGCAACATCACTGAAGGCAGCACCGATACGGTCCAGTACACCGATGAATTCACGTATGACGAACGTCAATACTTCGGTGCACGTGCCGGTGAAGTGAAAGTGATCAACACCGGTGTCATCATCTCCAGCGGGGAAGGTGGCATTGGCATCACCAAGAGCACAAGCGCCATCAGCGGCAACTTGAACGTTGTCAATGAAGCTGGTGCTGTCATTCAAGGTGGCACTGGCAGCGATGCGGCCGCCATCGTGCTGCCCACAAACACCGTTGAACGCGTCACCAATTACGGCACCATCATTGGCGGCAGTGATGGCAGTGGTGAAGCCATTCGAGGCCCAGGTGGTCCGGATGAAATCAAAAACTACGGCGAAATCTCTGGAGACATCATCATTCCAGGGCTCACCAAGAACATCTACAACGCCCCGGATGCACGCCTCGAGTCGAACCTCGTTCTAGCCAATGGCAATGTCACCCTTTATCAGCGTGGCGTTGTGAACCCCGGCGGTGAGTACCGCATCGGTGATCTCAAGGTCTACGCCAACTACGGAACCACCCACACCTCCCTCTACGAGGCAGACCTCGTTCTCCGCTCCGGCAAAACTGACAACCTCACCACCCACTACCGCGCTGATCTCAACGGCACCGTTGAACTCCTCGCCAACCAGGTCGGTCAGGCCATGCCTGGATCCTTCGTCTCAGAAGGCATCATCAATGCCCAAGAAGGCATCACCATCGGTGATCTCAAGCTGATCGCTCCCAAATCAGCCGTTGCCTCCTTTGACTTCGAGCTCACCAACAACAACACTGATCTCGCCTTCCACTACGACGTTGACTATGCACCAGGCGGACTGGATCCCAACTCCACCGCCGTCGGCAAGGCCGTCAACACCATCCAAGCCGCTGGCAGCACAGCAGACTTCAACGCCATTGCTGCGCTGATCTTTGCCAAGGAGACCAAAGGCGAGCTCAACAAGCTCTACCGTCAGCTCTCTGGTGCCACCTCCGCTGCCTTCCCGCAAGTGGCTCTCGCCACTGGCCAGGCCTTCCAGCAAGAAGTCAACACCAGCCTTGATTCCGCTGTTCTCTCACAGCTGCAGCGGTGCATCCTCAACGTCCAAACTCTCCAGCCTGGTGACACCTATACGGGTGATCCAAGCGACTGCGGCAAGTGGCGCACATGGGTGGAAGCCGGGGGTTCCGATGCATCAACACCTGGCAGCGGTAGCTCAGCCAAAGCCGGCTACAACACCTCCGCCTTCAAAACCTCCGTCGGTGCTGACACCCTCGTGGGTGACAACACCCTGATCGGTATCGCTGGTCGCTTTGACAACCTCTGGACCACCACCGATGAACCCACCACCTTCGGGAAAACCGAGGGCTGGAGCGGAATGCTCTATGCCAAGCAGCGCCTGTCCTCCTCCACCTGGCTCACTGGATCCTTCTCCGCTGGTGGTTTCGCAACCGACACCACCCGTCAGGTCAACATCCAGGGCTACCCCTCCACCGAGGAAGGTTCCTCCAGCAGCACCGCCATCGGCGGCAGCCTCCGCCTCAGTCATCTGATCAGCACCGGCAACCAGGGCAGCCTCACCCCAAGCCTCGGCCTCAGCTGGCTGCAGCTCAACCAAGCGAGTTACTCCGAGAGCACGACAACCAACAACCGCGCCTATATCCAGCCCGGTAACCCCCTGATCAAAACCGACGATCCAGGCAAAGCCAGTTACTCCCTTAAGTACGACGCCGCCACCTACAACTCCGTTCCACTCGAACTCGCCATCGCCTTCAAGCAACCCTTTAAGACCGGTAGCACCACCTTCATCCCCCGAATCAGCCTCGGCTATGCCTGGGATCTCGGTGATACCAACCGGGCCCTCACCGCCAGCTTCCGCTCGGCTCCAAAGGGCTCCTTCACGGTGGATGGCACACCGGCACCGACCTCCTGGTTCAACGTTGGGCTCGGCCTAGACGTCGCACTCAACAACCGCTTCTCGCTCTACTTCAATGGCCTTGGTCAGATTTCACCAGCTAGCACCCAATCCATCAACTACAACGGTGGATTTAGGTGGAGCTTCTGATTTCGATCCAAAAGAAATCTAGTAACAAGCAACCACTGTCTTTGCGAACAACTAAACCTCAACAAATCAAAACACTACCGCAATGGACAGAACATGAAGACAGCAAAAAGCCTATACACCACTACCACTACAACTACAACTGGAAACACCTTAAATAGCGACCAGATCGCCACTTATAGAAAAGACAAATATCGTAGCTAAAATCAAAACTAAAGCATATGAAAAACTTAAAAACCAAAATTGGATAACGACTTGAGAGTCTGTATAGGCAACTGAATCGGCTCGAAGCCTTGGCCAGTGTTCTCAAGGAGCAGAAAGCGGTAACCACCACTCTGCTTGGCAGATTAAAAGAAGGGACTCATTACCAGACCCTATAAACCAAACGTCCAAGCAGCTCCCGTAAAGCGCGGGAGCTTTCATCTAAGGCGTGTGCACTGGGGAACCACTGGGTAGGATCACGCCAAAGAGGACCGGCCCAACCTGCACGGGATTGAAAATCTACAGGGAAAGGCTGAACACCAAGACCCTGGCGTTGAAACACTCGCTGCGCTCGTTTCATGTGAAAGGCACTCGTGACAAGCAAAATCTTGGGAGGTGCAGAATTAGCGTGGAATGTCGGCGTGGAACTCTCATTCGCTTCGAAGAGATTTCGAATCTGGGAAGCTTCTTCTGCGGTATTAACAACGGCTGAGGTCACCACGATTGAATCTGATGAAATACCCTGTCTCTCGGCTTCCTTCCGATACAAATGACCTTCCAGGGGCTGCCCAGGTCGAAACGGGCTGGTTCCGCCAGTGAAAAACAATAGCGGCGCCTTACCAGCCCGATACAACTCCAAACCGGCCAGAAACCGATCAGGATCCTGCCATTCGCTAAAACGAGCCGAACCAAGTGCGGGGTGAAGTCCACCACTCAACACGACGATGGCATCTACATTTGACACTGCTTCTACACGTCTGCGCTGCCAGGGTGACTCCAAACAACGCCATAACATCTGGCTGACAAAACCAAGGGAAAAGAACCACAAAAGCAGCACAGCGGTGATCACAGGCCAGCGCCATCGAGCGATTAACCCAACCAGCAACAAGAGCAGGCTCAGCCCCAGTGGCAAAACCGCAAGGGGCATGATCTTACTCACGAAATAACCGATCACAGCAATCTCGAAGACTTCAGGTTGAAGGAGGCAGCCGACTTGCCATGGGACAATGTACTCAAAGCAATGTGGAAGAGCATAGTGAGCTTGTACTAAAATTTGGACGAAAGGAATCTAAGACTTTTGATTTGGATAAAACAATCTCAAAGCAGGGACGCCTGACATCCTGTAGAAGCAAAGAATCAACAATGAGAACACAGGGGAAGAAGAAGGCGGGATGAAACTCAACATCAGAAAAGAAAGAAAGAACCAAGAAAACAACTAGGAGGTTCGAAGTCATGATAAGATAGAAAAAAGCTCGGCAAATATCATGAGCAGTATTGAAAAAAAGGACAATTCTAGAATTGTATTCATTAGCGATAGCTACCCACCAAGCATTGACGCCACCTCAGCACTGAATGCTGACATTATAGAAAAGATATCAGAAAGGAATGAAATTACACTAATACTACCCTCGGAACTTAGGGAAACATTAACCAAAAAAACAAGTTTATTCAAAAGGGAGGGTAATAAATACACAAGGCTACTGCCGATACCATTTGCCAAAACTAAGAGCAAAGGACTTAAAATAATAAAATTTCTAGCATATGCAGGAGGCTGCTGGGCATACGTAATGCTAAAAAGGCATCCTAGAAACACGTATATAATACACTCTTCGCCACCAATAAACATACCGCTGTTCGCAATTCTGATAGCCTGCCGCAACCTTGTTTCACGCAAAAGGCGAAGGTCAATCGCCTACATACACGACCTGTATCCTGACATTGTGCAAGAACTAACAAAAACAAATGCAATGCTAAGGCTAATATATAGAGTCACAAAGAGAATATACAGCATATCCTACAACTCTTTCGACGCTGTGATAACTTGCTCAGAAAGCATAAGCAAAGTCATAAACAAGAATTACGACGTACCAAAAAGAAATATAATAACGATTTGGAACTGGAGCTTAACAGAAAGCGTAGAAGTAAAGGAAGTACCCATTCGATCTAGAGAAAAAGGTGGGAGGAACCCTATCTACTGCATAGGAAACTTTGGGATATTACACATGCCGGAAGATTCAATAGACTTACTTAGCACAATCGCCAAAAATACTGATCAGAAGATAAATTTATACTTGCGTGGAACACATGCAAGAAGATTGAACTCGAGGTTTAAGGAACAAAAAAACAATGTGCGAATATGCAAGTACATGACACTGGAAGAGCTAAAGCATACTTACTTAACCGAAAACCCGATTACATTTGTGT
>Ga0189288_10474_pt1 | contig 9828 bp, 6 predicted proteins | sample UW105minimetaG_FD_130316 | JGI IMG/M metagenome (GOLD analysis project Ga0189288, IMG submission 130316) | Marine microbial communities from the Costa Rica Dome - UW105 mini metaG | ecosystem: Environmental > Aquatic > Marine > Oceanic > Photic zone | place: Costa Rica: the Eastern Pacific... | reverse complement strand
AGCTTCTATTGATTGGAAAGAAAAAATTGGGCAGTTGAGAGCTGATATAAAAAGATATCTCAATAATAAATCGAACTAAAAACTACCTACAACAACGGTAACCGATACCCAAGCCACTAAAAACATTAAAACATCACTCAAAAGTTCCTTTCTAAGGAGCTTTTGTTTTTTTGTAAAGGATATCTAAGGAAATGATACGCCCTCTAGTTGTATCCTATGAAGCCTAAAAAAACCTTTTCATAAAAAACACAAATACCTCATTGCTTTGGCATCGCTTTTTATAGTTTTTAATACAAAAAATAAGCATTTCGCTTATTGTCACCTATTTTATTAGTACCTACATTTACTTCATGTGAATTCATCTAAAAAACAACAGAGCAAACTATATATGATATATGCGATATATCCACAATGTGTTTATACGATTGTTGTAGGAAACATAAAAAAATGAAGAGAATTATTTACTATTTTAGTATGGTTGGGAAAAAAAGATTTCAGAAATTATTTGAATTTCTTTTTAAAATTTCTCTGAAAGGTTTAAACTACAATGGTGGTGACTTTCAAAAAAGTGGGGAATTAAATGTTTTAAAATATATTAAAGAAAAATATAAAAACGAAAAATCATTAATAATTTTCGATGTTGGGGGAAATGTAGGAAACTATTCAAAAGCCTTGTCTTTTATTTTTAGTGAGAAAGCAACAATACATTCATTTGAACCATCAAAAAAAACTTATCAAATGTTTTTAAAAACCACGAAAAATATTCAGAATATAATACCTAATAATTTCGGATTAAGTGATACTGTTCAAAATCAATTACTATACACAAATTTTGATGGTTCTGGATTAGCTTCCATTTATCAAAGAAATCTAGAGCATATTGGAATATCAATGCAAAAAAGTGAAGAAATAGAATTATCAATAATCGATAATTATTGCGAAATAAATAACTTGAAACGAATTCATTTCTTAAAACTAGATATTGAAGGTCACGAATTAGAAGCATTAAAAGGAGCTGAACAAATGATTAGTGGAAAAAAAATTGATATTATTCAATTTGAATTTGGTGGTTGTAATATTGATTCAAGAACTTATTTTCAAGATTTTTACTTATTGTTAAAAGACCAATACAAAATATATAGGATTTTAAGGAATGGTTTTTATGAGATTAAAAAATATAAGGAAACTTATGAAATATTCACAACTATTAATTATTTAGCGATTAGGCAGTAAAAAACTACGTTTGTCACCACCGATAACCGTGGGACAAGCCACTAAAAACATTAAAACATCACTAAAAAGTTCCTTTCTAAGGGACTTTTGTTTTTTTGTGAAGGATATATCTAAGGGAATAATACGTCTTCTTGTTGTGTTCTATGAAGCCTAAAAAACCTTTTCGTAAAAAACACAAATACCTCAACGTTTTGGCATCACTTTTTACGGTTTTTAATACAAAAAATAAGCATTTCGCTTATTGTCAACTATTTTATTAGTACCTACATTTACTTCATGAGAATTCATCTAAAAACAACAGAGCAAACCACATAAGATATATGCAATATATCAACAATGCATGTATGCAATATATCCACAATGCGGATATACAGTTGTTGTATACCATTAGAAAAAAGAAAAGCCAACCGCACGTTCAAGCACATTTGGCACTTCGTTCCTCAGCACCAAAAGAGCTTTCACTTCCCCACCACCATCCTCAAATAATAGTGAATAATCATCTCATTAAATGATGATTATTTTCACATATTTCTTATATTGTGGACTTTCTAATCGGACTGTTATGAATCGAATCAAGGAAGTACTAGAAGAACAAGGCAGAAGTCAGAAATGGTTGGCTATGCAGATAGGCAAAAGCTATAATATGGTAAATGCTTATGTGCAGAATAGACAACAACCAAGGCTAGAAGTATTGAATGATATTGCCAAAATCCTTGATGTAGATGTAAAAGACCTAATTGTTAGCACTAAGCCATGAATCAAAACCCAGAACAAATAGCAAGAGATAAAATCGACCAAATGCTGGTTGATGCTGGATGGTTAGTTCAGTCAAAGGATAAAGTAAACTTGTCTGCTGGAATTGGCGTTGCGCTAAGAGAAACAAATACAGAGTCTGGTTCAGCTGATTACATCCTTTTTGTAAACTCAAAAGCCGTTGGTGTAATTGAAGCCAAGGCAGAAGATTTAGGCTATAAATTATTACAAGTAGAAGAACAATCTGCCCGCTACTCAAAAGATGCGATTAAGATTGGAAAATTCATGCTGGAAAGCGAAAAGCCTTTTGTATACGAAAGTACAGGAACGGTAACTCGCTTTACAGATTACAGAGATCCAAAACCAAGAGGAAGAAACGTATTTAGTTTTCACAAACCTGAAACCATAGCAGATTGGATTAAAAAAGGACCTTCGCTCCGCGAACGCCTTTTATCAATCCCTGCACTAGATGCTACAGGGCTTCGCCCTGCTCAAATTGTAGCAGTAGAAAACTTAGAACATTCCTTCAAAAAGAATCGCCCAAAAGCCTTGATTCAAATGGCTACGGGTGCGGGTAAAACATTTACGGCTGCAACGTTCGTTTATCGTCTACTAAAACATGCGGATGCAAAACGTATTTTATTCGTAGTGGATACCAAAAACTTGGGTGAACAGGCAGAACAGGAGTTCATGACTTTTCAGCCCAATGACGACAACAGAAAGTTCACCGAATTATACAATGTTCAGCGATTAACCTCAAGTTACATTGCTTCGGACAGCCAAGTATGTATTTCAACCATACAACGTCTCTACTCTATTTTAAAAGGAGAAGAACTAGATGAGAGTGCAGAACTAGATAATCCAGAAGAAAACTCTTGGCTCAAAAAACAAATGAGTAAAAAACAGGCTGTTCCCGTAGATTACACACCAAAAGTTCCGATTGAGCAATTCGACTTTATTGTGATTGATGAATGCCACCGTTCCATTTACAATTTATGGAAACAGGTATTGGACTACTTTGATGCCTTCTTGATTGGTTTAACGGCTACACCCGACAAAAGAACTTTTGGTTTCTTCAATGAAAATGTGGTAAGCCAATACACCTATGAAGAATCGGTAACAGATGGCGTAAACGTTCCTTATGATGTGTACACTATTGAAACAGAGATTTCACAAAAGGGAGACACTGTAAAAGCTGGATGGTACATTGATAGACGTGATAAACTCACTAGAAAAAAGAGATGGCAGCAAGAGGACGAAGACACTGAATACAAGCGAAACGACTTGGATAAAAAGGTCGTCAATCCTAGCCAAATCAGAAACATTATACGAGAATACAAACGAGCTTTAAAAACCGAAATTTATCCAAACCGATTGGATAAGGATGGTGAATATGAAGTACCGAAAACATTAGTTTTTGCCAAAACAGACAGCCACGCAGATGACATCATAAAAATCATTCGTGAGGAATTTGATGAAGGCAACGACTTCTGCAAAAAAGTGACCTACAAAATTGATGAAGACCCAAAATCGGTCTTAAATCGTTTTCGTAATTCTTACTACCCACGTATTGCCGTTACGGTAGATATGATTGCTACGGGTACAGATGTAAAACCTTTGGAGGTGTTACTCTTTATGCGTGATGTAAAAAGTGTCAACTACTTTGAACAAATGAAAGGTAGAGGAACCCGAACCATTAATAATGATTCCTTGCAAATGGTATCTCGTACCGCCAAAAGCAAAACACACTTTGTCATTGTAGATGCCATTGGTGCTACCAAATCTAAAAAGACGGATAGCCGACCTTTAGAAAGACAACCTACTGTACCCATGAAAGATTTATTGGGAGCAGTATCTATGGGTGTGGCGGATGAAGATTTGTTTTTGTCTTTGGCTAACAGATTGATACGCTTAGAAAAGCAAATCACCGAAAAGGAAAAAGATAAGTTACTGGAGTTTTCAGGAGGTAAGAATCTAAAGCAGATTACTAAAGAACTGATAACAGCCTACGACCAAGATGAGATAGACAACAAAGCGCAACTGGAAATTGATAAGATTCCTGTGCAAGATAGAACGCCTGCATTGATTGATGAAGCCAAGAAAACAGCACAAGAAGAATTGGTGAGACAAGCAGCTTCTACCTTCAATGGCGAGTTAAACGATTACTTAGATAATGTTCGTAGAGAACACGAACAGATTATTGATAGTGTAAATATTGACACTGTTACCAAATCGGAATGGGACACCACTTCGGTAGATAAAGCAACGGCCATTGTAAAAGACTTTTCTGAATATCTGGAATTGCACAAAGACGAAATAAAAGCCTTGAGCATTTTCTACAACCAACCGTACAATCGTAGAGAGATCACCTTCAAAATGATTAAAGAGGTGTTTGATAAGCTTACATTGGAAAAGCCCATGCTTGCACCTGATTATGTGTGGAATGCATACGCCACACTAGAAGATGTGAAAAGCCAGCAGCCTAAAGATGAACTCACAGCTTTGGTGTCTTTGATTCGCAGGGCTTGCGGTATTGATAGCGAACTGAAGGCCTTTGATAAAACCATTGATGAAAATTTCAAAAACTGGATTTTTAAACAAAACGCAGGGCAACACAACCGATTTACCAATGAACAAATGGACTGGCTTCGCATGATTAAAGACCATGTGGTAAGTAGTTATCATATAGAATTAGATGATTTGGACTACACCCCTTTTGATAGCCAAGGCGGAAGAGGAAAAATGTTCCAATTGTTCGGAAATGAGATGAATGAAATTATTAACGAACTCAATGAAGTATTAGCAGCATAATGAGAGAAGATTTATTTGAAATCGAGATAGGAGCATTTGCTAAAATCCAAAACGGATATGCATTTAAGAGTAAGGAGTACGTTGAAAAAGGATTAAGAATTATTAGAATTGCTAATGTACAGAGTGGCGAAATAATTGATCGAGACCCTAAGTTCTACCCTGAGAGTAGATTATCAGAGTTTAATGATTACGTTATTGAGGAAGATGACTTTTTAATTTCCCTAACTGGAAATGTGGGTAGGGTTGGTAGAATTGATAAGAGTTTGCTACCAGCATTGCTAAACCAACGTGTTGGCAAATTAAATTTGCAAACTAGTAGTATTGAAAAAAGCTATTTATATCACTTTCTAAATTCTAGAACTTTTGTACATCAGGTAATTAAAAGCTCAAAAGGAGTAGCTCAATTAAACACAAGTTCAAAAAAAATTGAAGCTATAAAAATCCCTATTTCACCCCTCCCTGAACAACGCGCCATAGTAGCCAAAATAGAAGAACTTTTTTCAGATTTAGACAAAGGCATAGCCGACCTCAACTTAGCTAAAGACCAATTAAAAGTCTATCGCCAAGCAGTATTGAAAAAAGCGTTTGAAGGTGAGTTGACAAAGGAATGGCGAGAACAACAAACGGACTTACCCACTTCAGATGAGTTGTTGGAGCAAATTAAAGAAGAACGTCAAAAACACTACGAACAACAACTAGAAAATTGGAAAGAAGCGTTAAAAGCTTGGGAGGAAAATGGTAAAGTAGGGAAAAAGCCTGGTAAACCTAAAAAACTAAAGGAGGCTTTTTTATTAAATGAAATAGAGGGCAACTATCTAATTAATTTGCCCGAATCTTGGCTCAGAACAAATTTGGAAAGTATTGCATTAGCAATTACAGATGGTGATCATCAAGCTCCACCAAAATCTGAGAATGGCATTCCATTTATTACAATTTCTAATGTGAAAAACAATAAAATCGATTTCTCAAACACATACTTTGTACCAGATGAATATTACTCATCTTTAATTGAATATCGTAAACCAAAAATTGGAGATGTATTATATACTGTTACTGGTTCATTTGGAATTCCTGTTTTAGTGAATTTTGAAGAGCAATTTTGTTTTCAGCGTCATATAGGCTTAGTAAGACCGCTGAAATTGGTTTATAGTAATTGGCTTTTTTGGTTACTCCAGACTCAATTGATTTACAGTCAAGCAACCAAAAAGGCTACAGGTACTGCTCAGAAAACAGTTGGACTAGCATCACTAAGAAGTTTCTGTACTTCTTTTTGCTCACCAAAAGAACAACACCAAATCGTTCAAGAAATAGAATCCCGCTTATCCGTTTGCGATAAGGTAGAAGAAAGCATTAAAGAGAGTTTAGAAAAAGCCAAAGCATTACGCCAGAGCATCCTTAAAAAAGCGTTTGAAGGCACTTTGCTTTCTGAAGAAGAAATAGCAGCCTGCAAGGAAGCACCAGATTATGAACCTGCTTCGGTTTTATTAGAAAAAATTAAAGCAGAGAAAAAGAAGAAATAAAATGACAGATTCAAGTATAGTATCAAAAATATGGAACCTTGCAGGCGTATTACGTGATGATGGGGTGGGTTATGGGGATTACTTAGAACAAATCACCTATTTGCTATTCCTTAAAATGGCAGATGAACTCAACAAACCACCTTATAGCAAAGGATTGAAATTCCCGAAACTAAAAGATGTGGAAGGAAATGAAATCGCAGATGGCGAAACCTGTGATTGGGAAACACTTTCAAGCAAAAGAGGTGCAGAATTAGAATCCTTCTACAGCCAATTGCTGCGTAGTTTATCTACAGAAAAAGGAATGCTCGGGCAGATTTTTACCAAAAGCCAAAACAAGATTCAAGACCCTTCCAAACTCTTAAAGGTGATCGACCTTATCGACAAAGAAAATTGGAACATGATGGGTGCTGACATCAAAGGAAAAATCTATGAAGGCTTATTAGAAAAGAACGCAATGGATAGCAGTGGTAGCTCTGGTGCGGGTCAATACTTTACACCGAGAGCTTTAATCAAGACCATTGTAGCTTGTGTGCAACCAGAGCCTTCAAAAACCATAGCAGACCCTGCTTGTGGTACTGGTGGTTTCTTTTTAGCGGCTTACGATTGGATTGTCGGCAACAATAAATTAGACCGTGAAGAAAAAGCCTTTCTAAAGAACGAAACCTTTTATGGAAATGAAATTGTAGCCAACACACGTAGAATGTGTTTAATGAACATGTATCTGCACAACATTGGTGAGATAGATGGTGATACGCCAATTAAATCAGCAGACGCGTTGATTTCTGATGACGGAACACGTGTAGATTATGTACTAGCCAATCCACCTTTCGGAAAGAAAAGTAGTATCACCATTACCAATGAAGATGGTGAAGCCGAAAAGCAAGACATGAGCTACAATCGTCAAGACTTTTGGGAAACCACTTCCAATAAGCAATTGAACTTTGTGCAGCACATTAAAACCATGCTGAAGATTAATGGTGAAGCTGCGGTTGTATTACCAGATAACGTATTGTTTGAAGGTGGTGCTGGTGAAGAAGTTAGAAAGCAATTGCTAAAGACCACTGAATTACACACCATACTTCGTTTACCAACTGGAATATTCTACGCACCTGGTGTTAAAGCGAATGTGTTGTTCTTCAACAACAAACCAGCAAGTAAAGAAGCTTGGACAAAAGAGGTTTGGTTCTACGATTACAGAACCAACATTCACCACACACCTAAAAAACGTGTGATGACCATGCAACACTTGGATGAATTCATCAAACTCTATAATCCTGACAATCTAAACAAGCGAAAGGAAACTTGGAGTGAAGAAAATGAAGAAGGCAGATGGCGTAAATATTCCTATGATGACATCATTGCAAGAGACAAAACCAGCTTGGATATCTTTTGGATTAAAGACAAGAGTCTAACCGACTTAGACAATTTGCCTGACCCTGATATTTTGGCCAATGAAATAATCGACAACCTTGAATCAGGCTTGAACAGTTTTAGAGAGATTATGGAAACAATTAATGGTGATTCTGAATAATGAAAATAAGCACCCTTGAAATAACGAATATCAAAGGTATTGGTCATATGTCATTTCAACTTGACCTAGTTCCAAACAAACCGAATATTCTAGTTGCTCCAAATGGTTTTGGGAAAAGCTCAATTGCAATAGGTTTTGATTCTTTAAGAAGTAACAAAATTGAACTCAGTGAAAAGAACTATCACAAAAAAGACGATTCAAATCGTCCAGTTTTATCACTTATTCTTTCAAATAATACTACACTCACAGCTGACGATAATCAAAATACAATCAAAGATCAGTTTGATGTGGTTGTAATTAACAATCAAACTGAACCAAAATCTGCTGGTCGCCCTCCATTTACAAAAACCACTTTAGACATTCTGCCAACTGTTTTGGTTCAAACGATACCTCCTAAAGTTGATTTTGCATATAGTTCGTCTACAATAAAGACTGCATTCGGCACAAACGGAAGTAAAAGAAATTTACTGAAAAACGTATCAAACTTATTTAATTCTTCAAAGCTGTTAGCTAAAATTCAAGAAGTTGATTTTACACGATTCAATTTAAAAGGATACAAGGAAGTAATTGAACCTGCTATTACGCAAATCAATAAACTGTCAGGATCAGGTGAAGTAATTAAAACCTATATCTCGACTAATTCATTGGTTTCATTTAGAAATTTAGTTGAATTTAAAAAGCTTGCTGATACAATCAACTCATTTGGTTTTGAAGAAGTTGAAAATGAAGTTGATGCTTATCTTACTGCTTGGCAGTTTATACAAGTAAAAAACAGCATGGCTGCTAACTTCCTTAAAGCTTGTAAATATCAATTTTACTTAGAGGAAAAAGAACACTATACACGAACAATTGAATCTTTTAATCCTGTTCGAGATAGGTTTGATATTAAACCAAAAAAAGAAAAGAACAGTCTAGTTATTAAATGGCCAAAAGCTCATGAAATATCTAATGGCCAAAGGGATATATTGACATTTATTGCTCTTTTATTAAAATCAAGACGAGATTTTAAAAAGCGAGATTGCATTCTGGTTATTGATGAAATATTTGACTACATGGATGATGGTAATTTAATCACGTTTCAATATTTCATTTCTACATTTATTGATGAAATGAAAAGAGATAAAAGAAGAATTTTTCCAATCCTATTAACTCACCTTGACCCTTTATTTTTTAATCATTTCTGTTTTAATGACACTAAAATTCATGTCAACTACATCAAAGACATAAAAGTAAAATCAAACCAAAATATCCTAAACATAATATATAAACGTGAAGATGAAACCATAAAAGACATAGTTGACGCTCACTATTTTCATTATCACCCTTCACCAGATACTATTGACATAAGAGAAGAATTTAGAGCACTTGGTTTGATAAAGGATTGGGGAGATCCTCAAATGTTTTTCAAGAAAATATTCCGTGAAGTTAGAAGATACCTTTTAGAAGATGAAGATTTTGACACACTTGCAATTTGTTTTGGAGTAAGAGTTCAAATTGAGAAGCTCGTTTATGACCAGATTCCAGATGATGAAAATAAAAGGAAATTCATTGAAGAAACTAATGGGACCAAGAACAAGCTTTTATTCGCCCAAGGTTTAGGTGTCCAAATACCCGAAACATATTTCTTACTTGGAATTATTTATAACACATCATTGCACCTTTCACAAGGTCAAGATATATCTAAACCATTAGGCTTGAAATTAGAAAATGGAACTATTAAACAGATGATAAACAACTTATTTATAACATAGCCAACGCAAGTTCAAGCACATTGCAATCCTCCTTCGTGCGGTTGCAAAGAGCTTTCTCGCCAACGCTAAAACGAAATGAATAAAATAAAAACGGCATACAACAATGGTAACCGTTGCACAAGCCATTAAAAAACATCAAATAATGACTCAAAAGTTCCTTTCTAAGTGACTTTTGTTTTTTGAAGCAAGGTTTAAACGGGTAATTAAATGAGTTGTATTGTTCTTATTT
>Ga0189288_10473_pt1 | contig 9845 bp, 12 predicted proteins | sample UW105minimetaG_FD_130316 | JGI IMG/M metagenome (GOLD analysis project Ga0189288, IMG submission 130316) | Marine microbial communities from the Costa Rica Dome - UW105 mini metaG | ecosystem: Environmental > Aquatic > Marine > Oceanic > Photic zone | place: Costa Rica: the Eastern Pacific... | reverse complement strand
GCGGCCCGATCACTTCCCACTCTTCGTCCGTAACGCCAATCCGCTCGCCCAAGGCTGCCTCCAAAAGCCAGCCTTGAATCAAGGTCCGAGTCCACAGTCAAGCTTTGTCCACGAAACCTAGTTAGCGTGCATTAATCCGCGACTATAAATTCACGCCGCATTCTCGATTATCCGAGCGGGGTGCAAAGCGATCTTTGATTTCGTGCAATGCCTCGGTTCGGTTTACCGGGAACGGCGCTGGCGAATTTCCAAGCCGCACGGAGATTAGTCATAATGAAGTCTTTGCTCAAAAAAGTCCTATCCGAGAGCCAATTCGCCAGCCTGCGCGATGCCCAAATTTTCTACAAGACGTCGAAGGCCAATCAGCTCATCAGTTCGGGGCAGTCAGCAGGGCTGAAATTTGCCTCGCAGGCAAAACCAATGGCCTCAGCCTATTACAGCCTCCTGTCGCGGCAATTTCAGCGTGAGGAACGCGCCGTTCTCAGCGGACTTGCGAAATATAAAGCGGATCTGAAAGAGGACGACGCGAATGTCTTCCTGATGCGCAGGAATGTCCATCGGCTGGAAAAGGGATTGACGATGCGTCCCCGTCGTTCCGTATTTGGCAGGGATTATATTCTCGAAACGGTCAATGTTTACCGCAAGATCGTTGCTGAGCCATCGCGTTCAATGGAGACGACCGGCGACTCGCTGAACTGGGCCTTCGACGTTCTGACAGCATATTTCAGAGCATCTGCTGTCGATCCGGTCGTGGATCACGCACGGGAAGTGTTTCGAAGTTGCATGCCGCCCGACGGCAGTTGTGCAGGAGGAGGGAGGCGAGTTCCTTATAAGCGCATCCTAGATGAACATCCGGTCGAGTATGATCAATTGAAGAAGCTGGCCATCAAGCGGCGATCGGTGCGCTGGTTCGAACAACGCACGGTACCGCGTGACTTGCTGGACAAAGCCTTCACAGTTGCCGGGCTATCGCCAAGTGCCTGCAACAGACAACCTTTTCGGTTCCTCGTCTTTGACGATCCAGAGACTGTAGCCGAGGTTGCATCGCTGCCGGGCGGCACCAGCGGTTTCAAGCACAATATTCCAGTAATGGTAGTAGTGCTTGGTACGCTCGATGCATTTTACGACGAAAAGGACCGGCATGTTCCCTATATCGATGGCTCACTGGCAGCAATGTCATTTGCGCTCGCTCTGGAAACTCTCGGTCTTGGCTCATGCATATTTAACTGGCCCGATGTCGAACGACATGAAATAAGAGCCGAGAAAGTGCTGGGGCTGAAACCATATGAGCGGCCGGTATTTTTCATGGGCGTGGGGTATCCCGAGCCGGAAGCTACCGTGGCATATTCTCAGAAACGTCCGCTCGAGGTTATTCGAGAGTACAACCGGCCAATCAGTAAAGGCTGAGGCTTTGATACCTGATCTGCATCGCACAATATAATGTGGTTCTAGCTAGGATCCATCCGCTATGTTTATTCGTCATCCGACCACGGTGCACATGTTACCAGATGATATCAAACTGGAAGACGATTGGGTCCGGCATGATGGGGCGAGACGGATGTTGCCGGACGGTGATCGATCCCTAATTCTTTTGCGCGATGGCACGATCTTCCGACCGATCTCACCGTTGCCTAATAAATGGGTCCCATTCTACGAAATGTGCCGGTGGGAGTGGAAGGGCCGGGATCCAAGCACGTTCGATGTGATGGCACATCGTGGGATTGAATGACGAAGGCGATGCTGCTTGCTCACCAGTGTAAGACGCACATGATTGTTTAGATTCGGCGGTATTGGGCGACACCGCGGAACGCCGTCTGTTGCACGTATCCTTCTATGCCAGACGTATTGTGGGAACTTTCATTGCCCCCGACGGCTTTGAGAATTCGCGGACCGGGCCCCTCTGACGATGTAATACAATCGTGATGTCGGACCGCATCGGTTTATCCGGTGTCGGGGTTTAGGCTTGGGCTATTCGCCACGCCGTTCGATGCCGATCGTGCAGGTCAATCCTACACATCCGGTTCGGTGCGACCGATACCTGCGATTCAAATGGGGCCAGCGCTAGCCCCACGCTTATGAGGATAATATGGACGAAGATGCTATGTCGGTTTGGTCAGGTTTCAAGCCGGCTCTCGGGAAGGCAACTGGTTAGCGAATGGAGAAGCTTTCCGCCCTGCTCGAAAATACCGCTGAGACCATCGAAGATGCAGATGCGGCTCTTGTCGAGAAAGTAGCGCCGTCGGACAAAGCTGCTGTCCAAGCGCTCTCCCTGATTGGTGAGATCGGCGATCAGCCGCCCATGCGCGCCCTGTGCGCTTCGATTATCATCTTTGGGCTGATCAGGCGCGATGCGAAGCTGACGCTGGCCGGAGTACGTATGCTGACCGCCCATACGATTGCGACCAAGGCCAAGAATGTTCTGAAGAAGCGCGTCGACCGGGTGCGCCCGGAAGCGCGCGAAGGCGAAGACGATCATCGCGTGAAAGCAGGCGTTTCCGCCAGTCATGACGAGACCAGTTTTCCATCAGGTCACTCAGCGGGCGCACTGGCCGTCGGGGCAGCGTTCGGACGCGCCTTCCCCGAGCATAAGGCTGCCGCCGTGGGTTCCGCTACCACTATAGCGCTCCTGCAAGTGCCGCGCCGCTCTCATTATCTCAGCGATGTGATCGTGGGCTCGGCTATCGGCTTGGCATGCGAAGGTGCCCTAAACCGGCTAATACAAGGCCTCGGCTTATCCGGCAGGCGCAGGCGCGCCGAATAAAGAGACCAGGCGGTTAGCGGCTTGGTCCAAGCAATCAGCTGTGGCTTTCGGGGGCATTCGTCTGGCGCCGGTTACATTTGCGCGAACGTGAGCGCTGCCGGTCTTTTTGATTTATTCTGTAGAGGAAGAAGTCCGTTGAGACTCAATGAAGGCGCCGACTGCACAGGCGACCGCGTTCTCTGCGCTACGCGGCTCTCGAGCTCCGAGGAGCGTGATTCGAAGACGATATTTTCCAATCTCGCTGGTGCCAAGTTCAATGTCGCAGCGTTCAGCCTCCACTTGGCTCGAAGAGCTATTACCCTCGGCTGCGACGGTTTTAGCGAGGGCCTCAACTGCAATAGCACGAAGTTCGTGAACCCTCGAAAATAGATTGACGTCGGGTTCGAAGGTCATGGTGAATGCATGCTCTATGCGTGCGCGCGAGTGGGGCAGGACTTTTGCCGGGGACGAAAACAAAAGACTGTACGGTAGGGTCACAATACGGCCGGTTGGCACAACTGAACCATCGATGCTTTCAAACTCTCTCAGCTGGGTTGCAAGCAGGTTTAAATCGAGCACCTCGCCTTTCGTCGTGCCGACCTCAATTACGTCCCCGACCGAGAATGCTCGCGTAAATGTCCGAAGGGCAGCGCCGGAAAGGCACATAATCAGTTCCTTGGTCGCCACAACGATCGCGACTGCCACCGCTGTCAGGGATAGGGCGAAAGTTCGTAGCTGCGGCGCCCAGATCATGATCAAGCCGACCACGGCGACGAGAATGAGAACGTTGCGCACATTTGCGGTCCACCGCCGGGCGACTTTTTCCGTTATATCGTCGCGCCTCAGCAAGGCGCGGCCAGCGATCATTCGTGCGGCGAGGAGGCCCAAGAGCAGACAGGCAGACGCCAACACATCGGAGTTGAAAAATGTCGAGGGCAACTCAAAGCTCATTTGTTTCCATCCGCTACGCGAGGCTGCCCTTCTATAGAGACACGCGAGAACTGCTCAACGCGGTATGGTTTGGAAATGAGCATGGCCCCGGATATTGGACGATGATCATCGTCTAATTCGGCTTCTCCCAAATCTACTTCAGATGCGTCTAGTGGCGACTAAAGACGCAAGCCTGTCCTATGCACAATCCAACATTCGAGCGCGGTGGAGCGTTGATGGTCTCGGGTATGGCGCTCAGGCGGATCTGGCAGGGGCGGTACGCGTACACTACCACATTCGCATCGTTGCGGCACTCGTCGCAACGGTTCTGACACACTAAGCGCGCGCATCGGTACGGACCTTAAGCCATGACTTACCTACAGCTTTTACTTGGCCTCGTTCTGCTCATCGGAGGGGGTGAGCTACTTGTGCGAGGCGCTGTTCGCATCGCGGAATATCTCGGTCTTTCACCAATGCTCATCGGCCTGACGATTGTCGGCATGGGAACGTCCATGCCTGAGCTGGCGGCGAGTCTACAGGCAGCCTTGGCTGGCTCGTCCGGGCTGGCCCTTGGCAACATCGTCGGCTCGAACATAGCAAATCTTCTGCTCATCCTCGGTGTAGCAGCTGTCATCGCGCCTTTTGCGGTGCCGCGAAGAGTTCTCTGGCGTGATGGCGGGGTGGGATTGCTTTGCATCGGCATGCTGATCATTGCGGGCCATACGGTCGGTCTGACCCGAGCCGTCGGAATGGTCTTCGTCTTCGGTATTGTTGGATATATTTATCTTGCCATTCGTCAGGAGATGGCAGGTGGTGAACACGGAGCTGTCTTCGATAAGGCCATGGCGCTTGAAGAGATTGACCCTGCACTAGTCCCGAGGGCGGAATCGCGCGGCTCGGTAGTTCTGGCAATCGTTTTCCTGCTCGCAGGAATGGCTCTGATCATCTGGGGCGGCAGCATGCTCGTCGATGCTGCGATTACCATCTCAGCCAGTTTGGGTGTATCTAACGAGGTGATCGGCCTGACAGTAGTGGCAGTCGGCACATCACTGCCGGAATTGGTGACGTCGGCGATCGCAGCGCTCAAACGCGAAGGCGAGATCGCTCTCGGCAACGTATTGGGTTCGAACATCTACAACGTTCTGTTTATCGGTGGCATAACCGGGATGGTATCGCCGACGCGAATACCTGCGAGCATTTTGCACTTCGATCTTTGGGTCCTGCTATGTGTTTCCGCGCTGGTGATGGCCTTCGCTTTCACAGGCAAACGGCTGTCCAGACTGGAGGGCGGTATTCTGGTGGCGGGGTACGCGGGGTACACTGCATTGACAGCTGGGCTGTGGGGATAGGAACGGGGCGGTCGGGATCACTTGTGAAGGAAGATGCGTTCTCTCGCGCGCAGGAGGCTACTTCGCAGAGGCCCTTTTAGAAAACCAGGGGAGCTAGGGGGAATTAGTGAGGCTGGAGCGAATGCTGCCGTCTCGGAAACGTCATGTCCTGTCGAACGGGAGACGAACTGCAGACTCTGACAATTCTGAATGGCCTACGCCCAAGCGCCCGGTCGGGGGATGCAATGCGTACCCATGCCGGCGTACAGCTGAAAATACACTTGGGCTGGTGTGACGAAATTTGGCGCTTGGGAGTTGGCTACAGGATGTTCAGTCGAACAGTTCCTCAAGGAAGCTCTTCTTGCGCTTGCGCCCTGAATGACCGTGCGAGGAATAACTTCCGCGATTTCCAAAGTCATGCGAGGGAGATGTATGCTTTGCCGGTTCCCGCGAAGGGACGGGCTGCGCACTACGTTCGATAATCTTGTCCAGCTCCCCGCGGTCGAGCCAGACGCCCCGACATGTGGGGCAATAGTCGATCTCGATGCTCGAACGTTCGCTCATAACCAAGGTGGTTCCATCCACTGGGCAGGCCATCGGGCCATTTGCTTCACTCATCTTTTGTGTCCTTTCTCGGGCTCTCGGCCTGTGAAATGGTAACTGGATATGGAATTCCAACTGCTACCGGAGACCCGGCACACAAGATCGGTACCGATCGATCATCCGCACAAACGGCGTAAAGGGGCATCAAGCAATGTGTAAGCAGCCCTTGGCAGAACTGTGCGTGAAGCAGCCCAGATAAATTATCTGAGATCTAATTTTCGTAGTTTCGCTCAAGCTTTCGGCCGGACGTTTGTGCCGTACTGAACGTAATCGGTATCCTCTTAAAAAGCGGAGGTTCTGCTTTCGAGCGTCTTTACTCTTCATCCGGATGTCCGGAATGAGGGCGCATAGCTGTCCGAGGGCCTCTGGGCCGTGAGCTACCGTATAGCTATAGGCGGCTCGAATGGCTCAACTGCTAGTAATCTCTGGCGGAAAAACACGAGATTTTGAACGAAAGTGCTTTGGTCGCAGATGAGGCTCAAAGGATTGAACCGGCGATCCGCAAAAAAAGCACACTTGTGAGCGTAGCGCCGCAGCTCGCCGCGCTGCGCGGAGTATTTGTGCCAAAGGCGTCCGGCAGGAGAGGCGAGAGGTTTTGCGGGCGTCTCTAGAACACTGCGCCTTCAGTTGCGCACAGCAATACCCACTGCGTCCACCAGCTTTCGGGTTTTCCAATGGCGATCGCCAATGGCATGGCCGTCGCAGGAATTAAGGAGTTGATCCGGACGAATAGAGCTCAAAAGGGAAGAGTGCAGGCCATTATAGCGATTTAAATCGCTGCTCCCGCTGTAGCCGAAACTACTATAGCCGGGAGTACGCCCATGAATGTGCTGAACACGTATTTTGATCGACCAAGTGAGCCCAACGCACATAACGCCGTAATGATAACGTGGGGGATGCCAATGATGCGTGCGCCGATGATCGGGAGAATACCTGCTTTTGAAGTGAACTGTTCTGCGCGCGCCAGCCTGTCAGCGTAACGCTCTAGCAACGCAGCTTGCGAGCCGCGCTCAAAAAGCAGGTACAACACTAGAGAACCTACGGTCGCGCCCAATGCCACGACCAGGATGGCCAGCCATCCACCTAGCAGAGCTCCTGACGAGAATGAGATCGGAAGAAGTGTGCCGGGTATTCCAGAGGCAAAGGCTGAAGCGGTCACGCCAACAATTGCGGCAGCCAACCAAACTTCAGCAAACGGTAATGTACCTGCCAACAAAACATCAAATGAGAGAGAAGTGGCAAGCGATGGATCCATAACGCATAAGCGTATGGATCAAGCGGGCGGTTCCCGCAACTAAGGCGTTTTCGCGCCACATCGTGCGCAATTTCCGCCCACTTGGTTTTAATGAAACATCACTAAACTTGGCCGAGAGTGATAACCCCTTCGAGATTGCAAAATAATGTCTCCGCATCCAATCAAGCGTGTACTGTGCCTTCACAATCCGAAGGCGCGACAAGGCGTCAGGGCGCTCCAGCCAGTGTGCGACCGACTCGAAGCTGGAGGTTTGACTCTCACAGTAGAGCCGTTTCAAAATCTCCCGGAAATTGCTCGAGACATTGCGCGGCTTCATCAGACCGCTGACGCGGTAGTTGTTTGCGGGGGAGATGGGTCGATTTCGTCTGCAGCCCCAGCAATAATGGAAAGCGGATTGCCGCTCGGGATCATTCCGGCAGGCACTGCGAACGATCTGGCAAGAACTCTTTCCATTCCGCTAGATCACGCAGCGGCTGCCGACTTGATCGTAAGGGGGTATACCCGTCGAATTGATGTCGGCTTGGTCAATGGCCATGCGTTTTTTAATGTCGCAAGTATCGGACTTAGCAGCGAGTTAGCCGAAAAACTCGATCCCCAAACCAAGAAACGTTATGGGCGGGTTGGCTATGCAGTTGCAGCCTTTCGTGTGCTGAGCCGTGCAAAGCGCTTCAGCGCCCGAATTGTTGAAAAGGGCCAAGAAACTAACGTTAAAACCTATCAAATCGCGATTGGGAATGGCCGTCTCTACGGAGGGGGTAATGTCATAGCGGACACTGCAGCGATCGACGATGGTAGATTGGATCTCTATAGCCTCGAGATGTCCAACCTATGGAAGTCGGTACTGATGGCGCGGGCTTTTCGCGCTGGAACGCATGGTGCATGGCAAGAGGTTCGAACTGCGCGGTGTGTCGAATTCAAAGTGGAAACGCGGCGCACGATGCCGATAAACACCGACGGTGAGATCGTTACTGCTACCCCAGCCCATTTTCGAGTCCTGCCTGGCGCGATTAGTGTCTTTACCTCACCACAGCTTGATCAAGGATCCCGAACTCTTCCGCTGCATCATCGTTGATGCGAAAGGAGTTGAAGGAGAGGGCGCCGGAGCAATAGTTCGAAGGATTAACTGCCATACCGTATCCTATGACGGATCTCGACGATGATAGTCCTGTGCCGTAAGGATCGATCACATCGATGTTTTCCCAAAGAAGTGATCCGATCCATCGAACTAGCCCAATGAGCAGGCTGCTATGACGACCAAGTATCTCACGGGCATGTTGGCCAAGAACGATCGTTCAAATTTGGAAGAGCGCACCACTCGCGAGCATCTTTTCCAATTAGCTTATGGGGCGCTGCAGTGGCCGTGGCTGCTCAAAAGTCTTTACGGAGGCACTCAGGCCGAGAAAATCAGGTTGTTGGATCGGTTGGAGCTCGGTCGCGATGCTCTTCCGCATTTGGGGAGCTGGAAAGCAGATACATACTTCCTGAACCGGATCGTAGATACGATAGAGGAAATGAAGCCCGCAATAACGGTGGAGCTTGGTGCGGGTGCCAGTTCACTCGTAATTGCAAAGGCGCTCCAACAACACGGTGGAGGCCGGCTTCTCAGCTATGATCAACATTTGCCATTTGTCGAAAAAATGGAGGCTTGGCTGGCCGAACACCATTTGAGAGCGGATTTTGAACACGCTCCCTTGACCCAGCGCGATCCGCGCTGGCCTGGCTTATGGTATGATCTTCCTGAAATGCCAGCGAGCATCGATTTGCTCATCATCGATGGGCCACCTTGGGCGGTGCATCCGTACTGCCGGGGAATTGCCGAACGCCTTTTCCCCCTGATCCCGCCAGGCGGCGCAATAATGCTGGACGATGCAGCTCGGCCGGGCGAGCGTTACGTAGCACGAAGATGGCGCCGGAACTGGCCAAATTTCGATTTCATCTACGAGGGTGAAGGAGTGAAAGGTCTTCTCATAGGTCGGTGGGACAAGATTTAACGGGAAGGGCAAAAGCCAAACCGGAAGGCAATACGGACATAACGGCGAATAGATTTGCTGAATGCCCAGCTTTTAAAGAACTTACGATCACTCCTAAAGTAGGACGTGATCAGGGGTAATAGCCAGTCTCGTACAGGGGCCTAGGATGCGGAGCATGTCATTGCGCGTGGCAATTGGCGGACACAACGCCCGAGCCGGCGCGCATGCGGCTGAAACTGGAAATGAGAACTGGCAATTGTTGCTCTGGCAGCTTTCGCTCGAGCCTAATGGTCTGGGATATGCAGGGTGACGATGCGAACGGTGATGGGCATCCAAACATCGAAGAATATCTGAACATGCTGGCAAAGGACGATTTCCATTGCGAAACGCGGTTCGACAGTTCCCGGCAATTGCCAGCACCAGACTGTGGTCGGGGTTGAACGGGAAAGCCAACTCCTCCCTCGGCACTAGGCGGGATGCATTTCCCAGCCCCGGCAAATCAGGTGGAGGGTATACCAAAGAGAATTTGAGTTTGCGGCCGCCGGAGAGCAGGTGACGCTGATCTACCGGGAACTGGTTAAAGAAGCGCAGCCTGCCGTAAACATAACAGACAGGAGTAGCCTCTCGTCTCAATAGCGGGCTCGCTTTGGCGTGATCGCCTTTTAGAAGAGATTATTCCCATGCTTGCTTCGATCCAAGACCTCGACGGTGCGCTCCAAAGTCCCATCACTGGAGAGGCGCTTAAATTCGAAAACGGACGCGTGAGCCGCCGGACCTCGGTCGGCGGAAGCGAGCCCTGCGACTTTCCAGTCGCCCATGGAAAACCCGTGCTAATCGATTTTGCGAATTCGGTAATCCGCCGCGAAGATCTGGAAACAACGGAGGCAGAAAGCGCAATCGCGCGGCCACGATATTCCTTCGCCACGAAACTGATCAAATCCCTGCTGTCGCCCGAAAAGAAATCGACGCGCAGAAATGTCTGTCGCCTGATTTCCGAACTCAAGCGCCGGTCCGATCGT
>Ga0189288_10471_pt1 | contig 9920 bp, 9 predicted proteins | sample UW105minimetaG_FD_130316 | JGI IMG/M metagenome (GOLD analysis project Ga0189288, IMG submission 130316) | Marine microbial communities from the Costa Rica Dome - UW105 mini metaG | ecosystem: Environmental > Aquatic > Marine > Oceanic > Photic zone | place: Costa Rica: the Eastern Pacific... | reverse complement strand
GGTCAGAACGACCCAGTCAACGGTCACGGCGCCGGATTCGTCGTTGCGGAAGTTTTTGATCATGTTGAACAGTTTCATAGTGTGTCCCTCCAAAGGAATAATGTGTGTTCTTCGCCTCCTGGCTCAGGGCTATCCTCAAGTTCAGCCCGTTGCCCCCTCGGCATGGATGCATCTAGCCGTCGGAATAAGGCAGGAATTGGGCCACCTCCGGGCCATTTCATAGCGCGGGAAAGAATTCATTAATATTTTTTAAGGCATTGAAAAATATGTAGTAAAATAGGGGCTGCTCTTGTGCCGTCAGCGCAATGTGGCGCAATCAGGCACCAAGTGTTTCCCAATCGCACCTCACGCATGGCCCGAAGCGGCTTTTTTTGCCAAACTGGAAACAAGAGCCTTCTCAAGGAGGCCGCGCAAAATGAGGTTGAGCAATGATAGGTGGCATCTGCTTTCAGCAGCGGCATGGGTCGTGGCGTATCTTGGCCGTTGGGTTGGTCTGCGCAGCGATGTCGGCACAGGCGCAGGACACAGGACAGGCCCAGCAGGAGCCCGCGCCTTACCCTGAGTTCACATTCAAACGGATCACCGTCGCACCTTCGGGCACGGGTAAGCGTATCTCGGTGCAGATTGATCCAGACGAACAGGCCCGTATCTTGGCTGTTACGCCCAAGGCAGAGCCACGTGTTGCGGAGGAGACGGTTGATGCAGGGGAAGCGCCGCGCGCTTCCGGGGCGCTTGATTGGTTCTGGCAAACCGTGAGCCCTGCCGTTTCCGCGTCGCGTCCCGGACGGCTCGCTGAGGCGCTTGGAGCCTTAGATGGGGCGCCCCAGGGGGCAGGCGCTCCGACACCCAATCTGCAAATGCTGCGCGAGATTGTGGCTGAGCATGGCCCGCAGCTTCTTGTCTCATCCGTGGGCACGCAGGTATCGCCCGCACTTGCGCTTGCAGTGATGGCCGTTGAATCCGCTGGCAAGGTTGATGCTGTTAGCGCTGCGGGGGCCCAAGGCCTTATGCAGCTCATGCCGGACACAGCTGCCGCCTTTGACGTGGATGACAGCTTCGACCCTGCGCAGAATATCAAGGGTGGGATCGCGGTGTTAGACGAACTCATGCAGCAGTTCGAGCGCGATCCGATCCTTGTGCTTGCTGCTTACAATGCGGGCCCTGGTGCCGTGCGCGATCATGAGGGTGTGCCGCCATTTGCGGAAACGCGCGATTATGTTCCCAAGGTTCTGTCAGCCTGGCAGGTCACGCGTTTGATGTGTCAGACCCCGCCGGAATTGATTTCCGACGGCTGTGTCTTTGCACCGATCCCCTCAGGCTGACCGGGCCTTTTTGCGCTAGCCTGCCTGCCATCTTTGCAACCGCTTCATTGAAAACAACATGGGCGGAGGCAGGGCCGCGGTTCGGCCACGCTGCCGCGAATGCGGGGCGTGCCCCTATGGCGGTGCACATATCGGTGCAGCAATCATAAGGGTTGCGGTGTGGCGCCCTGCAAAATCTCTCGCATCCAGCCCGTGTCGATATTGCCGCCACACAGGATCACGGCCGCCTTGCGGCCCGCCATTCGGTCGCGCTCCTGCATCAGGGCGGCAAGCGGCGCAGCCCCAGCCCCCTCGGCCAGATTGTGCGTGTCTGTGAAATACACGCGAATGGCCTCTGCGATTTCTGCGTCACTGACGGTGACGAAGCGCGCGGCCCCATCTGCATAAATGTCATAGGCCGCTTGAACGGGCACGCGCACCGCCATCCCGTCCGCAAATGTGACAGCGGTTTCGGTTTCAACCAATCTACCCGCTTCAACAGACTGCCGCGCGCAATCGGCCCCTGCGGAGACAACGGCCACAATCTCGGCCTTGTGGTTCAGGGCATCGCGCGCAGCGATTGTGCCGCAGATGCCAGACCCGCAGCCGATCGGCACATAGATCGTATCGATGTCAGGGCAGGCGGAAAGCAGTTCATAGCCATATGTGGCAACGCCCCGCACCAGTTCCGGGTGAAAGGGCGGAACAATGGTCAGCCCCTCCAATGCGCCGATGCGAAAGGCTTCTTCCCGGGCCGTATCGAAATCGTCTCCGAATGTGATCAGCGTGCCGCCATAGGCCTCCATCGCTGCATTCTTTTCCACCGAGTTGCCGCGCGGGACATAGATCTTTGCCTGCAGACCAGCGGCCCGCGCCGCCCGTGCCTGACTTTGCCCGTGGTTGCCGCGCGTGGCGGTAACAATGCCCGGGCTCGACGGGTCGGTGCGGCGCAACCAGTCAATAAAGGTGATCCCGCCGCGCACTTTGAAAGCGCCGGTTGGGGCATGGTTTTCGTGTTTCACCCAAACATCCAAGCCCAATCGCTGGCTCAGAGTGGGCCAGAGATATTGGGGCGTTGCGGCCATTTGCGTGTGCACAAGGCGGCTGGCCTCATCAAGTTCCTGTCGGGTAAACATGGGCGTCTCCACAGGTGCAAGGATCGGGGGGCATCTCTTTATGAGCATGCCAAGCTCGCGAGAGCGCGGCAAGTCGCCCGAACGCCAGCAGCGGCGCTGTGGGCATGGGCAGAAGGATTTCTACTTGGGCGCGCAGATGATCCAGCGCCTGCAATCTGGACGCTTGCCCTGTTTTTGAGAGAAGCGCAGCGCTGCTTGGGCGTGCGCAGGGTTGTACGGTTGGCTTAGTCCGGGGGGCACATATCGGCGGAGAACGGGTCTTGCGGGTAACGCACACCGGTCAGGTAGAGACCGTGGGGCGGACAAACCGGGCCGCAAGCTGCGCGGCTGCGGGCTTCTAGCGCTTCAAGTACTCTGTCCGGGGCCCAGCTGCCCGCGCCCACCCGTTCGAGCGTGCCCACGAAGCTGCGCACCTGCGAATGCAAAAACGAACGCGCCCGCAGGCGAAACTGAAACTCTGTGCCATAGGGAATGTCATGGGCTGTAATGTCGAGTGTGTCGAGCGTGCGTACGGGACTGTCAGCCTGGCATTCCGTTGCACGGAATGTGGTAAAATCGTGCCGGCCCAACAGGTGTTGCGCGCCTGCCTGCATGGCGGCCAAATCCAAGGCGTGGCGGACCTGCCAAACTTGCCCGTCAAGATGTGTCATGGGGGCACGCCGCGAGACGAGCCGGAACAGGTAGTGCCTTTCATGGGCTGAAAAGCGCGCATGAAAGGCATCATCCACCTGCGCGGCTGTCAAAATCGCAATGGGGTGCGGCTGCAGATGGTAGTTGAGCGCAGCACAAAGGCGAAACGGATCCCAGATGCGTGCCAGATCCACATGGGCCACCTGGCCTGTGGCATGAACGCCCGTATCTGTCCGGCCAGCGGCGCCAATAGACGGCCTGTCCGCTTCCAATCGGGCGATAGCCGCTTCCACAGCGCCTTGCACCGAAGGCAATTCTTTTTGGCGTTGCCACCCCTTAAAGGGCCGACCGTCATATTCGATTTTCAGCGCATAGCGGGGCATGGGGCAGGAATCCATGGGTTGCGGTCGGGGCCACGTGATGCCTTAGCGCGCTGCGGCCCCGGGCGCAAATCGCTTGCCGCTGGGCCTGCTCACACAGGCTTTGCGCGGGCCAACAGAGCTGACAGGCATGGGCCTCTGCCCTAGGCAGCGGCATCGCGGCTTCCTATGTTGCGGGCACGGCGATGGAAAGGCAGCGACGTGGTTCTCGATAGATTAGCAGGCGGCGTAGGGCGCGGGATAGGCCAAGTGGCCGAACAAGTGACGGACGCTGCCTTGGCTCCGTTCTCCGATCCCGTCATTCGGCTGGGTGTGACCGGGCTGAGCCGCGCAGGCAAGACAGTGTTCATAACGGCGCTGGTTGCCAACCTGTTGGATCGCGGACGCATGCCCGGTCTGCGCGCAGCAGCCAATGGCAGTATTCAGACGGTTTATCTGGATCCGCAGCCTGACGACACGATGCCCCGCTTTGAATATGAAAGCCATTATGCGGCCTTCACCAGCCCGACCCCGTTTTGGCCCGACAGCACCCGAACGGTGTCGCAGTTGCGTCTTTCTTTGAAGGTGTCGCCACAGGGTCTGCTGGGGGCGCTTTCCGGGTCGCGCACTGTGCACCTCGACATTATCGACTATCCCGGCGAGTGGTTGCTTGACCTGACCTTGCTGGATCAATCCTTTGAGCAGTGGTCGGCTGCGCGTCTGGAACGGATGGCGGGCCGTGCTGGCTCTGATGCGTTCCTTGCGGCGCTTGCCGATGTGGACCCGGCTGCGCCCCATGATGAAACGACCGCCCGCACTTTGGCAGAGCTTTACACAACCGCACAACATGCCGCGCGGTCGGAGGGCTATTCTGATTGTGGGCCGGGGCGGTTCTTGTTGCCGGGCGAACTGGCAGGCTCGCCCGTTCTGACGTTCGCGCCCTTGCGGGGGGATGGTAAAACACCGCGCGGCAGCCTTGCACGCGAGATGGCCCGACGCTTTGAGGCGTATAAGGCGCGGGTTGTGCGCCCCTTCTTCCGGGATCATTTTTCCAAGATTGACCGGCAGGTTGTGCTGGCTGATGTGCTGGGTGCGATCCACGCGGGCCCGGCGGCGCTGGAAGATCTGCGCCGCACACTCGCTGAGATTTTGTCTGCGTTTCGGCCGGGACGGAATGCATGGCTGACCAATCTGCTGCGCGGGCGGCGTGTGGAACGTATCCTGTTTGCTGCCACCAAGGCCGATCACCTGCACCATTCCCAACATGGTGCGCTAACCAATATCGCCCAAGCCCTTTTGCGGGATGCCGAGGACAGGGCCCGCTTTGCTGGTGCACAAACCCGGGCCCTGTCGATTGCCGCGCTGCGGGCCACTGTGGAGGAGACCCGTCAGCATAACGGGCACGAGCTCGGCGTGGTGCGCGGCAGCTTGTTGGAGGATGGGCGCGCTGCCGCATTTTATCCCGGCGCACTGCCCGAAGACCCGGCCCGCCTGCTGGCCCCGGCCCGGGAAGGCGCCGCCAATTGGCTGGATGAAGATTACGCGGTAATGCGCTTTGCCCCGGCTGCGCTGCGCCTGAAGCCTGGGGATGGTCCACCCCATATCCGTCTGGACAGCGCAGCGGAATTTCTGATCGGAGATCGGTTGTCATGAACACATCTGATGAGAAAGGGCAGGGGCCCGTTCTGTTTGACCTGTCCGAAGATGTTCCGGCCAACCCGCGCCCAGAACAGACACCACCGGCCACCCCGCGGCCCGAACGCGCATATGATACCGCGAAAGCCCGCGCGCTGGGGCCAGAGATCACGCCTGCGGACGCGCCCCCTGTTCCAGATGCCGGGCCGGCCCTGCCTGACGGCGCGGCGATGCAGGCCGCCGCCCGGCTGGCGGCCCGGCGCGGCTCGGCGCTTGGGCGGCTTTTCTGGGGGGCTTTGGGTGCTTTGGTATCGGCCATGGTCGGTATCGCGTTTTGGGATTTCGCCACCGGGCTTCTGGCCCGCGCACCGGTGCTTGGGGCTATGGTGTCGGTGCTGACCGTGATCGTACTTCTGGTGGCCTGCATCTTTGTCGCGCGGGAACTGGGAGCGATGATGCGCTTGTCGCGTCTTGATGCGCTGCAACGCAGGGCAGCCCGCGTGCGCGCCGATGCCGATCTGGAGGGGGCGCGAAAGCTGGTGCAGCAGCTGTCGAATCTTTACGCCAGCCGGCCCGAACTGGCCGAACCCCGAGCGCGGCTCAGCCGGTTGGCCCCGGAAAGCTTTGAGGTTGATACGGTCCTCAGCCTGACCGAAGACACCTTGCTGGCCCCGCTCGACAAGGCCGCCCAAGAGGAGGTCGCTGCCGCGGCCCGACAGGTTGCCACCATCACGGCGATTGTCCCGTTGGCGGCAGCCGATGTTGTTGCGGCCCTCACCGCCAATTTGCGCATGATCCGCCGCATCGCTGAAATTTACGGCGGGCGCGGGGGCACATTTGGCAATTGGCGGCTGACGCGTACTGTGTTCCAGCATCTTGTGGCAACCGGTGCTGTGGCCGTTGGGGATGACCTGATCGGATCAATCGCGGGGGGCGGTGTTTTGTCAAAGTTGTCGCGGCGTTTCGGGGAGGGCCTCGTGAACGGGGCACTCACTGCCCGGGTGGGCGTTGCTGCCCTCGAGGTCTGCCGGCCCTTGCCCTTCAGCGCAGAACGGCGCCCGTCGACTACGGGCCTCACCCGCCGCGCCTTGACCGGCCTCTTTTCCAAGGGCACCGGGTCGCAAGGCGGCCAATAACTGCCGCGATCGCACTGGTACCTATGGGCAGGCTGTGCCAAGCAGGTTCCCATGAACACAGAAAGCCAAATCAGCCTTGCCCCGCGTGACCGCATTATGGTCCGGGATTATGTCCTGGACGTGGAGATTGGCGCGTTCCAGGCGGAGCGGGGCACCACCCAGCGCGTGCGCTTCAATGTCGAGGTGGAGGTCGCCGGGGCTGACGGGGCCGCTACGGACGACGTGGACGGGATCTTGTCCTACGACACGATCGTTGATGCGATCGGGCAAGCGCTGTCCGAGGAGCGGCTCAATCTGCTCGAGACTTTGGCCGAACGCATTGCAGCCCTTTTGCTGCCTGAGCCCCGTGCGGCCCGGGTCCATGTTCAGATCGAAAAGCTGGATCGCGGACCGTTTGATCTTGGCGTGAAAATTGTGCGGGACCGCAGAGCGCCGCCCAAAGTGGATCTGCAACTGGAGGACGGGCCAGCGCCGCGTTTTGTGCTGTTGAGCCGGGAGGCGGTGGCCGATCCGTTACTGCCTGGATTTCTGGACAGGCTTGCACAGGCCGGCCCCGCCGTCTTGTGCGTGACCGCGCCCGCAGAGCCTGCTCCGGATGCCGCGATTGCACCTGCGCGCCGTCGCATCGCTTTGCTGGCGTTGGAGCAACAGGCCTGGGTGCTGGCTGGGCGGGATTCGCGCTGCGTGGTCATGGATAGCCGCACCGAGATTGATTGGGCGCTGGGCAAAGGGCAGATGCTCGTCTGGGCGCCGTCCAAAACGGTTTTGGATTCTGTGGACAGCCCGGATCGCGGAGCTGTCGAGGGGCCGGAACTGGCTGCCTGGTTCGCGGAGCAACTGGGGGCTTGCGAGCTGGTTTGCATTGGTGTGCCTGTCCCGCAGACACCGGTGGCCACACGCATCCTCAAGCTGGATGCGAAAGACGCATTCTAGCAATTTGCCATACTGGTTTAGACACCTTTTGTCTGCGTAGGGACCAGCTGGATGCGGGCCAGAATTCAGGAAGATGAGGTTTGAAAGAGATGGCTGAACCAGGTGGTGTGTACTGGCGCCCGCTTCTGAGCAGTGGCCCGGAAATTGCGCCGGATGCGCACATACTTGCGGGCGGTTGGACGCACTTTTCCCAAGTGGAGCGCTTGGAGCGGGGGCAGAGTCCACAGGTTTTGTCTGCTCATGATGCACCGGCAGATGTGCTGGAGCAGCTGTGCGCGCCGCGCGACCCGATCTGCGGTTTGGCATGGGAGCGACCGCACTTGATGGGCATTCTCAATGTAACGCCGGACAGTTTCTCGGACGGGGGAAGGTTTGACGGGGCAGCGGCCGCGGCAAGCAGCGCCCGGGCAATGGCAGATGATGTGTCGATGATCGATATTGGCGGCGAAAGCACCCGCCCTGGCGCCACGCCTGTTTCGGTAGACGAAGAGATATCCCGGACGGTTCCGGTGCTGGAGGCTTTGACGGAACTCGACGTGGCAAAATCAATTGATACCCGCAATGCTGTGACTGCCCGGGCCGCGCTGGCGGCCGGGGCGGGGCTGGTCAATGATGTGTCCGCCATGACCCATGATCCGGGCATGGCGGCGGCCGTTGCGGAGAGTGGCGCACCTGTTTGCCTGATGCACGCCCAAGGGGATCCGCAGACCATGCAGGATGCGCCGCGCTATGAGGATGTTGTACTGGATGTGTATGACCAACTGGCTGCGCGGGTGCAGGCAGCGGCTGCAGCGGGCATTCCACGCGCGCGCATCCTGGTCGATCCAGGGATCGGTTTTGGCAAGACGTTGGCGCACAACCTCGCATTGCTGCGGCGGCTTTCGCTGTTTCACGGTCTGGGATGTGCGGTGCTGCTCGGCGCGTCCCGCAAACGGTTCATCGGCACAATTGGGCAGGCCCCAGAAGCCCAAGACAGAGCGCCTGGCTCGATCGCCGTGGCTCTACACGGTGTCACACAGGGGGTGCAGCTTCTCAGGGTTCATGATACCGCTGCAACGGCACAGGCACTGCGACTGGCTTGTGCGCTTTATACCTGATGCGCTCAGAGGATTTGTTAATGTCTCGCTCTTTGTTTGGTACCGACGGTGTGCGTGGCCGTGCCAATACCCATCCCATGACGGCCGAGATGGCCCTAAAACTTGGGGCCGCAGCCGGACGCTATTTCCGCACGGATGGGGCCAACCGGCATCGCGTTGTGATCGGCAAGGACACCCGCCTGTCGGGCTACATGTTTGAAACGGCGCTGACGGCAGGGCTGACCTCAACCGGTATGAATGTGCTGCTGCTTGGGCCGGTGCCCACGCCGGCGGTGGGCTATCTGACGCGGTCGATGCGGGCTGATCTCGGGATCATGATTTCGGCCTCGCACAATCCCGCAGAGGACAATGGCATCAAGTTCTTTGGGCCCGATGGGTACAAACTATCCGATGCGGCTGAGGCTGAAATAGAGGCTCTTGTAAACCGCGGTGTGGAGTTGGCGCAGGCCTCCAATATTGGCCGGGCCCGGCGCATCGACGATGGCTTGCACCGCTATGTTGAGCGCGCCAAATCCACGTTTCCGACGGAGCAACGGCTGAGTGGCCTGAAAGTTGTGGTCGACTGTGCCAACGGCGCAGCCTACCGGACGGCGCCGGATGTACTGTGGGAGTTGGGCGCTGATGTGGTGCCCTTGGGCACGAGCCCTAACGGCACCAACATCAACGAGGGCTGTGGTTCGACGCATGTGGACACGGCTGCTGCTGCGGTTGTGGCCCATGGCGCGGATCTTGGGATCTGCCTTGATGGTGATGCGGACCGGGTGATGATCCTCGATGAGACAGGGGCCGTTGCCGATGGCGATCAATTGATGGCGCTGATGGCTGCGCGCTGGGCTGCGGCTGGGCGTTTGCGGGGGGATACGTTGGTTGCCACGGTGATGTCCAACCTTGGTCTGGAGCGGTTTCTGACTGACAAGGGGTTGCGTCTGGAGCGCACCAATGTGGGGGACCGATATGTGGTGGAGCGGATGCGCGCGGGCGGCTTCAACCTCGGCGGCGAACAGTCCGGCCACATTGTGATGACCGATTATGCAACAACCGGTGACGGCCTGATTGCGGGTTTGCAGTTCTTGGCCGCAATGGCCGAGACAGGACAGCCCGCCTCCGCCTTGACCCAAAGCTTTGAGCCCGTGCCCCAATTGTTGGAGAATGTTCGCTTTGCGCCAGAGCAGGCTCCACTTGAAAATACGCATGTGCGCCAAGCCATCGAACATGCCGAAGCCAGCCTCGCTGGCAAAGGACGGTTGCTGATCCGAAAATCCGGCACAGAGCCGCTGATCCGCGTCATGGCGGAGGCAGACGATGCGGGCCTCATGCAGCGCGCTGTCGCTGATGTTGTTGCCGCTGTCGAAAAAGCGACAGAGGGCGCGGCGCCATTATCGGGCCATTAACGGCCCCGCATTATCCTGACATAGCACTGCTTGAATGCTGACCTGTCTGATCTGCTCAGAGGGTGCATTTGAGCGATGATCTCGCGTCGTTGCGGCCTGCTTTGGGGGGGCGCAGCCCTTTGCAATCCAGTTGGTTTGGCGCGGCAGACACGGGGATTGGCTGTATCAGGAAAGGCCGCCAGAATGAGACATTCCCCTTATGAAGGGCTTGATGCACGCGCTTATTGGCGCACGGGCGTGGCTCAGGCCCATATCGCGCAAGCGCCGGAGATGGATCTCTATCGGCCCAAATTCAAGATCCG
>Ga0189288_10468_pt1 | contig 10104 bp, 11 predicted proteins | sample UW105minimetaG_FD_130316 | JGI IMG/M metagenome (GOLD analysis project Ga0189288, IMG submission 130316) | Marine microbial communities from the Costa Rica Dome - UW105 mini metaG | ecosystem: Environmental > Aquatic > Marine > Oceanic > Photic zone | place: Costa Rica: the Eastern Pacific... | reverse complement strand
CTCAGTTCCGCGTGGTCGGCATGAAAGAGATAGATGGGCACCTGAGAACGATTTGGCAGTCCAAAGCAGTCGAAGCCCAGAATGGCTGGAACACCGAGCGGTATGGCCGTGTTTCTTCGCCAGCAGATCTCAATTGGCAGACAGTGCAACTTCCCTTCAGCGATGAAGACGCTCTGCCTGACATCTTCCGCATCTCGTTTCTAAACGATCACTGCTGTGGCCCCGGAGGCAGTGGCGGTGGGGACCGAAACCTGTTTGTCGATTGGCTACAAGTTGGCGGACGTCTCTATCCTGCAAAGGATGGCGCGCAGTTGACTTGCCGCGATGGAGCAGACCTAGCGGGTCAGATGTACTGTTCCGGGACGCTGACACTGACAAGTTATCAAGGCCCTGCTGAGGATGAGCCGGATGCCCGTCTGCAAACGGCAGGCTTGGTGGTTGAAAGGGCTGCACTCGATTGGGTGAGCCACGGCTCTGCTGACTTTATCAGCTTTGGTCTGGCAGAAGTGCGGTTTGAAGATATCCATATCAATGCGATGTCTATCGAATTGCAACGCGAGCGTTACGACGGCCGCGAAGAGTATGCGCTCAAGATTCATGGGCGCCAATGCTATCCAGATTGCTTTCCCGACGGATGGCCTGCGCGCGCAAGATCAGGAGACGACGGACATTTCCGAATTGGGCTTCCTCTCAGCTTTCGACAAGATCACCGAGCTGAAGCACAGTATCATGGGCTGACAGAACGCCAGAAAAGGTTCGTTGGGGCCCTCTGGGCCGCTGTGCCCGCACTGTATGAGGTGGCGCAGAATGGGCAAAACTGGCGAAGGCGGGCCGATAAGGATACGGAAATTCACTGGGATCCAGTGATGGAGCACATTGCTCAGACGATACCGCGCACCCGTTATAAGCTGGCTGAGGGCCAACCCAAGCTCACCCTTTCGACTCATCGCGCCGAAGCCGGAGCCATGGGAATGATGATGGCCAATGCGGCATCGCAGGACATTCGATTGCTCAGTGGGATAGCCTCTGAGGTGAATTGGCTGGCGACACGACCGGAGCTTTTGCACCAAGATGCCGGGGACCGCTTCGTTGCGAATGCGCGCGATGTCCAATCTTGGGAAAGCTTCGGACACTTGATCCGTGATCCGCGTTTCCAGTTAAAATAGGGGCGGTCAAGATGAACTGTGAAATGGATAGAAGGCAATTTCTCGGAGGGTTGGGCCTTGGGCTGTCCATTCCATTGGCCCCCTTTAGCCTTGCGCAAGCAGCAACAGCCAGTTCACGCCGGTTGATCCTTGTGGAGCTGTCCGGGGCGAATGACGGATTGAATACGCTCGTTCCTTTTGGAGATGACCGTTATCGCGCCTTGCGTCCGAATATCGGCCTGGACCGTCATGAGCTTTTGGAACTCAATGACTGGCAGGGCCTGAATGCCGCGCTTGAGCCTTTGATGGGCGCCTGGAACGCGGGCGAGATGGCAATCGTTCAAGGTCTTGGCTATCCGCAACAGAGCCGGTCCCACTTCAAGAGCATCGCCTTGTGGGAAACCGGCGGTGATGGCACGCGCGCGGGCCGCACCGGTTGGCTTACAGATGACCTCCTCACGCGCGAAGGCCTCAACCTCGACGCCGACGGTATCAGTCTTGATGGCGGGATGGGCGTCTTTGCGTCCAGTGAAGGAACTTGGATCTCACTGACGTCCCTCCACCAACTGCGCACGCTTTCCGCCGCCACACGCACGTTCGATTATGCCGGCGATGCGCATGGCAATGATGCCCTCGGCCTGCTCCTCGAGCGTGCACATTCTCTTGATACCGCCATGGCCAACATCAGTGCCAAGATGGCGCGTACGCGTGTAAACCGCAGTTTCCAGCTTCGCGGCGGCGAACTGGGGCCGCAACTGGGCCTTGCTTTGCAACTCGTTGCCCATGGAATTGAAACCCCGGTGTTGAAGGTTCAACTGGGCGGATTTGATACCCATGAGCACCAGCGGGGCACCCATGCATACCTGCTTCGAAACTTGGCACAGGCGCTGTCGGGCCTCAGAAGTGGCCTCAAAAGCATTGGGCAATGGGACAATACACTGGTGATGACATACAGCGAGTTCGGCCGCCGCGCGCTCGAAAACCAATCGGAAGGTACAGACCATGGTACGGCGGCACCTCATTTCCTGATGGGTGGCGCTGTAAGGGGTGGGCTGTGGGGGGATCATCCCGATCTAGGCATACTCGAAGAGAACGATCTGCAGTTCACTATGGATTACCGGGCCCTTTACCACACTGTTCTAGCGGACTGGTTTGGGGTGAAACATAATCAATTCAACGACAAGGCTGATAAAAGGCTAGATGGGTTGGTTGGCTAGCCGCCTTGCTTCCATTTTCAGTTTCGGAGGTACTATCCATGCGTAAGTTTCTCTCGGCAGCAGCAATCGCTTTCACCTTGTCTGGTGCGGCATATGCTCAGGATTGGGGCAGTGGTTTAGCGGCCTACAAAGCTGGTGATTACGCTACGGCTCTAAGGGAATGGCGGCCTTTGGCTGAGCAAGGGAATGTTATGGCTCAATACGTCTTGGGGGTCATGTACAGAGATGGTCAGGGCGTTTCACAGGATTACCGAGAAACTGAAAAATGGTATCAAAAGGCTGCTGCACAGGGGTTTGCTCCTGCTCAATTCAACTTGGGGGTCATGTACGAGTACGGTCAAGGCGTTCCTCAAGACCACAAGGAAGCTTTGAAGTGGTATCGCAAGGCCGCTGAACAGGGGGATGCTGATGCTCAAACCAACTTGGGGACGATGTACGTCAACGGCAAAGGAGTTCTGCAAGACAATGTACTGGCCTACATGTGGTACAACATTAGCAGTACCAACGGGGATGAAATTGGAGCCGTGAACAGGGGCGAGGTAGCCAAGCTGATGACCCCTGAGCAGATTTCTGAGGCTCAAGCGATGGCCCTTGAGTGCATAAGTAGCGGCTACAAAAGCTGCGGCGACTGAGCATCCCAAGTTGCCTTTGTGAGCTTTGCTTGAGACAGCCAAAAGCCTTCGCCGCTAGGTATACGGATTACATGCAGGAGCTGTATTTATTCAGGAGCCGCTTGTAGCGGGTCGGACCCAAAACGATTGTCTCCCATAGTCCCCTTCATGCAATACCAAACGAGCAACACAACAGCCCCAATAAACGGTACGAAAATAAGGAGAAGCCACCAGCCACTCTTACCGAGATCGTGGAGGCGTCGGACTGCAACGGCAATGCCAGGTAGTATTAGACCAAGTGCTGCAATTGCACTTGCAGCCCCGAAGTCGGTAGCAAAAATCGCTAGGTCAATCACTGTCGCGGCGATGTTGACTAATATAGCAAAAAGCGTCCACCACCAGTATTCGGATCTGCTGGACCTGCCCTCAAAGTCAACATATCGGTTGAAACCGGAAGATATAGCTTCTCCAAAATTCATAGCCGTCATCCTTCAATCGATTAATGTGGGCGTATCAAGGGGGGCTCAATGCTGCCGTCAAAGGGCCTGAGCCCAATGCTTATAAATGACATCACACCCTTTGCTTTCTTTAAAATGAACCTACAGACTTCTTAGAGGCTATCAACAGAAAGTTCACTTTGAGCTCTAGAACTGAAAATCTACAGGATTTCTGTCTTTTGCCCTCTGAGCGTTCAACCCGCCCGGTTCAATCCCTCGGAAGTTGATTGCAGAGGCCTCAGGCTCAAGACTGATAGCCATTAGATTGCGATTGGCTCTGGGAAGCGTGGAAAGATAAAGGGATATACACTTGCATCCCTGCCCGGAAGCTGCGGAAGCAACAGGCAAAGTACCGCAAGCGCCGGCACAAACGCCGGAACGGCCCCTCTCATGTCATTGCTGCGAGATCATTTTCGGTAACCTGAAGGATTGGCTACGTCTGGCAGCCCGATAAGATAGGTGCCCGAAGCCTTCTTTTCAGCCATCCCCCTAGCGGCACTCGTCATCTATTGGCTATGAGCCTCGGCCCTAGCGCGCCACACAAACCTCATTCGAGCGTAATCGTTCTAACTCCGATCTCGAAAAAGAGGATGTTTTTTTCAAGAAATCCTCTTTAGCCATGCAGTCTTTGTACGGCGAAGTTGTGCCCATTGCGGTTATGCGTCCCCAAGCATCCAGTTCCAAGTCTACCCAAAAAGCCCCTCCTGAATTCAAGAAATAACCTTTTGATTCTGCTATTTTCATTTGACCATTGGCAAGCTCATTCACATCAATCTGACCATTTCTGATTTCCGTAAAGTGGCATTCTCCTGTGGAGCATAAAACCCGGTTGCTTTGCCCGCTGGGAAAATCTTGAAAAGAGAAGATTATATTTCTAGTGTGTGTTGCCATCCCATAAGATATTAATACATGATCTGCGCGCAGAGATACTAATTGAGCGATGCCATGGTCTCCAAAGTGATGATCCGAGACTACTACCCACTCCAAAAATGCTTTTCTGCGGTCATACCATCTGGACACACATTGCGTGTCTACGCAGTTTTTTAACAGCCATGAGGTGGCATTTTCGTTGTCGGTATCGAACCATCCAACCGGTGTACTTCCCTCATAGTATGGCATATTTTCTGGCCATTGGGAAACTTCCATTTTGGCTCTAGAATACAAATTGGGGAAAATAGAATTAAATACCCCTTCAATATTTGATGTAAGGGGCGCGTTTTCTTCATTTGGATTTTGGGAGGCAGCCACTATAAGATCGGTTAAAAATTGAACTGCTGAATTTTTACTTCCATCTTGCCTGGAGTTAGAAGCGGGCTTTGGTCGCTGTTCCAAGTTGCCCGGCTCTGTTACCTGGCAGGATAGATCTCTAAGTTTTGCCTCGTCTACAAAGAGGGTAAAATTACCCACCTTCCACTTTTTCTTCCCAACAAGGCCATACGTTGCTCTTTCACACAGCTGTACATCGTCGCATTTTTTAGGGTTGGACATGCATGTTTCTACATCGGCCTGCTTTCTAAGCATGTTATCATTTTGATTTGCATCCAACTGAGATTTTAGGATTTCCACCTCAGTCCTAAGGCGCCTATTTTCTTCAATGTAGCTTTCCAAAAGCGACTCTAGTTGGTCGATTCTTTGATCCCCAAGATCCGTGGCGCGGCCTTCTGCGGCCAAGGTCACAAACAGCATCATATGAAGAAAAAATGATCTCATGTGTTCAGCGAGCCTTACTGAAAGATGCACTTTCTGCACCAAAGGCGTGCAGCATGTCCTGATTACTACTCTGCACGGTTCAATAACGAAAAACACCCCGGCTGCAGGTTTCTTATCAAGAAGGGTTCAAGGCAGATGTGAATTTTGCCCCTAGCAAGAGCTGACAGGGGGAAATCTTTGGCACAGCACCTAACGGGCTGTATGCCCCGCTCAAGTCGCGTCCGATCAGCTTGCGTGATTGAAGTGCCCCGCGTGCAGGCAATAACTTATCTTCTGAGAACGCCTGAGTTACCTCTGAAACGCGTGGCGCTGGTTTGGCAGCCAATCCCACGCAGGTGGCTGAGGTATTTTACGGCAATCGTCGGGTCGTCTCTAAATGTACTAGGCACCTACACCAAGTCGCTATCTTTTTTGGAAGACAAAGGTGCTAACCATCATCAGGTAATGTGTGGACAACCTGAAATTGCTATCTCCTCGTACGACACCTCCCAACTGGCAGTCCGCACGTCCACAATGATTTTTCAGCACAAAGATGGGTCAGCATGATTAAGCACGCGATCGCAACACTAGCCTTGTCATGCTGTTTGGCCTCATCTGCCGTCCGGGCACAGGAAGCCGACTGTAGTGATTGGTTATCAGCAGATTGGGAGGGGACGCAGCAATTCTGGGAAATGGCAACTGTGGCAATTGTGACCGATTGTTTGAGCGCCGGTTCGGACGTTAATGCTCGGCGCAAGCATGGAAGAACACCGCTTCATATGGCGGCTGCCCGAAATGGTAATCCGGAGGTGTTGGTTGTTTTGCTAGACCACGGGGCTAACATCGGCGCCAGAGATCTAGATGGGTACACACCACTTGGGTTTGCTGCCAGTAAGGATAGCCCAGAGGTGCTATCTGTTTTGCTAGCCTCCGGGGCTGACGTAAACACGCGAGGGTACAAAGGCACAACCCCGCTACATGAAGCTGCTAAGTATACAGCCAATCCAAAAACCATAATCACATTACTGGATGCTGGCGCCGATGGGACGTTGGTCAACGATGACGGCAAGACGCCATTCGATCTCGCCGAAGAGAACGGAGCATTAAAGGATACAGTTGCCTACTGGGCGCTGAACGATGCAAGGTTCGAGTAAGAGCACCGCCTGGAGCTTGGGACTGTGGTGATACCAGTTCCTGCTGCAGCGCCTTTGACGCCACCAGGCACATGATGCTTAAAAGGTGGCTCATCCTTGCGGGACAAAGCCCTTCAGGCGATGTTTCGGCCAGAGGCCGCTCCACTTGGGTACTGCCGGAGGAAAACTTATGCGTTTGATTTTGCCACTTATCTTTTGTGCAAATGCGGCTTGGGCTGATTGTGAGCCGGGTAAAGAGTTGTTCATGGCCTGCTCCTTCCAGAACGGTAAAGCGGTTGAGGTCTGCACGGACGGCAATGTTGTCGATTACACGTTTGGCAGGCCGGGTCAGCGGCCAGAACTTGCGCTCTCTCTCGCATTTGCGGACGGGGCCGAGATGGTGCCTTGGAACGGGGTGAGCCGCTCGATCTGGGAAGCTATCCGACTGAGGAACAACGATGTCGTTTATGAGGTGTATGGGGGGTTTGATCGGCAACTCGCTGTCGATGATACAAAGACCCATGCGGAGGTGTTTTTTGGAGGCATCTACGTCGAGGACATAAACGGCAACGAATTGGCGCACCTAAGTTGTAACCCAGCGACTGTGAAATACAGCTTTTGACCAACGGCTTGGCCTACCAGAGCGGCAATTACTTACGAGTGAAGATGTGATCCAGCTTCGACTAGCTTCCATGCTTTTGGGGGCGCGATGCTGGGCAGAGGCTGGCCCGAAAAATCAATTCCACTAGCTGTCTTTAGAAATTGCACCGCTCAAGCTGGGTTACTGAGTATTTGCTGATGGCGAACATTCTTGTTTGGTCTGATGACTGCTCGATAAACATAAGGCGGTTGCTTATCGAGCCGCCCTCCATCCAGTCGCCGCGACAAATCACATCATAGAGTGTCGCCTCCATATCTCGAACTGATACCGGGTTGGTAAGCGTGCATGTCTCTTCGCACGTATCATAGGTGCCGGAGCCAATCGGGATTTGTGTGCCCATACAGTCATCAGCAGGAAAGCACCAACCCCTCAGGTCTTGGGCGCTTGCCGAGCCTGAAAGCAAACCGACACCGACAATTCCAGCGAGTAAAACCTTGCGCATTCCGACTTCTCCACGATCTTTGGGGGTAGTTGAATGCTATCAGAACAATCCTTCAAGCTGTTCTTTGTTTCTTGGCTAAAACTACCTTTCTTTAGAGGGCTGAAAGGAAAACTACATCCCACAATATCCTTTGGAAATTTATCGCAAATGCCTTTCCAAAAAAGTTTCCCAAAGCACATAGACTCAAACTGGGACACAAGCTTGCGCTGGGCAGTAGCCTATGCTTTTCATCCGGCGTGTAGTTCTTGGAGGAGGTTCCGGTGTTCAGACTGTTGATAGCTTGTTTGGCCTTAGCCATGAGCATGGATACGGCACTTGCTCGCGAGGTTTCAGGGACAGCAAGAGTTAGAGATGCAGACACAATCGTAGTCGCTGGAACTCCAGTCAGATTAAATGGAATTGATGCCCCAGAGAACTCCACACGAGCAGGCAGAAACGCAACAAACTTCATGAAGAGATTGCTTAGGGGCGAGACAGTTGCTTGCACTCTGAATGGCGAGAAGACCTATGATAGATGGGTTGGCGTTTGCTACATCACGGTAGATGGTCAGTGGAGTGATATTGGAGCAATCGTCGTCGCTAATGGCCATGCTCTTGACTGCCGGCGTTACTCTGGTGGCCGCTACCGTTCCTTGGAACCGTCAGGCGCTAGGCAGCGATTGAGGCAAGCTAGGTACTGCTAGGGAAGGGTTTGAGACACCCCGATTGAATTGGTCAAATCAAACCACTGACCGCGCATCTGATAAACCTGTCCGACTGTGCAAACACCCTCTGATCCGCATCACATCATAGGCTTCACACCTCGCATGTTGAAATGCCACAGCGGTGTGCGCTAACCGCGCATCTTTCCCCAACAATCGCGGTGACGGAGTTCTAACCATTGTGCGCGACGACCAAGCCGGGTGTGATTGCGTACCCGAGCAAATTCATACCGTTGATTGACGCGGGCCTCTTTTCCGATGTGGGTAGCAGTGTAAATAGATCTGCCGCTTGGTCCAGAAATCGCAGGCAGGGCCAGCCTCATCGCGAGATAAGCTTTTGCTGGTAAACGTGGCGCATTGGTCAATTTGGCTGCCTCTCCATGCATTTGTGAAAATCAATTGTGTGCGGTCAGAATCTCTGCAAAGTCTCCGCAGGTGAACTAAAAATTTTAACAAGGCGTTTCATGGCATTTGGTGTCTTCATCCACCGTACAGATTCAATCTATGACGATGTTCCTTCAGAACAGTACCAGTTCCCAAAACAGTACCTGTCACGTGCTGAACAGTGCGTTGGAGATTGGATCGTCTATCTGGAACCCAGCAAGGTGAGAAACACCAAAGGGTACTTCGCGGTGGCCAAAGTACAGGAGATCATTCCTGACCCACGGCTGAACCACATGTACATTGCTGTGATTGAACGCGGTACGTATTTGGATTTTGGCGATCCGGTGGATTTTAACGATGCAGGGTTTGTTGTCGAGCAGGGACTACTGAACGACCAAGGGCGCATCTCTGGCCGCGCACAGGCCGCAGTAAGAACCCTAACATCTAAAGACTTCAGTCGTATTGTTGAACGTGGTTTGGGCCATGACGACGCTATACTACCCCGCACAGGCGATGTTGCGGATCAAATTGCCTTTGCCGAAACCCAAACGCCATATGAGCTACCTGCACCAAGACGCCGCATTGATCAGATCACCAACCGGGCGATCCGTGACCGAAACTTTCGAAAAACCGTGCTGCGTGCCTATGACGAACGCTGCGCCATCACTGGGCTACGTTTGATCAATGGTGGTGGTCGCGCCGAAGTCGAAGCCGCCCATATCCGAGCAGTTGAACACGATGGGCCGGATATCGTCAGCAATGGTATCGCGCTTTCTGGCACGGCCCATTGGATGTTTGATCGTGGTCTGGTTGGGCTGAGTGATGATCTGGATATCCTCGTGTCACGTCAGGCCAACGACCAAGATGCGATAAGATCGATGATCAACGATAGCGGCAAGTTGATTGCACCTAGCCGTTTGGCGAACCGTCCAAGGGTGGAATTTGTTCAGTGGCATCGGAACGAGTGTTTCAAAGTCTAATGCGTGTGTTGATCAGCGGGCAGTATGGCTGCGCGTTTAGTCACGAAATTAGTCAAGCTTAGGGCACTTGCTAGTCGTCCTGATGATCCTTCGATCCAATCTTTAATGGCTTGGAGTACTCTGCATCAAACACTTCATGGGCGCGTTTGAGGACCATCGCAACGGTAAGAGCGAAATGCAAGTATATTGAAATTAAGGCACCAGCTTCTACTGACGCTAGAATATCCGCGGCTAAGAAAACTAAAATAGTGGTCACGGCCAATCCGGAGACGAATATCAGGTAAGATATATTGGCGTTTATCTCACGAAGAATTTTCGCGCATTTTCTGCTGCCTCTACCTCTTTACGCTCCAAAATTATATCACAACTTTTTCTACGATCAGTTCGAAAGACGCCGTACATTGCGACCTGTACGCTGAACAGCAGTGCAGAGAAAAATAGCGAATACCGAAATAGCAGCAGAGTATACTGAAGCTGAAATTACGACGCAAAAATGCCAACAAAAAAGTCCAACAAGTGCAGTGATCAGCCCCACATAAGTGGTCCAGTTTGAATGTTAGTGCATGATTGGCCTGGGTTCCATCGGGATGATGGTTTCCGGGGCCGGTGGGCGGTAGCCCAGAGCACTGTGTGGTCGCTTGGTG
>Ga0189288_10463_pt1 | contig 10278 bp, 11 predicted proteins | sample UW105minimetaG_FD_130316 | JGI IMG/M metagenome (GOLD analysis project Ga0189288, IMG submission 130316) | Marine microbial communities from the Costa Rica Dome - UW105 mini metaG | ecosystem: Environmental > Aquatic > Marine > Oceanic > Photic zone | place: Costa Rica: the Eastern Pacific... | reverse complement strand
GAGTTTTATGATCCAGTTTACGACCGTCAGTATGGCGCATGAGTAGGCAACTCCGATAAGGTCGGTTGAACAATGCCTACATTATAAATGATGTCCGCTTACTTTTGTACTTCTTAGTAAGTAGAAGTTGCCCTGTGCTGGAAAATTCCACTGATTCGTGATCTTGGATTGGGACGGCAGGTCGCTGACGATGAGATCGAGTAAGTGATGGATGGGCTGATTACCGAGCACTTGACGGCATGACCGGGTAGACCTGGAAACAATTAATTGAATCTTTTCGAACCAAGTATATTGCCCGAACTCAGCCCTGAAGAGCTTGGCAAGCAATTTTGACGAGACGAAATTGGGATTCCGAGCGCTTCAAAGCAAGGTAGCCAGCAAACTGAATAGACGAATGATGCAGGCTGGCCGGCTTTTTTCTCATCCCCCCCTGCGCGCCCACACCGGGCTAAAATATTGAAGGTGGGCATGTCGAGCACCGAAGCTTAGTGGTCCCTATTGTTGCGGCACGATCACACTCCTTGTGGAAAAGAAAACTGCAAAAATACTGGATATTGCTCGTGGTTCAAGTTCAAGGGCGAGTCGATGCAAATTTGCTCCGACGTGGGAATCCTGCGGTTAGTTTGAGTGTCTCCAGCTGTGCATGCTTCTATCGGGCACCGCTTTGAACATTTCGTGCATTGGAATGGTTGGTCCGCTAAACTGAGGCGTTGTTTAAGCAATATAAAATAGTAAAGTTCTATTTTTGGTCTTGATAGTATTAATGTATTTTATAATTAAATCGACGCATTTATTTGTTTAGCTGTATTGATTGCCTTCATGAAGAAATGGTGGTGTTTTCTTGTTAATAATTAACCCTAAAAGAATTAATGAAAAGATAGAAGTGAAGCCTTATTGGTATAACTATTACGCTGGCTATTCTCATACTTTTACCCAGAATGTAATCGAGTCAGCTGGGCTATCACAAGATTCAGTGATAATGGATCCATGGAACGGTGCTGGAACAACGACATTGATGTCCTCAGTAAATGGGTTTAGATCAATAGGGGTCGATCTAAACCCTGTGATGAGAGTGATTGCTAATGCCAAGCAAACAACAAAAGATGATATTAACCTGGTAAAAGCTCGATTGAAGGGGCTAAGCTCGAAGGCCGATATTGGGCCCAAAGACAGTGATTCGCTTCGCGCATGGTTTTCCGAAGAGTCAATTGAATCAATTCGAAAAATTGAAAAGTCTATTTTGGGTGGAAAGGATTATTGGTCAACTAATGAGAAAGTGCATAATTTGACAGCTGCAGAATGTCTTATGTATACGGCGCTTTTTAATTGTGTTAGAGCGTACCTTTCAGACTTTATTCCTAGCAATCCAACATGGATAAAAAAACCGAAGAATCCCGATGATAAGATTAGAGTGCCTTGGGTACAGCTTAGAGATCAGTATGTTTCTTATGTTAACGGCATGATTAATGGTATGTCCGTTGTCGAACACGACTGGCCATCAGGGCTTTCTGAAATCACGGTTGGGTCTTCCGGTAATTTATCTGTCGATTCATCGTCAATTGATTTCGTACTGACATCGCCGCCATATTGTACGAGGATTGATTATGGGGTTGCTACTTTGCCGGAGTTGTCGATTCTATGTGTCAATGGAGAAGATGAGGTAGATAAAATAAGACGCAAACTAATGGGAACTACAACTGTTCCAAAGAGCATAGAAAATAAGGCGAATAGTTTGACAGGTAAATGTCATGATTTCTTGGAGGCTGTAAGGTCGCACAGTTCAAAGGCTTCGAAGACATATTATTATAAAAATTTAGTTCAGTATTTTTATGATCTAATGGTCTCTTTAGGTGAGATAGATAGAGTTTTGAAAGTGAAAGCAAAATTTGTTTGTGTAGTTCAAGACTCATACTATAAAGATGTCCACTGTGATTTGCCTGGTATTGTCGTTGAGATGGCCTCATCTAGAGGTTTGATGCTTTTGGAAAATGTTGAGTTCGAGAGCAAAAGAAATATGGCGAACATGAATGTTGGAGCTAAGCAATATAGAGATAAAAGAACAGCATATGAAAATGTTTTGATATTTGAAAAAAGGATGATGAATGAGTAACGAGGAGTTAATTCTATCGCTAGAGAAAAGCGTAGAGAAAGTTCACACCCAAAGCTTGGATCTGTCTTTTAATGAGCTTTTGGATATGTATGATGGTGGCGAGTTGGACATAAACCCCGACTATCAAAGGCTTTTTCGTTGGAGTCAGGGTGCGCAGTCTAGGTTTATTGAATCTCTTTTGTTAGAGATGCCGGTTCCTCCAATATACGTGGTAGAGTCAGACGAAGGGCGGTACCAGCTTATTGACGGGTTGCAAAGATTTTCTTCATATTTGCATCTGAGAGGTAAGTTGACCGCGCAACACTTAGAGCCTGAGATTAATATCGGTGATTATTTAAGGCTTCAAGAGTGTGATATTGTAGACGATCTAAACGGTTTGACTTTTGACGAGCTGCCAACCTCATTAAAGATACGACTTAAGCGGGCTTTTGTTCGGGTTGAAGTCATTCGGAAGGGTAGCGATAGTAAGTTTCGCTATCATATGTTTAAAAGGCTAAATACTGGTGGCGAAGCATTGACGCCGCAGCAACTTCGAAACTGCACCATTCGAATGTTGGACCCAACTTTCATTGACTTTGTAATTAAAAAGAGTCGATCTTCTGATTTTCAGGAATGTATTTCGAACATATCTAGGCAGCAAGGCTTAGGGTCATTTGATCAAGAGTTGGTCTTGAGATACTTTTCACTTAAAAATTATCGAGATAAGTTTGTCCATGACGTCGCTGATTTTTTAACGGAATATATGGAAGCGGTGACAGATCCAGATAACGTTGATGTTGAATTCGATTATGATGAAGAGGAGCGAATTTTCGACAAGCTTTTCTTAGTCCTTAAAAACGCACTAGGCGACAAGGCATTCGGCCGTAGTGGAGGTAATGGTATTCAATCCAACTTTTCTGTCTATCATTTCGAGGGCATCTGTACCGGACTTCTGAGTAAGCTAGACGAAATTGATCCTGATAAGCCTGAACACATTGAAGCACTCAGAGTTAGATTGGAGGAAATAAAATCTGACGCAGATTTTATTTCCGTCACCACTGGTGGTGGGAAGAACTCGCCTGGTCCACTTAATAGACGGGTTCAGATAGTCATTGATGGGTTGGCGGACTTGTCTTTATGAGTCTTGAGTACTTTCAGCTTCAGATCGAATCCGAACGTGATTGGCGTGAAGAAGAATTGAGGTTTATGGATAACACCCAAAGATCGATCGAAGATGATCACGATCGTAAAAAAATTCGTCGTTCAATACTTTGTCTCATTTATGCTCATATTGAAGGCTTTGTACAGTTTTCATTCTCTCTTTATATTGATGAGATCAATAAACGAAATCTTAAATGTTCGCAAGTTAAGCCGATTATTGCCGCTGCGACCCTGCATAGGGAATTTTTGGCTCTTCAGAATAAGGAAAAAAAGAGTGCAATTTTTAGAAAAACGCTCCCTGAAGATGTGCATATACATAAGCTGTTCAGACAGGCGGAGTTTTTTGAAAATATATCAGACGTTCAAAACCATGCCGTTTCTATCCCCGAGGATTATATAAATACTGGGAATAACGTTGGCCAGCAGGTTTTGGAGAAGTTGTTGTACCAAGTTGGTTTAGAGTATCAAGACTTGAAGGACATTTACTCTCCTCTCAATAGATTGCTAAACGTAAGAAATGATATTGCACATGGTAAAAGGAAGCAGGGGATTGATGACAAAGAATATCAGGAATTTGTTACCTGCTGTAAATCTGTGATTAGTGGAGTCTCCCGACGGTTGACTACTGCATACGGACGTAATGAGTTTTTATGTACCGCTTAATTATTGTCGTTAGATGATAAAGCGTAGATTCTCTTAAGAAATAGGGAAAAGTCTAGAAGGGTGTATTCCACCGTTTTCCCTAATTGCGAGAAAAAGATCGAGATGTGTGTATTATGCTCCGATGTCAGTTTTTTCTAATTCATGTTTAGACAACGCGGAATGCTGGTTCTTGGAAATGGTCTGCTTCGAAGTGCAGCTTATCCTTTCAGGAAATTCTTTCCTTTGCGTCTAATACAGCATCTCTCTGTCTTTTAGTTATGTCATCGGATTGAGCGGCGCATTCCAAGATTGGTACGAGCTCAGCGTTGGATATAGTATGTTCGAGACTGACAATAGTGGCATCCAATAAACTATTGAAAACCAAGTAGTCTATTGTTTCGGACTCTCTCAGATCAATCCAAGTAGGTTTACATAGGCAACCACTTGGTTGGGGTATGCCAATGTAGTAACTGGGGTATGGCAGTCCATGATAGCAAGCAGGATCGCAGGGGCGCCCGTTTGGCCGGCTTGTCAAAAGTTTGTATATAATGTCGCCAGTAGCCTCTGCCCCTATAATTAAAAGATACTTAGGTAGTGGTTCTCCTGTATCTTTGTCGCAGTAAAATTCACTATGTTTCCAGACTTCTCCAATTTCAGGCATAACGCTTCTAATAGTCGTTGTCTTCGGTTCTTTTGGAAACCCCTAAAGCTTCATTTGCTAAATGAAGAATATCTTCTCTATATTCAAAGTCGTCTGGTATTGAGAGCTCATATGGAATGATAGTTCGATCGCCATTTCCATCATCCCATACTTTGCTCCACGCACCATTCTGCTGGTGGGTCACATCTATCATATCACCTGAATAATTATCGTGATATTTTTTGCATAAACTCTGCATGATTTTTATTTGTCTCGGAGTGAACTCTGATTCGTCGAATTCAACGCCGTCGTTTACTTTGACGCTCATCCGGCTATAGTCGATTATTTGTTCTCGTTCTATGCGGATAGATTCAGCTAAATCATTTCGGAAGTGATCCCACTCTTGCATTAACTCCACTGGCACCGGTCCAAACTTCCATGCTTGGTAGTCGAATCCAGTCACACTTCGACCTGTTTGGCGATAGTGCTCAAAATCAAGCAGATAAAATAGTTTAAACAGCTTTATCTTTCCGCAGTTTCTTGTGTGACTCGCGAAGTAGATAGCTGCATTGATAACGCGGTTTCTTGACGTGCTCGATTTCATATTTGGATTATAAAAGAAAGGTTCATTACTGTCGATTGAATTGGGGAGCTGAGATAGCCCCATCTGTCCATAGACGCTTAGTCAATGCAATCTATCACTCACCTTTCGACCTTCGAGCTGTTAGGTGGTAGCGTCCAGGCCTTCTACCCGGGGTCAGCCCCCTCTACGACATGTGGTAATCCGTTCTTCGACTAATCGGTGGAAAACCGGGACAGATCTATTATTGCGGGTATCTGGGCAAGCTGGACCGCTTTTCCGGAGACATTCCCCTTTCCCACTCAGCTTCATCGCCCGGCGCTGGCAAAAAACGCCCAAACTCGATCATCTGGGTGGCCGGAATGTCCTGCAGATAGATCCAGAAATTTTCACCTGTGATGTCCACGATGTGGGCGATTTCTTCAAGCATCTGGCTCATCAGGGCCTGTTTCATCTCAATGCTTCTGCCCTCCCGTACCAGGCCATGCACATACACCTGAGGCGCGGTGTTCACTCGGCCACCCACAAAGTGCTCGCCGCCATTGGCGGCAGAGAACAGAACCTGGGCAAAGAAGCGGGGAGCGCCGGTTTGGGCGCTATGGGCCGCTGTTATGGCCTCCCTATGTGTCAGCGTAGTTGTCGCCTGAATATTTCAGAGGACAACCATGCCCCATTATTCACCGGAACGTAAAGAAGCCATTCTCCAGAAGATGGCCCCACCTCACAGTCTGACTGTTGCCGAGTTGGCCAGCCAGGAAGGCATCAGTACCGCAACCTTGTACAATTGGCGTAAAGCCGCCAGAGGACGAGGTGCCGTTTTGCCATCGAATTCAGCTCATCCAGACAAGTGGAGTAGCGAAGAGAAGTTCCGCATTGTTCTGGAAACCGCCCCGATGACGGAGGCGGAAGTTAGTGAATATTGCCGTAGGAACGGCCTTTACCCGGAACAAATCGAAACCTGGAAAGCCGCCTGCATGGGAGCCAATGCCCTGTCGGATGAACAGGCCAAGCAGAATCGGCAAGCGGCCAGGGCTGAGAAAAAACGAGTCAAAAAACTCGAAGCCGAGTTGCGACGCAAGGAAAAAGCTCTGGCAGAAACGGCTGCACTGCTGACGCTGTCAAAAAAAGCCGAGGCGATCTGGGGCCCCAAAGACGAGGACGAATGACCAGCCTCCCGGATCGCCAGCAGGCGGTTACCCTGATCCAAGAGGCTCAGGGTAACGGAGCCCGGCTGGTCAAGGCCTGCGCCTTGCTGAACCTGAGTATACGCACTTATCAGCGCTGGACGGCAGATAAGGCCGTCAGCGCCGATCAACGACCGGTGGTGCCCAGACCAGCACCCACCAATAAACTCTCGGAGGCGGAGCGTCAGGCCGTGGTCTCACTGTGCAACCAGAAGGAATATCGAAGCTGTCCGCCGGCCTTCATCGTTGCGGATCAACTGGATCAGGGTCGCTACCTGGCCTCGGAATCCACCTTCTATCGGGTTCTGCGGGAGAAGGATCAAGTACACCCCAGAGGTCGGCAAAAAGCGCCCCAGAGCAAGCGCAGGGCAACTACACACAAGGCCACAGAACCGAACCAGCTGTGGTCGTGGGATATCTCATGGCTGCCGGGGCCAGCAAAAGGCACCTGGTTCTACCTGTATCTGATGCTGGACGTATACAGCCGCAAGATCGTCGGTCACGAGGTCTATCACAGTGAGACCGGCGAGCTTGCCAGCGAGTTCATCGAGAAGGCCTACTGGCGTGAACACCTGGCGACGAAGGACAAGCCTCTAGTGCTGCACTCCGACAATGGCAGCCCCATGAAGGCCTCGACCTTCTTGGAGAAACTGTACGATCTGGGTATTACGCCCTCGAACAGTCGCCCCCGGGTCAGTAACGACAATGCCTACTCGGAGTCGTTGTTCAAAACCCTGAAGTTCCGCCCGGGGTTCCCGGTAAACGGCTTCAGAACGATCGAGGAGGCCCGCAAATGGGTACTGGCGTTCGTGCGCTGGTACAACACCGAGCACCGACACAGCGCCTTGAACTACGTAACACCTCAGCAACGCCATACGGGCGAAGCTGATCAGATCCTGGCCCAGCGAAAACAGATTATCGAAGCGGCGAAAGCCGAGAACCCGCGTCGCTGGTCTGGTGATATCCGAAACTTCAGCTTGCCGGAATCAGTCACTCTGAACCCGGAAAAGGCGGCCAATTGTTAAAGAGCTGATGACTTAAACGCGACATCTACGTTGACAGACTCCGGCCTCGGCGATCTGTGATTTCTGCTGCGGCGACAGAGACAGATTCGCGACCGTGACGGTGTAAGTGGGCATGGGAAACTCCTGCCATAGGTTGTACGTTTGCACTGGATCTCGCCACTAGGGGAGTGAGGCGGGCTTGTTTCACTATAGCAACGCTTAGCTGCCGTGCCCCGGCGATTTACGTTGCCGATCACGGTTGGACGGTTGCAGGTACGTGAAGACGGTGTGGTTGGTGAGATTATTGAACTGGCGGTTTGATCAGATGGGGGAGCCGTGACATGCTCCGTTTTCTGCAGGTTTCAAATTCGATCCTCACCTAAGTCGATAGACCGCCGAGTTAGATAGGGAGAAGCCTTTAAGGGCCCCGCCTGCCGTATTCGCAACCTTCGGTACGACAATTGATGATTAAGATTCTGTCTGTGTCATTCGCTCTTTCTGTGGCGACTTTTTTACTGATTTTGGCAAGCCCGGTAATTGTTTCGGAGGGAGGGCAAAGACTGGGTCCTTCTCCATATGCAGAGAGAATTGATGAGCTGTATGAAAGCATGAAGGGTGCAGGTAGCTCACCATATTCGCAGGAGTGGCAGGAATTAAAGGAGCTGAATCAGAAAAACAATGATTGGTTTGAGGAGCGCCGTGGAGAACGGGGAGGTGCTCCAAGCCTAGGCTATTTTGATGTTCTGCAGGAGATTAGCTCTGCTATCACCTTTATTCTGATCTTGGTTTGGGGTGTTGGTTATCTGCTTACTTACCGGTTCTTTGATGGTTATTGGTCGCTGCTGATTTTGGTTTTTCCATCACTGATGTTTGCTCTGAGAATTCTCTCTTTCCAAGCCTTTGTTTCGATAGTTCTGTCGGTACTGGTTGTCTATTCAGTCAAGACTTTAAGGAAGAGAGGAGGAGCTTAGAGAAAACCGGGACAGGTCTATTTTTCGCGACATAGACCTGTCCCGGTTTCGTTTCCTTATATATGTGAAGGCAGTCTTATGCCTTGCTCTCCGTATTTAGCTGTCTTTTTCTGCACACCTTCCGATATGCGTATGTCAGGTGTCGAACGAAACAGGTTTCGGTGCCCGGTGCTTCTTCCGCACGACCACTGTCCCCGCGAGCTTGTCATGCCAGCCCTGCTTGCGGGAATCAAAGGCTACCCAGAAATAGCCAAGACCAAGAGGTATCAAGGAGAGGTAGTATGCGAGGTAGCGTCCGATCAGCTGGCCAGTTGTTGCAGCATTGCCAGTTTTGGCATCAACAATTTTGGCGGAAACGGCCATTTTCCCTGGTGTTGCCTGTTTTGATATCCAAAATAGAATCACAGCTACAGCAGGAAATACCCAGGACAAAAGAAAATCCATGGGCCCAACGATTAAACTTGTATCCTCCCAGTAGGACTCACCATAGAACGCGGTGAGCAGGGGAAACACAATAATACCTATCAAGATAGAATCGATCAGCGTTGCGCCAGTTCGAGTCCAAAAGCCGACGTATTCCAAGTCATCATATTCCATACTTCATCCTTTAAATTTATGAGTTTGCTTCCCGTGCGGGCCAACTGTGAGGTGGCCTTCTTCAGTAAAGTTTGGCATTACAGAGCGTAAGTTACCAAGCTAACTACAATTTGCACACTTCAAAAAATGAAACAGATTGTTACCGTAAAGATGAGTCTTATCAGCTGGGCCTGAATCAGAGGGTAAACCGGGACAAAGCTATTTTTCTGGGCTTTTGATATGCAGGACGTTCTTATCCCGCACACTCATCTCGAATAGTTCACTGGCTCGAATAAGATCGCTCAGCTTCTTGTACCCGTAGTTCACGGGGGAGAAAGAGCTGTTATTAGAAATATACTGGCCAACTTTTCCTAGATGCGCCCAACCATCATCGTCAGCAGTCTGTTCCACCGCAGTTCGTAGGGTTCGGACCAGTACGGTGTCGCCCCTCAGTTGATTACGGCCCCATTTGGTTTCCACAGTTGGTTTTGGCGTTCCACCGTTGCTGACGTTATCGGGTTCCTCTGTGTCTTCGCGCAGGTTTTCTGTGTAGATGAATTGCGAGCAGGCGTTCACGAAGGGCATGGGGGTTTTGCGCTCGCCGAAGCCAAAGACGGGCAGACCGGCTTCAAGAATTCGCATTACCAGGGGCGTAAAGTCGGAATCACTGGTCATGAGGGCGAAGGCATCGACGTTGCCGCTGTAGAGCAGGTCCATGGCGTCAATGATCATTGAGGCATCGGTAGCGTTCTTGCCGGTTGTATAGGCAAACTGCTGAACCGGCCGGATGGCGTTGGCGTGTAGCTTTTCGATCCATCCACCCAGTTGCGGACCGTTCCAGTTTCCGTGGGCATGGCGCACGTTCACAGCCCCGTATTTGGCGAGCTCCTGGAGTACCCCTTCGATGGATTGGTGACTGACGTTGTCACAGTCGATGAGTAGAGCGATTTTGTAGTTGCTGTTCATCTTGTTTGAGCTGTCCTTGTCGCTGGTAGTTCTGACCTTCTCAGAACAGTTTGCGCTGGTGCGTCTGGATGTCTGCCTCCTCGATAAACTTGAAGCTGAACCTTTCGCCGTCGAGTTCTACTGTCAGAGCATATATCGACTCAGGCCTTTGGTCGAAGCGAGTCATCTGGGATTGGAACCTTCCGCTGTAACTCTGGCCCGGAAAAACAGTTGTCTTCTGGAGATATCCATCTGCGTAAACCGCTGAAGGTTGCCACCCATTCCACGTGAAGCCTGCCACCCGGACCGGAGCAAGGCTGCCACCCATCGGAGCGTAGCGACGCGGGGTTTCTCTTCTTACTCCGAAGTCTCAGTGCCCGTCAACTTTGCCTGCTGTTTTCGCATGGATTCGCCCCGCAGATTGATCTTGTAGGCGTTGTGTACGAGCCGGTCCAGGATGGCATCTGCCAGAGTGGCGTCACCGAT
>Ga0189288_10462_pt1 | contig 10426 bp, 11 predicted proteins | sample UW105minimetaG_FD_130316 | JGI IMG/M metagenome (GOLD analysis project Ga0189288, IMG submission 130316) | Marine microbial communities from the Costa Rica Dome - UW105 mini metaG | ecosystem: Environmental > Aquatic > Marine > Oceanic > Photic zone | place: Costa Rica: the Eastern Pacific... | reverse complement strand
TCATCAGCACACCGAACCAGCCCACATAGAGGCGGTTGTTGGTGGAGGTGACCCACTCACAGAACTGCTGCCAGCCAGTCGCGCCGGAGCGCTGTTGGATGGTGGTGGTCATGAGAACGGAAATAATGTCTCCGAAGAGACGGTTACGGAAGGGCAGGAATGCCCTGCCTCAAGCAATGTAACGCAAGATTGCGCTTTGTAAAGAGACCTTTGTGTAAATCGCCTCTCCCTTGGACGGAGCGCCATTGGGGGGCGTCTTTTCGCCCAACGCCCCCCAATGGCGAAGGAAAAGCCGGAATCGGTGAAGAGTTCTTGAGCAAATCCAAACCAAAGGCCCAGCCCCGAGCAAAGGGAAGTCAACAAAGACTTAAGATTCTCGGATTGAGATTCGGTGACCTCGTGGTTCTGATCCGCTGGCTCCATGCCGGACGACGCCTGGAGGAGACCGTCCCCTTCCACCAGGCTCGCCACCGCCGTCTTGAACTGGAAGCACAAGGCGCTGTTGTCTATTGGAGCGAACGCCTGGTCTATCCCTGCTGAAGCAGCAAACTGGGCACTACCGCAGCCACCCATGAACCCTGCGACCCCGTCTCGTCCCGGAGCCGAGACCATCAAACGTCTGGCGTTGATTGGCATCGTCGGGCTCATCACGGTGGGCTGCAGTCCAAAGCAGTCATCCTCCGAGGCGGTCAACCAGACAGAGGCCATCCAGCGGCTTGACTATCGCCTTCAGCAGCTGGAAAGGCGTCTGGACCAAGACCCTTCTCCAGGCCCGGATCCAGGCGACAAAACACCGGCTGGCCCTGTGAAATCCCTGACGTTGCGGCTGGGCACCGTCGATGACCGGCTGCGTATTTATTGGGGCGATGGCTCCACCAGCAACCTCCCCTGCACGGAGGAACAGAACACTTGGGTATGCGGCTGAAAGAGCACTCCGCCCTTGCTGCAGTCACATCCGGTCAGACCTCAAGGCCCATCCAGACCTATCTGTGCAAGCTGCCAACGCCAAGATCGGAGCGATGACTCCCTTTCTCCGAACCATCCTCAAACCTGCCAAAGCGGCCCGTCTGGCGAGCCTGGTGCTCCTTGGCGCAACACTCTCCGCCGCATTACCAAGCAACGGCGAGCCCGGTGCGCTGCCGCTCTCCCAGACCAAAGCCGCCAATCTGGCGCGCATGCGTGCCGAAACCCTCAATGGTGGAGTGTCCGGCTACAGAGCCGATCGCTGCATGTACAGCACTGGCGCGCCCGAGTGTTTGGTGCGTCAAACACCAGACGGCTACACCTTCAGCTTCCGCGGTGGGCCACCAGGCTGGCAACAGCGCAATCCCGTCACTCCCACGGTGACCACAACCGTGACGGTGTCTGCGGATGGTCAGACGATTCGCAGTGTTACCAACACGCCGATTCCCTAACAGCCCCCATAGAAGAGAGCCCCAAGCGGAGGCCATCCAATTCTTAGGCCCTCTGCATGAGCTGGTAACGGCAGCAAGGATTCTGAGTACAGCACCGCTTCCAGAAACAGAGGGCACGACCTGACAGAACTGAAGGCGATGCTTCCACCACCTCCAAAGGGGCTGTGCTCAGCCTCACCGCTGCATCGGCAGGTGCACCAGCAAACCGGGGCATCCGGACCCACAACTCGGTACCAAAGCGAAACGCCTTCACGCGCTGGGCAGACGGGCTACAAGTAGTGAAAGCGGGGAGACAATGACAGACCACCAAGCAGGCCCCACGAGCGAACACAGTGCCAATGCAGTGGTCGAAGGCTTGATCGAGGAGTGGAAGATGCAGCCCCACCCCGAAGGGGGTTGGTACAGAGAGATCCATCGCAGCTCCCAAACCGTCACCCGCTCCGATGGAGCTAAACGCGCAGGCTTCACCACCATCCTGTTTCTACTGAAAGCTGGCTCCACCAGCCGTTGGCATCAGGTGCGCCACGCCGATGAGGTCTGGATCCACCTTCAAGGGGCACCGCTCAGCCTTTGGGACCTGCCGGAGACAGGAGGAGAAGCATCACGACAGATTTTGTCACTGCAGCAGCCAGTTCAGGTCATCCCAGCAAACCACTGGCAGGCCGCCAGGCCTGAGGGCCCCTACTCCCTGGTGAGTTGCTGCGTCGGACCTGGCTTCGCCTTCGAGGACTTCACGATGCTGCACGAACTCCCGCAATCAGAATGGCCAGAAGGCGCGCTCACGGATCTGGTCTGACCTCAACAGCTCAGACCTGACAGACGACTCATTACGCTCTATCCAGCTCTATCCAGGTAGAGAGAGGCATGGGAAGCAGCTTCGGCACACTGTTCCGGATCAGCACATTTGGGGAATCTCATGGGGGTGGTGTCGGCGTGATCGTCGACGGATGCCCACCCCGCCTCAGGCTTGATCTAGACGCGATCCAGGCAGATCTCGAACGGCGCAAGCCAGGCCAAAGCAAGATCACCACCCCACGCAAGGAAGCCGATCAGGTGGAAATCCTCAGTGGTCTGGTCGACGGCGAGACCCTTGGAACGCCGATTGCCATGGTGGTGCGCAACAAAGACCAGCGTCCTCAGGATTACAGGGAGATGGAAATAGCCTTCCGCCCCTCACACGCCGATGCCACGTATCAATTGAAATATGGCATCCAAGCCAGGAGTGGAGGAGGCCGTGCATCCGCCAGGGAAACGATCGGCAGGGTTGCCGCTGGCGCCATCGCCCGCCAGCTTCTGCACAAGGCCGGGGGCACCGAGGTGATCGCTTGGGTCAAACGCATCCATGACCTGGAAGCCAGCATTGACCCAGCCAGTGTGGAGCCCGACGCGGTTGAAGCCAATATCGTCCGCTGCCCGGATCAAGCGATGGCTGAACGCATGATCGAACGGATCGAAGCGATCGGCCGCGAAGGAGATTCCTGCGGAGGGGTGATCGAATGTGTGGTGCGCAATCCCCCCGTAGGTCTCGGCATGCCGGTGTTCGACAAACTGGAAGCTGACCTTGCCAAAGCGGTGATGTCTCTACCGGCCACAAAGGGATTCGAAATCGGATCCGGATTTGCTGGCACCCTGCTCAGGGGTAGTGAACACAACGATGCCTTCCTGCCGAGCGAAGACGGCCGCCTACGCACGGCCACCAACAACTCTGGAGGCATCCAGGGAGGCATTAGCAACGGCGAACCAATCCTGATCCGCGTGGCTTTCAAACCAACGGCAACGATCCGCAAGGAACAGACGACCATCAATTCGGCTGGAGAAGCCACCACCCTTGCTGCCAAGGGTCGGCATGACCCTTGCGTGCTGCCAAGGGCTGTGCCGATGGTGGAAGCGATGGTCAACTTGGTGCTGGCCGACCACCTGCTGCGTCAGCAGGGGCAGTGCAGTCTGTGGTGAGTCGCCTCAGGCTGCACTACGAATCCAGCGCCAATCGAATCAGCTTCGGGCTGGCGAACTGATCCCACTGGTCGCAAGAGCACTGCTACTGCTGAGGCGACCGGCGGCCTTGGCCATGCGCTTGACGACCGACGTGGTGCCAGTGCCACTGGTCGCCTTGCGGGCCCGCTTGGCTGGCCTTGGCTTACGGGTCGCGGATGTGGTGGTCGTCGAGGCCGATTTACGCACGGTCTTGGCACTGGCCTTCGAACTGGTCTTCGTGCTGGTCTTGGCACTCGCCTTCGTCACAGGCTTGGCCGACTTCGAGGTCTTGGCACTGGCCTTGGTCGCAGGCTTAGCGGTTTTGGCAACCTTGGCGACCGCTTTAGCAGCTGTTGCTGTTGAGGCCTTGGTCTTCGCAGCGGCTTTCGTGCGTTTGCGAGGTGCCGACTTGGAGGCTGAACCATCGCTAGCGGAGCGCTGTCGATGGTTCAGAACCATCGCCCATTCAGCATCACTCAACGACGATGGCTTGCTGCCATGGGCATTGGCGAGCTTCGCCGCTTTTTCAATGTCCTTGATCAGATTGGTCCAAGACGTAGCGAAACGCTTGTCGGACTGGGAGCGGGCACCACTTTCAACGAGGGTCTCCACCACACCCGCCGCGGTGACTTTTTTGCGGCGACGGTTGAAGATCTCCTTCTGAAGCTGAGCGATCAAGGCATCAGCCTTATCGGACAGCTTGATCGACAGCTGAGACATCGAACAAAGAATATCTATCTCATCTGTAGCACTTGATTCTCATCCCAACCATGAAAGGAGGCTTTGATCGAGCTTTTCGCCTTCGATCAAACCGCGACCAAGGGCCAAGGCGTGATACCCCGCCGCAAGCCAAGGATCCAGATCTGCTGCCGTGAGACCACCCGCCGCGATCATGCAAGGCAACGGCGAAAGCGGTGCCGATAACTGACGGAGATAGTTGATCCCCACTGTGGCTGCAGGGAAAAGCTTCACGAGCTCACATCCGAAAGCGACGGCCTGCTGCACCTCCGACGGCGAAAACACCCCGGGGACCAGAAGCTGGCCATGGCGACGGGCCAACCGAAGTAGAGATGGATCAAAACAAGGAGACATGGCATAAGCCATGCCTAGGTCGATCACCATCTCCAACGCTTCCCGTCGCGTCACCGATGCAGCTCCTAGCCGCAGGGCTGGATAGCGGTCTCGCAGCCAGCAGATCAGCTCACCCCAGCGGCAATGAGGAGTCCAGGCGATTTCGATGTGGTGAACTCCAGCCTCGACTAGTTGGTTGATCACACAGAGCAGAGGTGCCTGATCAAACGTCTCCACTGACCAATCGAGAGGAGAGGGGCGAAGCACCACCAGAAAGGGCTGCTCACGCAGAGATCGGATCAACTGGTGCTGGCGATCAGTCCAGTTGATCCGATCAGGACGCGATCGATCAGATGTATTCGGCAACGCGAACGTCGCGGCGAATCAACAACTCTTGCAGCTCCTCGGAATCGACTGTCTCCTGCTCAACAAGCATCTCTGTCAGTTCATCCAACACTGCCCGATTATCGAGAAGCACCTTGGTTGCGCGCTTGTAGGCGGCATCAACAAGCTCAGAGACCTCGGCATCGATCGTGGCCGCGGTGTCTTCAGAGAAATCTCTTTCGGCTGCGATGTCGCGTCCGAGGAACATTCCGCCCTGAGCGCGACCAAGCGCGACGGGTCCTAATTTGTCGCTCATGCCAAAGCGAGTCACCATCTGACGGGCAACCTGAGCAACCTGCTGGAGGTCATTGGACGCTCCGGTTGTGACCTCGTCTTCGCCATAGATAATTTCTTCAGCGACACGACCGCCAAGGGCCACTGCCATTTGGCTCTGGAGATAGGTGCGGGAATACAACCCCGACTCCATCCGCTCTTCACTGGGCGTAAAGAAGGTGAGACCGCCGGCATTGCCACGAGGAATGATCGAGATCTTTTGGACTGCGTCGTAATCAGGCATCACAGCTCCCACCAGAGCATGGCCTGCCTCGTGATAGGCAACGAGACGCTTACGCCGTTCCGTCATCACCCGATCTTTCTTTTCGGGTCCCACCATGATGCGCTCAATTGCATCACTGATCTCGTCATTGCTCACCTCCGTGAGGCCACGACGTGCGGCAAGGATCGCCGCTTCGTTGAGAAGGTTCGCTAAATCAGCCCCGGTGTAGCCAGGCGTTCGCCTGGCCACCTTGTCGAGGTCGACGTCCTTGGACAGCGTCTTGCTGCGGGCATGAACGCCGAGAATCTGGAGCCGACCGTTGTAATCAGGACGATCGACAGTGACCTGTCGGTCAAAGCGACCAGGACGCATCAAAGCAGCATCCAGAACATCAGGACGATTGGTGGCGGCGATGATGATGATGCCGGTGTTGCCCTCGAACCCATCCATCTCTGTGAGCAATTGGTTCAGGGTCTGCTCACGTTCGTCGTTGCCACCGCCTAAACCTGCCCCACGCTGGCGTCCAACGGCATCGATTTCGTCAATAAAGACGATGCAAGGAGCATTTTTCTTGGCCTGCTCAAAGAGGTCACGAACACGACTGGCGCCAACACCGACGAACATCTCCACAAACTCCGAGCCGGAGATCGAGAAGAACGGCACACCCGCTTCACCCGCCACAGCCTTGGCGAGCAGGGTCTTACCGGTACCGGGAGGACCGACCAGAAGGCAGCCTTTAGGGATCTTTGCGCCAACAGCGGTGAAGCGGTCGGGGTTCTTGAGGAAGTCGACAACCTCAGTGAGCTCAAGCTTGGCTCCTTCGATACCAGCCACATCTCCAAACGTGACCTGAGTGGAAGGCTCCATTTGGACACGAGCCTTGCTCTTGCCGAAGTTCATGGCTGGATTGCCACCGCCTCCGCCCTGGGCACGGCGGAAGAGGAAGAACAATCCACCAAGCAGCAACAAGGGGAACACCAAACTGCCAGCAGCCTGCTGCCATGCACCCTGTTCTCGGGTGGGTTGCACCGCGATATCCACGTTGTGATCGGTCAACAACTTGAGCAGATCTTTGTCCGGAGCGAGATTCACCTCGGCGCGTCGGCCATCGTTCTCCACGATCAACGCTGAGGCGCGGTCTGGAGAGATGGTCACCCGACTGACCTGATCCTCCTGAACCGCCTCCACGAAATCGCTGTAACGGAGGGTACGGGCTGCGGTCGCAGGGTCTGGACGGTCAAGGAAAGCTGTTCCCACCGCTATGACCACGACCACAAGCAGGACGTAAAGCCCAACGTTGCGCCAACGCTTGTTCAAGGTTCTCTTGCCTCTGATGAAGGAATGTTAATGGAGATGCTCAGGGATCAGGCGGAGCGGAGCACATCAACAACGCTCTTGAACGCGAACCACTCCGGGATCTCCTCACCGCTGCGCAGCATCTTGCGGAATTGGGTGCCGCTCAGCTTTTTGACATGGAGACCACGGGTCTCTGCATGCTCAGCCGTCACATAGCCCTCTTCTTCCGTGAACACAAGATTGAGGGAAGGAACAGTCTCCATCGACAGTTCAACAGCACACTCCTTGGCAAAGTTCTGAGCGTCATAAGGGCCGTAAAAGTCATCGCCGTTCAGCGACGACTTACAGCCAGCCATATCGCGGCCGATGATGAAGTGGGTGCAGCCGTAGTTGCGGCGGATGATCATGTGCTGCAGAGCCTCACGCGGGCCAGCCATGTGCATCGCATAAGGGAGGTACGCCCAGCGGATGCTCGCGTTATCCACTTCAGCCGCTAAACGTTCATAGGTTTGAAAACGCACCACCCCGGGGATGTCGTCTTGTTGGGTGGGGCCGCAGGTGGGATGCACCAGCACCACAGCGTTCTCACTCACGTTTTGGGCATGCAGCGCCCGGGTGAAGAGCTCATAGTGGGCACGGTGAATGGGGTTACGGCACTGGAATGCCACAACATCTTCACCACTGGGCAAGCCTGCACGCACCTCAGCAGGCGTCTTACAGGGGAAGACTCGCTTGGGCAGTGCAAGACCCTGGATCAGCCCACCCAAATAAAACCGCTTCCGCTCCATCGTGATCATGCGAACGGCGGGGTGCTCAATCGACGTGGTGCCATAGCAACCCTTGGCTTCCACCACCTTGTCGGGCTCCCACTTGTCTTCAACAGTGAGCACCGCCAGATCCTGACCCTTGTAGGTGAGCAGCACCCGATCGCCGACCGCAACATCGTCGCAATCGGTGTCCATCACGATCGGCAGGCCGAACAGATATCCCGACGTGGTGCGATGAGACGCCACAACGGAGTCGTAATCGGCCTGATGCATGAACCCCCGCTCAGGGGAGAAGCCACCCACCACAAGCAACTCAACATCGCAAGCATTGCGATCGGAGCACTCCAAGGTCTTCGTGGCTGAAGCCTTCACTGCTGCCTGTTCCGCATCGGAGACCATCAGGTCCACCAGGGTGCCGCCGTAAGGAGCGATCACGCTGTTCGGAGCAGAGCTGGCAGTCATGGCTGAGCTTGGGAGGGAAACAATGGGGGATTCTCACAGACGACACAAAAAAAGGGGGGCCATTGGCCCCCCTTACGATCTGGCAGGTGTTCGGCTTGTGATCAGCCCTCTTCCAGACGTCCGTAAAGATCACCACTGATTTTCACGTCGACAATCTCGCGTCCTCCCATGTCGGAGTCGGAAGGCTGGGTGGCAGAGAACACTCCGGCGAATTCGCCGGTTTCTGGATCCACCTTGGTGATCGAGAGGGTCATTTGACCCACGCCATCGATGTAGCGCTTGATGTTCTCGCTATCCAGTTCCTCGTAGTCACCAGCCAAACCAATCAAACCCTGGGGATAGTCCACACCGGTGGTGAGGGCACGACCCTTGGGATCAATGAAGTTGCTCGTGCGGTAGCTGGGGGTGCGGTAGGTGCCTTCGAAGTCAGTACTGGTGGTGATGGCAGCGCCATCAGCTGTGGCTTCAAGCGACTTACTGGAGAAGGTGAAGGGGTACTCCTCACCGCCAGGAACCAGCACGGTGATCGGCTGAAAGTCGATACCGCCTTGCTCGCTGAAATTGATGCCGTCGCTCTTCACGGTGAGGTTGCCGTACACCTCATCAAGGCTGGAGGTGAAGCGAGTGAGGATCTTGCCCTCAACGAACTGAGCCTCCTGACGCTTGTTCGCGGGCTCACCTTTCACGAAAACCCTTGTGGGATGCATGCAGATGCCCTTGAGCTCATAGGAGCCACCGGGGGTGAGGCTGATCGATCCGCGGGCGGAATCAGAAATAACTGGGCAATCATTCGCTTTGCCGGTGTTGCGAATGTCGTCGTAAGTGATGTTGGAACTGTCAACAGCCTGGGCACCACCGCTGCAGGCGGTCACCACGGTGAGACAGAAAGCCAGCACCAGGGCCAGCAGGGGACGGATGCTCATGAAAGGAAGCCGAATGGCCGAATGATGACGGTATCCACCGATCAGGCGGATCCTACAGGTGGCAAACGCTTGTTCCGGGTACCCTTTCGCAGCTGTAAACAACCCGTCGCGTTGTCCGTCCTCAGTCCTGAGATCGAAACACTGCCTTCAGCTGAGCAGGAACGACTCGAAGCACTGTTGGCAGAACTGAATGCACTGGCCGGCCATCTTCAGGGGCGGCCCCAAGCTCTGCTCACGATGCTGCGCAGCATCGAAGCCCTGCATCGCGACATTCAAGATGGATCCTTCCGCAGCAGCCTGCCGGAAGATCGTCAGCAGTTGTTCAACCTGCTTCAAGCGATTGAGCGGTCAGGCGGATGGCCCTACATCCCCAGCCTGCAGCTCAAGACCTTCATCGCCATGCTCGACCAACCCCAAGTCGAGATGGCAGCCTGAGGGATCGAGATCAGGCTTCCTGCAAGGAGAGCAAACGATCCAGCAACCGATGGGCCAAGCAGAACTTGTCCATCACAGGCACCACCTCTACGCCGCCATTGGCGCTGATCAACCAACCACCATTCGGAGCCTCTCCGAATCCCTGGCCAGGGATGTCGATGGGATTCGCCATCAACAGATCGCAACCCTTGGCTGTGCACTTCGCGTGGGCACGGCTGATGATCTCCTCCTCCCCACCGCTAAGGGCTGCGAACCCAAGCAGCCGCTGCGTTGCTGGTCGGTTGGCATGCAGCCCCGCCAGCAAATCGGGCACAGGTTCAAGGTTGGAGGTGAGGGACGCTTGCAACGCAACCTTGGCAGCCTTGGCAGGGGAAGGCCCGCCTCGCAGACGCAGATCAGCCACGGCAGCAGCCATCACGACTGCATCAGCGTCTGGCTGGAGAGCACCAAGCTGCTCTTGCATCGCTTCTGCTGAGCTGACCGGATAACAGCCGAGCCCTTCCAGCCAGGCTTCAGGCACCTGAAGAGGACCGTGCACAAGCTGTACTGCCGCTCCGCGAAAGCGCGCAGCTTGGGCGATCAGCACCCCCATGCGTCCAGTGCTGCGGTTGGTGATCAACCGGACAGGATCCAGTGCTTCCACGGTCGGTCCCGATGACACCACCAGGGTGCGGCCGGCCCAGTCACGCGGAACGCCACCATGGGGATCACAGCGCTGTAGAGCACTGGTCGCTGCAAGCTGAATGCACTCCGGGGCCGCCATACGACCATCCCCCATGCGGTCGCAGGCCAGCAGCCCGACCTCGGGGCCAAGGCTGAGAACCCGCGGATCCTCCCCCAAGAGAGCCCAGTTCCGTCGCACCGCGGGATGATCCCACATGCCTGTGTTCATGGCGGCTGCAGCCACCACAGGCCGCTCACAGGCCAAAAGCAGGCTGGCCAAGAGACCATCAGCTAGGCCTTGAGTCCATCGCGCCAGGGTGGTGGCACTGAGCGGAGCAACGATCACCACCTCCGCCCATTCCGCCAAACTGACGTGCAGAGGCCTGGGCTGGTCTGGATTCCACTGATCCTCGTCTTGATAACAACGATGACGACTGAGGCTTGACAGGGCCACTGCACTGACCAACCGGGCGGCACTGGGAGTGAGCACACACCGCACCTCCGCACCAGCTTTCACCAGCGCACTCACCAACAGGGGGG
>Ga0189288_10457_pt1 | contig 10705 bp, 18 predicted proteins | sample UW105minimetaG_FD_130316 | JGI IMG/M metagenome (GOLD analysis project Ga0189288, IMG submission 130316) | Marine microbial communities from the Costa Rica Dome - UW105 mini metaG | ecosystem: Environmental > Aquatic > Marine > Oceanic > Photic zone | place: Costa Rica: the Eastern Pacific... | reverse complement strand
GGTTGCCTGGGCGGCCTCGATCTTCTCCAAGAAGCACTGCTAAACATGTGTGTTCAGCAATTTCATTCAGGGGAATACAAAAAATGTAAGCTGGAAAAGATAGAAATACGCCAGGTTTCTGAACACAACGCTGATACTGCTTAGACAGCCTGGTCGTATTGATGGAGCGACTAAGCAGTCTTCCGACGCGGCCTGATCGAGAGGCTTGGAAGTGAGCGTTTGAAAGACGAAACTTTCGCAGCAAAATTCGCTTTGGTTCTAGTCAACGCAGCTTCACCAACCCAGAAGGTGAATAGCTCAGCTGCAGTGACGAAAACCACAGCGCCAATGATGACCAAAAGGAGAGCGGTGAAACGGCTTGGGTCCATGCTGGGAGGGGGATTGCTCTTGTTTAGATAGCCACAAAAGAGAGGGTTGGATCACGATGGCAAAAGCATCAGGGCCTGAGCCGGCCAAGACCAAAGCCCACCGTTAAGCCAATGGCAGCTCCTACGGCTGCGTTGCTGAGGGCATCGATGTGGCACTGGCCCATTCGCTTGGCGATCGGCAGAACCAGGCCTAGGGAGAGAAGTGCGCTGACAAGAACGAGCACGGTGTTGCCACGACGAACACCACGCTTCTTTGGTGGTTGCCCGTCGCCACCGGACAGGAGCGAACCAGGCTTATCCGTTCCACCACCATGACCAGAGGCCTGGTTGATTTCACGCTCCAAGCGATCGATTTCCTTTTCGGCGCTCATCAGCTCAGCAGTTCAGCCACCCCCATCTGAGCCCAGAGCTCAGATCTGCGCATCCCCCAACTGGGGGATTGTTCCGTGCTGGGCGTCTTAGGCCAGCGCCTTCTGCCAGGTGGGAGCGACAGAGCCATCGTCTCCAAAAAGGCGGCTCTGGCCCAGCAGCAGGAACACACACGAAACTGCGACCCACGCTCAACTAGGTCATTCACTGCTGGAGACGTTTTGCCGCCCCAGGCACAGGGACCTCAGCTGCTGGCTTCTAAGGCCAAGGCCGAGTTCATCCGTTTCTCTTCGTTTTTAAAAAAGTCGCCCCACATACTGACCAGGAAGCTCAGGGTCATCAACGACCGGAGCTGCTCTTTAGAGCCTGGTGCCGTGTACTTGAAATCCATCAACATCTGATCAGCGACACGCTGCTGTTCCTTGCACCGAGAATCGATGGACATCAATCAGCCCTGAGAAGGAGCAAAACCCTCTTGATCGGAGAAGCGCACGGTCCACAGCTCTTCATCAGTGATTTGCCCATGCTCATTCAAGAGTTCGGGATGCACGGTCCGAAGACCTGTCCTGTCCTGCAATCGTCTCATTGCTGATGGAGTTGTGCTGGTCGCCATTCGCATCATCCGAAATGCCTGCAGGAGAAGGCAAATCAAGACTGCCGCGTAAGCAAGCGGGAAGAGAGCAGAGAGCATCGGAACGCCCAACCATTATGAAGAAATATTAACAGGTGTGATTGTCTTGGCGCGGTTGGCCGCCATTGGGGTGCGGCGAGCTCAGAGAAGCGCGAGCGCCTGCATCACCTTGACGCGAATCCCACCAAGCTTTGACCAGGCGGCCACTGCTTCGGCTTTGCTCTTATAAGGGCGCCAATCGTCTTCGTCGATCCTGCGCTGCATGTGCTTGGCCACTCTCTGAGCGACTGTGACGTCACTGGGAGCATTCACGGCGATGGTCTTGCCGTTAATCACCAGATCAGGAGGCATCGCCTAAGTCACTCTCCACCCAGTCTGCAGTTCAGATGTCACGGCTAGTCATCAGCAAACGAGGAACGATGGTGGCTGTCAAGCAATGGATGGCTTGGAGCTGCAAAGCAATGTGAGCTCAGCCCAGTACAACCACAGCCTCAGGTGGGCGAACTGATCAAGCTTTGGCGAAACAAGTTGTTCAATACAAAAATTGCTGAGCACTGATCGCATCGCGTCGCGACAAAACAAAGGTGGTGCCTGCATTGCCTCGACAGATCCGCAGATCTCTGTCCAACACAGTGATGTCCAGCCAAGCAGGGAAACTTTGTTGCACCTCTCGCAAAAGCTTGATCTGGCCAATCCCAGGAATCCGTGGACCTAACCACCCTCCTTGACGGAAACGCACTTCAACCCTTTGGGAGTCGATCAATTTCAGGTCAGCCTGCACGCTGATGGCACCGATGGCCCCCAAGGGCCCGCGAAGACGAAGCAGGTTGCAGCCTCGTTGTTGCGCAGGATCCAAAATCTGAAGATTCTCAAGCCAGGGCGCCTGACGCAGCCAAGGCTGACTGGAACTACTCCAGCGCAGATCCCAAACGCCAGACAACAGCTCTGCATCGAGGTTTAGATCAGCAGGTTGCTCTTCTTCCACAGCTGCCACCAGCCTGCTGAGGCTCGGGTGATTGGGGTTGCTCTCAAGCATCGAAAGCAATGCGTCACGCTTGCTTGCCATTGCCCCTCACATCCTCAATTGATCCATGCTGGCTGCCTGACGCAAAGAGCGTGGAAAGGCAATTGCTGGTGCCCAGCAGTGCATCAGCAGAGGTCGCTGAACGGAAACGTCTTTCTCTCATGAGGGAGAAAGAGCCTCCTGCACTCATGGAGGCTTGTGGCAACGCAATCATTCTGAGGTCGACAAGACCCTGCTACGAAGAACCCTAAGCATCCAATCCACAGTGATCACTCTCTTCCAGCTCACCTCCCAGAGGCTGCTGTCCTTGAAGAGGTACCAGCCCAGAAGCAGACCGACTAGCCGCCAATCATGAGTCGAGGCAGGTCAATCAAGTTGCCCTTGCAGAGAAAGGAACACTGCCGATGCTGCAGACCAAGCAGCGAGAACAGCTCCGCAAAGAGAAAGCCGCCTTCCACGAAAGAAAGACGGCCCTGCTCTATGTGTTGCTTAAACCCAGTATTCAGAAGGCTGAATAGGGGGGGTCGAAGCGTCTGGCTGTTTGGCTTGTCGGGCCAGTCAGGCAGCTTCTAGAAGGTGCTCGGTTGGTCCGTCGTCACGCATTGGGACGCCTCCGAATCCGATTGATGGTTTTAGTGTCCACCAACCGATGGGTTCTAGGCATCGGTCGAATGGCGCATTGCCTTTAAAGCCAAAATCACCAAGAGTGGAAAATCGCTTGTGCAATGGCGGTTGCAAGGTCGGATCTCCGACTCAGAGACCTGATGCCTGGCTAGATCCACATGGCGTCAGCGCCAAGCAGGTGAGCAGTTGCGACAGGAGCGTGGAGTGCCACGCCAACCACTGCGCAGCAGTCTTGATGGCAGTGCGTTGAATCAACTGGGGGGAGAGGGCGAGATGATCTTCAGACAATCGTGCAAACCGCGATACTTGGGTAATGAGAAATCACCTAGGAAGCATGCGAGTGAGAGCATGCTTTGCCAAAGGCTGGGTATCAAAACAGAGGACTCTTGCAATTGTCTGATTCAACAATTCCAGAGTGGTGGTCAATCAAACAACCAGGCCCTGAGGGTGCGCACTAGTCAGCAAACAGAACGGAAGGCAGCAGATAAACTGCTGGACGACGACTCCTCTTCCAATGAAGCGCCTGCTAATCGTTCACAACCTTCTGGAAGGCCAAAAGATTGTGCATGAGCTGGAAGACAAAGACTTTGCCATTGAACTGGTAGAAGGAGACAATCTCGACGACAACGATGATTTAGATATTGAGTCTCGTCTCTTTTACAAACTTGACTAACCCTGGAGATCCTAAGAGCAACCATCAATTGAAAAGTCGCTTGCTTTCACCAAGAGGCCGAGGCAAACGAAACGCGACTGCGCACCTAAACCAAATCGCCTCCCTAAAGACTTCGCTATCGGGGGCCAAGAGGCCTCTGCCTCAAACTCCATTCATTCAGAAAATATCAACTGCATGACGATCAAGCCAGCCCCAAAGCATGAATCAATCCTTTGCTCACAACGATCAGGAAGAACACTGATGTGAATGCAACGAGGCCAAGACTTGCCAGGTTAAAAATGAGAGGACTTTGCTCTTGCTCAATCGACCTGGCTACTGACAGCCTATGGCCACGACCCTCATCCCAATAGGCAAAGACAAAACCTTTTCTCGACGTTAGCGTTGAATCATTGTGATTTGATCGAGTGGCGGAAGTAGACGTGACTGATTGAATTCGAGCCACGACATCCGACTCACGCCTAAAGATGCTCTCAAACCACTCGATATGCGTGAAGATACCAATGGACGCCCAGAACATCAAAGACGTACAGACCATTACATTTAGAATCGCCATCAGGAGACTGGAGCCTGACGTCATCTTCGCCTTGAGCCTTGATCAATCAAAACAATTTGATGCATCGCATGTCAGCTTATGGGCTCAACATGACCTCGAAAGCAACAATCGAAAAGATCAATTGACAGCTGTCTAGACAACAAGGGGCCTCGAGGAACGATGGGATTGGCAAGCTCATTGGCTGCTTCAAGCCTCGAGAAAACCATGACCACCCTCATCCCCATCAAATTCAGGCCTTCGATGCAGGCCTGGATTAGTGCAGAGACTCTGGCCAGATCGCTTTGCAATTGGGATCGCGAGCCAGGGCAGAGGTCTTGGCAAGCTCAGCGTCTGCATGGCCAAGGTGGTGCGCTGTAATCAGAAGCATGAGTCGCTTGATTGCCTTTCGACCCTGTGCCCGGTCGATCCAGCCCAGTCCGTAATAGGTACAGGTGGCATCGAGCCATCCCTTCGCCTCTCCTTGCAAGCGAATCTCCAAGCCATCCATGGCCGGAATAGCCTCAGCCGGGGAGCCACACAGAAGCGAAGCAGCGACAATTGGGAGAAGAAGGCGGCGCACGAAAGAAAGCTCGTATAAGGAATTTTAGAGCAGACAAATATTTTGACTGAACGATCGATCAACGAGAAGGAGATGTTCCATCCTTCGATCCGGGCAACCCACTGATCATCGCCTTGAGGTCACCAAGTGGCCAGCCAAGATTGCGCAGATGGCGCAGCAAATACTTTGAAGCCACAAAGTATTCAGGCCCGTAGCTGGCAGAGATTCCAATTTCTTCGAGTGTCATCAAGAGCAAGCGATGCTCCCGCTGGGTTCCTTCTCGCTCACCGAATAGAACAAACCCACGGGCCTCAAAATCTGCGCGTTGCTCACTGGATAACGCTTGGGCAAAACCGATCAACAACATGTGGTCGACTTCGCGATAAGCCGTGAAAACCTTTGCGTCCCGATGGACCTCAAGATATTGGTAGCGCTCGGTGACAGCGATCACCGATTCCATCGAGGGTGCCACCAAAGCAGCTTCGATCACGTCAAGCGAGCTCATCAAACACCTCCCAAGCCACTGGCCGAAAGCCGCTCTTCACAAGCGAGTTCGTAATTGCGAACAGCACCTGCGGGGATGGACCCACTGCTCTTGAGCTGCCGAACCGATAGCTCAACGCACTGCAGCACAACGCTTGTGAGCTCACGTCCCTCGCATTGGGCCCAACTGCGCAACAGCACATGCAGGCTCGGAGGAACAGACACCGTGAGCTTCACCTGATTTTCGCGGGGCAAGCCCTTCATCCACCGATCGCAGCAACCACAGAGTAGCCCTGTAGATACTCCAGAGCAACTGCTGGGCAGCTCCAAAGCAAACTTGCAGTCACCGGCAGCATCTTCTGGGCCACCCCAAGCCGTCTCCGCTCTTGATGCCATGACTTGGCAGCGATTGGCCCCGCAAGATCACAACCTGTGGCCCCGGCATCGCCCTATCCCCCTGCACTCAACGCCGATAGGCAATCGCAAGGTTGTTCGCAGGCATCGAGCGCACCTCGCCAGCCCTGAATCCACAGTGAGCAGCGAGTGCCTCGACAGCCTCAAGATCGCGCACACCCCAAAGCGGAGAGCGAGAGCGCAAGGAATGATCAAACGCTGCGTTGCTGTCGCTGGTATGGCATCCATTGCGTCGAAAGGGCCCATACAGCACTAAGGGCGCTTTCTTTGGGAGACGACTAGCCGCTTCAGCAAAGAGAGCCTCGCAACAGGCCCAAGGAGCTATATGGATCAGATTGATGGCAACAATGGCGGCGAGATCTGCCTGAAGTGATGCCCCCAAAGACCATGGCCGGGAGGCCACGTCGAGGGGCAAAGGTGACGGCATGCGAGCAGCCAAGTGTTCGTGAGAGATCCAGGCCGCAATGCTGGCCCGATGATCGGGATCAGGATCGCTGGTGTGCCAAACGAGGACAGGGAAACACTGCTGAAAGAACACCGCGTGCTCGCCGCTACCGCTAGCCACTTCCAGCACGTGACCGCTCTGAGGCAGCCAACGAGCCAGGACTGCAGCAATTGGCTCACGGTTGCGATAGGTGGCAGGGAATTCCAGTCGCAGGTCCCGATCCGCAAAGAAACCTTCAGTCATCACAACAGCTAGCGCGCCCTTCGCAGCGTCTCACCACAGCCCCAAGCCAAGCTTGCAAAGCTGCGATTGCCTGCGGTTGAAGCCGGTAATACACCCAGCGCCCACTCTGGCGGTCTGCCACGAGGCCGCTGTCCTTCAACACCTTGAGATGAAACGACAGTCGTGATTGCGCCAGCCCGAGGTCACCGGTGAGGTCGCAGACACAACGCTCACCCTCCGACAGGGCTTCAATGATCTGCAACCGCAAGGGGTCTGCCAAGGCCCTTAACAGGCTGCGTGCCGTTGCGGAATCCAAAGCGGGGAAGACTGCAGTCATCTGAAGACGGGGAGCTGGCCGCATAAGCGCCCTGGGCCAAGGCTCGACGCTATCGAGGCGTGTAAGCCAGGCACTTGCATCAAAGACTTTTGATGCATCAAGATCATTTGATCAATGTATTCCGTCTAGCCACTCGGCTGGCCAATCAGCTCATGCGTCTTGGCATCAACGGTTTCGGTCGGATTGGCCGTTTGGTCTTCCGTGCTCTCTGGGGACGACCCGGCATCGAACTGGTGCATATCAACGACCCGGGTGGTGACGCAACAGCAGGAGCTCACTTGCTGGAGTTCGACTCTGTTCACGGCCGCTGGAACCACCACGCGGAGAGCTCCGACGAGGGCTTCTGCATTGATGGCAACACGGTGAGCTGGTCACAAGAGAAAGAGATCACCGCTGTTCCCTGGCAGACCCATGGTGTGGAGATGGTGCTGGAAGCCAGCGGCAAGTTCAAAACCCCCGAACACTTGAATCCTTACTTCGAGCAAATCGGGCTGAAACGCGTGGTCGTCGCCTGTCCTGTGAAAGGAGTTGTGGCTGGGGAAGAAGCGCTCAACATCGTCTATGGCATTAACCATGATCGCTACAACCCGCAGGTGAATCGACTGGTGACAGCGGCCTCTTGCACAACAAACTGCCTCGCCCCAGTCGTGAAAGTGGTGCAAGAACACTTCGGTATCGAGCACGGAATGATCACAACCATTCACGACATCACCAATACCCAGGTGACCGTGGATGCATTCAAAACTGATCTGCGTCGGGCTCGCTCAGGGCTGAACTCACTCATCCCCACCACAACGGGATCAGCGAAAGCGATTGCAATGATCTTTCCAGAGCTGACCGGCAAGCTCAATGGTCATGCAGTACGCGTTCCGCTATTGAACGGATCACTCACTGATGCAGTGTTCGAGCTGAAACGCCAAGTGACTGCAGAAGAAGTCAATGCTGCATTTGCGGCAGCAGCCAACGGATCCCTGCAAGGAATCCTCGGTTTCGAGACCCGGCCCCTGGTGTCATGCGATTACACCAACGACAGTCGCAGCGCGATCATCGACGGCCCCTCGACGATGGTCGTCGACGGGACCCAGCTCAAGATCTATGCCTGGTACGACAACGAATGGGGATATAGCAACCGTATGGCTGATCTTGTTTGTTACGTCGTCGCCAACGAACAAGGCTGACGCAAGCAATGAAACTCTCAGCTCTGCAGCAATACAGCGTGGTGACTGCCAATTACTGGGCTTTCACACTCACCGATGGAGCCCTGCGCATGTTGGTGGTGTTCCACTTCCATGCCCTTGGCTACAGCACGCTGGAGATCGCGTTCCTCTTCCTCTTTTATGAATTCTTTGGTGTGATCACCAACTTGTATGGAGGCTGGATCGGTGCTCGTTATGGATTACGGCTCACCCTTTGGGTAGGCACCTTGCTGCAAATCCTGGCTTTGCTGATGCTGATCCCAGTAGCAGCAACCTGGCCGAAATTATTGAGCGTGGTCTACGTCATGGTGGCGCAGGCAATCAGTGGCGTCGCAAAAGATCTCAACAAGATGAGCGCAAAGAGCGCCATCAAGACCGTGGTGACCGCTTCTCCAGAAGACAGCCAGAAGGGTGAAACACAACTCTTCAAATGGGTCGCAATCCTGACGGGATCCAAAAACGCGCTTAAAGGCGTGGGCTTCTTCCTGGGTGGTGTTCTACTCACCGCTTTCGGCTTCAATGCTGCCGTGGGCTGGATGGCGGCCGGACTGGCTATGGCCTTCCTGTTGACACTGGTTCTGCCGGGTGAAATCGGCAAGATGAAAGCCAAGCCTGCGTTCTCGGCGCTTTTCTCTCAATCACAGGGCATCAACATGCTCTCGTTGGCTCGGTTCTTCCTTTTTGGAGCCCGTGATGTTTGGTTTGTGGTGGCCCTACCAGTGTTTCTCGAAGCATCCCTGGGATGGACCTTCTGGGAAATCGGTGGCTTTCTCGGCCTGTGGGTGATTGGCTATGGCATCGTCCAGGGATCAGCGCCGGGGCTACGAAAGCTGTGGGGCCAGACGAGCAGTCCGGGAGTCTCGGCCATCCAATTCTGGTGTGCGCTGCTGACATCGATCCCGGCGTTGCTTGCTGTTGCCCTTTGGCGAAACGTCGACGTGTCGCTCGCAATCACCGCAGGCTTGACGGCTTTTGCCGTGGTGTTCGCGATGAATTCGTCGATTCACTCCTACATGGTGCTGGCTTATACCGACCAGGAGAACGTGAGTCTCAATGTTGGCTTCTATTACATGGCGAATGCTGCTGGCCGCCTGGTAGGAACGCTGCTCTCCGGAGCGATCTTCATGCTTGGAGGGTCCGAGCAGGCAGGCATGCAAGCCTGCCTATGGACATCCTCTCTACTCGTACTGCTGTCATGGCTGAGCAGCCTCAGGCTGCCATCACCAAGAGCTTCTGCCGAAACATGAATCCAGCAACTGGCGAAACACAGTGGTGCGTGCACTTGCGGTGCAAGCAGGATTTGGAGTCGGTCATTCAGACGAACAAAGCCTGTGATCTCGATGAGAAGAGGGGAAGCGTTGTGCCAGAACGAACTAAAAAGTGGCCTTTAATACATCAAAAGATGCGGCTCCAGGCCTGAATAGTGAGGTCTGGATCGCTTGGATGGCCTACGAACCTGGAACCCCCGACTGCCGGCTGTTGATGGATGCCAAAGCAAGCCTCGAGCGTGCCCTTCACACACTCAACGGACTGCCGCATACCGACCACATCCAACGCCAACTGGTCTCGATCTACAACCAGCTCGAAGGGATGCATGAGCTCAAACGAGCAGGCGGTGCGGATGTGTCGTTTCGATCTGCCGATTGGAGTGCCTCCAGTTCCAGCATTAAGCCGACTCCGTAAAGAAGCACCCGGACGTCACTGCGAAGAGATCTAGTGAGACATCCCATTCGGCGGGACCTGATAGCTCTTGCGCTTGGCAAAGGCGTAGTGCTGAGAACGGCTCCTTGCATCGATACGGATCGACTCAGCCAATAGCTTTCCAGGCAGGCCAAGATGTCGTTCTTCCTCCTGACGCCAATACTCCTGAATATTGCGAGGCCAGTGGCGCGCCATCCGTTCCAGCTTCGGGCGTTGCTCACCAAGCTTGATCACGCTCATGACCCCACTCCAACCAACGGACTACTCCACAGCTAGCCAAAGCGGACTACCACGACCACATCGCAACAGAACTAGAACCAGTTGAAGGAGCGCGAGCGCTGAGGGCTGATGATCAGGCCAGTGATCAAGAGAGCGGGTGTTAGCGAACAGGCTGGAACAGCTCTTCGCGGTCATGATCACCGCCGGCCTGGTGTTGGGTAATTTCTGGTTATTCACGCCTTGGCGCAACGGTCAGGACCCAAGAGAACACAACCGAGCGCCCAGCCAAGACCTTCAGGAAGGACGAAGGGAAAGAGGTTGATCACCTGCGAGAGGTTTGTTGTAGTCATCGCTGGACGACACGACTATCTAAATGTGAGCCAATGAGACCAACGATGGGGAGCGAGAAGGGATGCCCAGGTTGACTCTCTGGTCTGTGAACACTGGTTGAGGCGAACACAAGAGAACATGTAGCGAAGGACTGCAAGCTGAAACAACAGCCATCATCCACAGTTGATTAACAACGTCCAGATCGAATGGATCACTCTCCAAACCCTACAAAGGTGGAGAGAAAAGAGGGCCGAGAGCACTACTCCGGGAAGAAAAGCGAATGGAACTCTTGGGAACAGGCACAGATGAAAGCACCCTGCGAGCTCGCAGGTCAGGAGCCGAAGACAGAAAGCGGAAGACTTACCGATGAGTTCCGGCCCTACGCCTTCATTGCCGTTGAAGTATTAAGCATCGATGAGATGCAGCTGGCCCTCAAACCCATCAACACGGTCGGATCCCGCCGAAGCGTCTTCCTAACAGAAAGCACGTCCTCAAGCGATCGACCTGTACAGCGCCAAGGCAAACGCCCTGGACTCCTCCATCGACGGCCCTCTGCTTTGACTCACACCAGTTAGATG
>Ga0189288_10456_pt1 | contig 10731 bp, 10 predicted proteins | sample UW105minimetaG_FD_130316 | JGI IMG/M metagenome (GOLD analysis project Ga0189288, IMG submission 130316) | Marine microbial communities from the Costa Rica Dome - UW105 mini metaG | ecosystem: Environmental > Aquatic > Marine > Oceanic > Photic zone | place: Costa Rica: the Eastern Pacific... | reverse complement strand
GGCAAAGCCGGCAAACACCATCAGTTCGCTCACGAAGCCGCTCATGCCAGGCAGCGCCAGGGATGCCAGGGAGCACACAGTCCAGAGGGCGAACATCACCCGCATTTTCTGCCCCACGCCGCCCATCTCATCCAATTGGAGGGTATGGGTGCGGTCGTAGGTGGCTCCAACAAGGAAGAACAGACTGGCGCCAATCAGGCCGTGGCTGATCATCTGCAACATCGCTCCGCTGGTGCCAAGAGAGCTAAAACTGCCGATGCCAATCAGCACGAAACCCATGTGGCTGATTGAGCTGTAGGCGATCTTGCGTTTGAGGTTGCGTTGGGCGAAGGAGGTCAGGGCGGCGTAAATGATGTTCACCACGCCAAGCACCACAAGTAGAGGGGCGAACTGAGCGTGGGCCTCCGGCAAGATCTCTGCGTTGAAGCGCAGCAAGGCGTAGCCGCCCATCTTCAGGAGGATGCCCGCGAGAAGCATGTGCACCGGTGCCGTGGCTTCCCCATGGGCATCAGGGAGCCAGGTGTGGAGCGGCACAATCGGTAGCTTCACGCCAAAGGCGATCAGCAAGCCTGAGTAACAGAGCAGTTGAAAGCCAGTGCCGAAGCCTTTTTGGGCCAGCACGCTGTATTCGAAGTTGGGTGTGCCACCGCCGAAGAAGCCCATGGCCAGGGCTGCCAGCAGAATGAAAAGAGAGCTCCCCGCGGTGTAGATGATGAATTTGGTGGCTGCATATTGACGACGCTTCCCTCCCCAGATCGCCAGCAACAGGTAAACGGGGATGAGCTCCAGCTCCCAGGCAAGGAAAAACAGGAGCATGTCTTGCACAGCGAAAACGGCGATCTGGCCGCCATCCATCGCCAGGATCAAGAAGAAGAACAGCTTGGGCTTGAAGGTGACAGGCCAGGCGGCCAGCACCGCCAATGCGGTAATGAAGCTGGTGAGCAGGATCAGCGGCATGGAGAGACCATCCGCGCCTAAGGCCCATGTGAGGCCTAGATCTGGGAGCCAGCTCACCCGTTCGGATAGCTGCAGGCCGCTGACCCCTGGGTCATAGCCATTCAGATAGGCGGCAACGGTGATCAGAAAGGTGATCAGGGCGATGCCCAGCGCGAACCATCGCACTTGTTTCCCCTCCCCCTGGTCGGGGAAGAAAGGAACGATCAGGGCGCCGACGATCGGGAAAAGGATCGAAAGGCTCAGCCAGGGAACCCCCGCTGCGATCGCAGTGGCGGGGATGCCCACCGTCTGAGGATCAAAGGGAGGGCTGACGGCAAACTCCAGCACGTGCAAGCCTTTTCAGGTCTGCGTGGAGTGTAGAAACGTCTGGCCACTTGGCAGCTTTCCATCTGCTTTGGGACACACAGCGTCAGACAACCGGGTGCATCCAAGTGAGGCCAGGCTCAGCTGATTGGTCAGCCGAGGGCTCCGAACAGCACCACCATTGCGATCACTCCGCCAAACACAATCAGGGCGTAGAACTGAACCCGGCCGGTCTCGAAATACTTCAGACCTTCGCCGCTGCCAAGGGTCAGGAGGCCGGTCAGATTGACCACGCCATCCACAACCTTGGCGTCCACTTCCAGCACCTCTCTTGCCAGTTTGCGGCTGCCGCGAACGAAGAGTTTTTCGTTGATGGCGTCTAAATACCATTTGTTGGCCAGGAAGGCATTGAGCGTCGGCACACGAGCTGCCACCAGTTCTCCAAGATCAATGCGATGCAGGGCATAAGCCAGCACCGCGATGGTGATTCCGGTTAATGAGATGGCAACAGAGGCTCCAGCAAGGGGTAGAAATTCACTCCAGCTGAAGTGTTCTGCCATCTCAGCGGCTTCCTCGGGGTTGAGAAGACCGGCGAAGCGACTGTTCCAGGGGGTTCCCAGCAGACCGATCAGCACGGACGGCACTGCGAGCACCGCAAGCGGCAGCGTCATTGGCCAGGCCGACTCATGCACGCTCTCAGCGTGGTGCCCATGGCCGTCATCGGCACTCTTGCCTGCGGTAGCCAGCAGCTCGGCCTGAATCGTTTTGTCGTTGCCTCGAAACTCTCCCTCGAATGTGAGGAAGTAGAGGCGGAACATGTAAAAGGCGGTCATCCCGGCTGTGAGGAAGCCGACAGCCCAGAGCAACGGATAGGTGTTGAAGGCCTGGCCAAGAATCTCGTCCTTGCTCCAGAACCCAGCCAGCGGAGGAATGCCACTAATGGCCACACAGCCGATCAGAAATGTGATCGCTGTGATCGGCATCTTTTGGCGCAGGCCTCCCATCAGACGCATGTCCTGAGCGAGGACAGGTTCATGCCCCACGACATCTTCCATGGCATGGATCACTGAGCCGGAGCCAAGGAAGAGCATGGCCTTGAAGAAGGCATGGGTCACCAGATGGAACATGCCGGCGACAGGAGCTCCGCAGCCCATCGCGAGCATCATGTATCCGAGCTGCGACACAGTGCTGTACGCCAGCCCCTTTTTCAGGTCCATCTGGGTGAGAGCGATTGAGGCTCCCAGGAAGCAGGTGATGGCACCGACGACGGCAATGACCAGTCCGACGCTGGGGAATTGGGCGTAGAGGGGCTCGAGGCGTGCCACCAGGAAGACGCCTGCCGCCACCATGGTGGCGGCATGGATCAGGGCGGAGATGGGCGTAGGGCCCTCCATCGCGTCGGGTAGCCAAACGTGCAAAGGGAACTGGGCCGATTTGGCCATCGGACCCATGAACACGAACAGGCAGAGGGCAATCGCGGCCCAGCCAGGCACCGTGCCATTGCTCATGGCAGCGGAGAGCCCATCGGCGATTCCCTGGAAATCAAAGCTGCCCGTAGCCCAGAAGAGGCCGAGAATGCCGAGCAGCAATCCGAAGTCGCCAACACGGTTGACGATGAAGGCTTTTTGAGCGGCGTGGGCTGCACCGTCGCGGTCGTACCAGAAGCCCACGAGCAGGTAGGAACACATGCCCACCAACTCCCAGAACACGTAAATCTCAAGCAGGTTGGGGCTAATCACCAGACCCAGCATTGAGCTGCTGAAAAGGGCCAGGTAGGTGAAGAAGCGCACGTAGCTCTTGTCGTGCGCCATGTAGCCGTGGGAGTAGATCAGCACCAGAAAGGCGATGGTCGTCACCAGGGCAAGCATCACCGATCCGAGTGGATCCACCACGAAGCCCATCGGCAGGCTGAAACTGCCTGCACTGGCCCATACGAAGAGATGCTCGACCGGAGGTGCTCCTCCAAGTTGTTCAAACAGCACCGCGTAACTGATCACCGCGGCAGCTCCGACACAGCTGAGCAGGAGAACGGCCACCGGCTTGCGCAGCCGGTTGATCGTGCGGTTGAAACTGATCAGTCCCAGGCCTGTGATCAGTGCTCCAATCAGCGGGAGCACTGGGATCAACCAGGCGTAATCAGCGGCCGAGTGCATCCGGTCGAGGCAGGCTGAGAGGAGTGTAGGCAGCTCAGCCGAGCAGGCTCTCTAGCCGTGAGTGCAGAAAGGCAGTGGTGCCGATCGGAATCCAGCGGTGGGCCCACCAGAAAACCCCCACGGCGATTGCAATTCCTAGTTGGGCTGGACGCAGGAACTCACTCCATATCAAGTGTTGCCGACCATCCAGCACAGCCACGAAGGGCAGGACTGAGGTGTTCGCGAGTAATTCATCGAAGGCTGTGCCGAATCGCTGACGCAGGCGACGGTCGCCATGCCAGATCGCGAAGAGGTGATGACCAATCAGGCCGATGCAGGTGACAAGCATGAAGCTGCTGCCGATCCAAAGGGCATGGCTGAAGCACCAGAGAACCTGGCCGATGGCTTGAGGGTGGCGGCTGATCCGGATGACCCCCGTTGCATACATGCGCACTTGGGGCTTGAGCACTGCTGGAATCTCCAGCAAGTTGTAGGTGGCTGGATAGAGGAAGAGAAAGCTGATGGCTGTCAGCAGCCAAATCACTGGAATGATTCCAGGCGTGCCTTGGAGATTCCAGAGGCGCAGGCCGTCATAGCGGTGGGCCAGAAAGTAACCGATCACGACCACCGCGGCAGGAATGCTGGCGGCGGCGAACAGCAGCCGCCATGCCCTGGCCCCGATGCGTTTCTCGGCCTGAGTGCGCAAAGCTGCACCGCCGCTGTGGATCACCGCGAACAGCACCAAGAGGCCCAGCATCACGAGGCTGGTGTGGTGAACGGTGCTAGGGATGGCTTCGGCCACGGAGTGCTGCTCTCAGCAATCCGCTGATTCTGGAAGCTGGTGTGTCCGGCGGTGAGCGCGTGATCCATCAACGCCGCCATCCCACCTACAGTTTTTGAGTTCTTCCTGCCCGGGTGCGCAGGCCCCTATGGCCGATCTGCCCTTCACCCTGGATCAACTACGCATTCTGCGGGCCATCGTCAGCGAGGGCAGTTTTAAAAAAGCAGCTGACAGCCTGTTTGTGACCCAGCCGGCGGTGAGCCTGCAGATTCAGAACCTCGAGAAGCAGCTCGAGGTGTCGCTGTTCGACCGTGGGGGTCGCAAGGCCCAGCTCACAGAGGCCGGACATCTGCTGCTCGGCTACTGCGACCGGATCCTCAGCCAGTGTCATGAGGCTTGCCGTGCTCTTGATGACCTTCACAACCTCAAGGGAGGCTCACTGGTGGTCGGTGCTAGTCAGACCACAGGGACCTATCTGATGCCGCGGATGATCGGCCTATTCCGGCAGAAATATCCGGATGTGGCGGTTCAGCTGCATGTGCACAGCACCAGGCGCACTGGCTGGAGCGTTGCCAATGGTCAGATTGATCTGGCGATTATCGGCGGCGAACTACCGCCTGAGCTGAATGAGCTGCTGCAGGTTGTGCCCTATGCCAGTGATGAACTGGCACTGGTGCTTCCGGTCAAGCATCCTCTGGCCCGGTTGATGGAACTGAGCAAGGACGATCTCTATCGGCTTGGTTTTGTCTGTCTCGATTCCCAATCCACCACGCGAAAGATGGTGGACCAGTTGCTGGCCCGTTCTGGGCTTGATGTGCAGCGGCTGCGCATCGAGATGGAGCTCAACTCGCTCGAGGCCATCAAGAATGCTGTCCAGGCCGGATTGGGGGCAGCTTTTCTGCCGGTGGTCTCGATCGAGAGAGAGCTCAATGCCGGCACGCTCCATAAACCAGCGGTGGTGGACTTGCAGGTGCGCCGACAGCTGAAGTTGATCAGTCACCCTGCCCGGTACTGCTCCAGGGCGTCAGATGCGTTCCGTAGGGATGTCCTGCCGCTCTTCGCCAGTCCTGATAGCCCTTTGCGTCAGCTCCGTAGCGGTCAGGCTCAGCAGCAGACCCCGGCTGAGAAGTCAGCCGGGGATGCTGATGCCCGCGTTACTTAGAACTGATCGGCCTCTGGGGTTAGCCCAACGGTGTCATCAGCGACGCCCTTCGTGATGAATTTGTTTTCGCGGATGTCGGTCTGATAAACGCAGCGCACAAATGGTTTATCGCGAATCGAGCCGATGTAAGCGAAGGTGTTCATCCGTTGTTTGCACTCCCGTTCCTGTTCCTGTGTGATCGCCCCCTCTTTACGCAGCACAGACCAGTTTTCTCTGCGGATCACACAGCCGGCCTGAAGCGCTGGCTGGGTCACGAAGCTGCTGACGGGGTTCATGGTTGTGTACATCTCCAAATCCATGACATAGGCACTCGCTCCCCACCTTTTGCAGAACTCCGGATCAGGAACAGCCATGTCCAGTTGCTGACTGCTGGCGATATTGCCCTGATCGCCCTGGGTGGTGCTGGTCACGGCACTACCAATGCCGATTCCCACCACAAGAATTCCCGCCAGCACAGCCACGCTGCCGGTGTTCAATGTCAGCCCTCCAGGACCAGACGGACCTCCACCTTGAGGCGGGGATGGGGGGCGGGAACGCCTGGGCCGGGGCCGTTCGTAACCCCCTTGGTCATAGCGCGGGCGGTCGTAGGGGGAGCGGCTCACAGCAGTTCAGGAGATCGGGGCAGGCCCATCGAATAGTTGAGGACGCGACAATCGGGGTTGTAGCTCAGTTCACCAGCCTGAAGCAGCTGCCGGATGCATCCCTCGAGTTCTGTGCCGATGCGGCGAAGGTTGTAGTCACTCAGTTCGGCACCGCTGTGGCTGTCCACAAGATCCCTAAATCGCTGCTGAACAGTGGCAACGGTGCTGTCAGTCCAGATGAATTCGTTGTCCGGATCAAGGTCCAGGGTGAGCTGCTCGGGGTCTGGAACGAGGTTCTTGTTCTCCACCTTGGCTGTAAACAGCCGTACGTGACGGGTGGTGCACTTCAGCAGGGTCTCGGCCATGGCAACGACGATCCCCGAGGGGATCAGGACGGCGGTTGAACCGACTTTAGGAAGCAAGTGGGGGTGGGCTGCTTTTAAGGTTGTTTGCAATTTCAGAGCACCACCATGCGCATCGCTATTGCAGGAGCCGGTCTGGCGGGACTCTCCTGTGCGAAGTACCTGGCGGATGCTGGTCATACGCCGGTGGTGCTTGAGTCGCGTGACGTTCTTGGCGGCAAGGTTGCGGCCTGGAAGGACGAGGATGGGGACTGGTATGAGACAGGTCTGCATATCTTTTTCGGGGCGTATCCGAACATGTTGCAGCTGTTCAAGGAGTTGAACATCGAGGACAGGCTGCAGTGGAAAAGTCACTCGATGATTTTCAATCAGCCTGAAGAGCCCGGTACCTACAGCCGTTTCGACTTTCCCGATCTGCCTGCTCCAATCAATGGTGTGGCAGCCATCCTTGGCAACAACGACATGCTCACGTGGCCGGAAAAGATCAGTTTTGGTCTTGGCCTGGTTCCTGCGATGCTGCGAGGTCAGGGCTATGTCGAGGAGTGCGATCAATACTCATGGACGGAATGGCTGCGTCTGCACAACATCCCTGAACGCGTCAACGATGAGGTGTTCATCGCCATGAGCAAGGCGCTGAACTTCATCGATCCCGACGAAATTTCCTCCACTGTGGTGCTGACAGCACTGAATCGTTTCCTGCAGGAGAAGAACGGTTCCAAGATGGCTTTCCTGGATGGAGCGCCACCGGAGCGGCTCTGCCAGCCGATTGTTGAGCACATTGAAGGGCTGGGTGGAGAGGTGCATCTCAACAGCCCTTTGCGGGAGATCAAGCTCAACGACGACGGCAGTGTTGCGGCCTTCCGGATTGGCGGCCTCGATGGCCAGGGGAGCCGTGACATCGAGGCCGATGCCTATGTGAGTGCATTGCCGGTGGATCCTTTCAAGCTGTTATTGCCCGAGCCGTGGCAGCAGATGGAGGTCTTTCGCAAGCTGGATGGCCTGCGTGGTGTTCCCGTGATCAATTTGCACATGTGGTTCGATCGCAAGCTCACCGATATCGACCATCTGCTCTTTAGTAGATCGAAACTTCTCAGTGTTTATGCCGATATGAGCATCACCTGCAGGGAATATGAGGACCCTGATCAGTCCATGCTCGAGCTGGTGTTCGCTCCGGCGAAGGATTGGATTGGACGTCCTGATGAGGAGATCATCGAGGTCACCATGGGCGAGCTCAAGAAGCTGTTCCCGATTCATTTCAGTGGTGACAACCCCGCCATCCTGCGGAAATACAAGGTCGTCAAAACGCCCCTCTCGGTTTACAAGACCACGCCGGGCTGTCAGCAGCTGCGTCCGGATCAAACCACGCCGATCAAGAATTTCTTCTTGGCCGGCGACTACACCATGCAGCGCTACCTGGCTTCGATGGAAGGTGCTGTGCTCAGCGGCAAACTCTGTGCCGCTGCGGTAGACCGCAAGCGTGACCAGCTGGCATCATCGACCCCTGTCAGCTCGCCGGTGTCGGCCTGAGTCATGCCCCTCGCCGCACCGGATCTCGACGCTGCCTACGAGAGTTGTCGGCAAGAGACCGCGACTTGGGCGAAAACGTTCTACCTCGGAACGCTTCTCCTCCCTTACGAGAAACGAAGAGCGATTTGGGCGATCTACGTCTGGTGCCGTCGCACGGATGAACTGATGGACAGTGCCGAGGCCCAGGCCAGGCCTGTGTCCGAGCTGGCGGATCGACTCGATCGCTGGGAAGAGAACACCCGTGGGATCTTCTCCGGGCAGGTCATGAGTGACCTGGATGCGGTGATGGTGGACACCCTTGAGCGATTCCCCCAGTCGATCCAGCCCTATCTCGACATGATCGAAGGGCAGCGTATGGATCTCACTTGGACGCGCTACGCAACCTTTGACGATCTTCGCCTCTATTGCTATCGGGTCGCTGGCACTGTGGGTCTGATGACCCAGGGGGTCATGGGGCTGGATGCGGCTTACACCACGGCACCCTGGAGCGACGTGCCGAACACGTCGGATGCAGCAGTCGCCCTTGGTATCGCCAACCAGCTCACCAATATCCTTCGCGATGTTGGCGAGGATCGTGGCCGCGGCCGGATCTATTTGCCTCAGGAAGATCTCACCCGTTTTGGCTATAGCGAGGAGGATCTGCTCGCTGGACGTCTCAACGATGCCTGGCGGGAACTGATGGCCTTTCAATTGGAACGGGCTCGCGCTTGGTTTGCTCGCTCAGAGGCTGGTATCCGCTGGCTGTCAGCTGATGCACGCTGGCCGGTATGGACGTCATTGCGTTTGTACCGCGGCATCCTCGACGTGATTGAGCAGCTGGACTATGACGTCTTCCAGAACCGGGCCTATGTGGGTCGTCTAGGCAAAATGCTCGAATTGCCCCGTTCGTTTGTGATTGCTCAGACGCGCTGAGTCAGCAGCTCTCAGGCTCGGCCACCAGCCATCAAAAAAAGCCTGAGATTGAACTCAGGCTCCTGAGGGGTCAATCAGACCGTTTGTTCAGACAGCTGTCTTCTGGTTGCCCAGGAGATCCTTGAGCTTGGAGAGTTCACCAGCCCAGCGGGGGTCAGGAGCTTCTTCTGCCTTGGCATCGCTATGAACCACTTTGTTCACAGCTTTGCGGGCGGTACCAGGTGCATGGGAGGCCCCAGGACCTCGGCGGCCTCCACCGGCATTGTTGTCGCGACGCTCTGAGCGCTCGACCCGCAGGGCGTTGCCGCCAAAGTCCTTGCCGTTGAGCTGCTCAATGACGGCATCAGCGACTTTCTCGTCGTTGATGTTGGCAAACCCAAAACCGCGGCAGGTGCCGGTTTCACGGTCGAGTACGGCTTTGAAACGGATTCCTTCCCCGATGCTGGCGAGCTGACTCTCAAGCTCCTTGGAATCAAAAGACTGCGGCAAGTTGCCGACGTAAAGGCGAACGCTCATGGGAGGAGGGGAAGGAACAATGATCCGGTCAGTTCGATCAGTGTCGACACTGCAATGGCAGTTAATCACAGCGTGGTCGGCTGACTGGGGCGTCTGCCGAGGCCTGTCCCTGTTCCTGCAACCATGCCCGGGCTGTAGCCAATGCGACTTTTTGACTGCTCAATCGCCCGAATGCCTGCTCCAGCGCCAAGTGTCGCAGCAGACGACCAAGGAGGGGCCCTGGGGCGATGTTCAGCTCTGTCTGGAGGGTGTTGCCGTCGAGGGGCGAGCGAGGATGAAAAAGGCGGTCATCCGGATTTCGCCAGCGCTCCAACCATTGTCGCTGGGTGGCTGCCGGTAGCTGAACGATCAGAGCAGGTAGATCGGCAGCCAATTCGGAGTGAAGGCGGAGACGCTCCTCCGGGGGCAGGTTCGCAAAGCTTTGGCCGTCATCTTGTGACAGCCAACGTCGTAGCTGGCAGCAGCGATGGATCTGCCTGCGACTAAAGCGCAGTTGCTTGAGGCCATCGTCGCTCAACAGCTGGGTGAGGCGAAGAAGCGGCAGCGCTAGCTGGCGTTCCTCAGCGCTGAGCAGGCTGCTTTGCTGCTCGAGTTGTGATCCCGGACCCGATTCTGCTTCAGCATTCAGCCTCGACCAGGGCTGCAGCAGTTGGCTGCTTTGCAGTTGATCCATGGCTTGGTCAGCGCCCGGGGCCTGTACGAGCTTGGTCAGTTCCGCCTGGATTCGTTCCGGTGCAGCTTGCGAAAGCCTGTGGCTGTGGCGCTGGAGCAGCGGCCAGGTGGAGGTGGCGATTGTGAAGCCCAGCTCTGCGGCGATGCGGATGCCCCGCAGTAGACGCAAGGGATCATCGATCAGGTTGTGTTCCCCCACGGCCGTCAGCAAACCTGCCTTGAGATCAGCAAGACCGCCGGTTGGATCAACCAGCCTTGGGCTACTGCCCAGTTCCAAGGCAATGGCGTTGATCCGGTAGTCGCGGCGTTGGAGATCCGCTTCCAGGTTTTGACCCTCCTGTCGGGCGAGGTCGATCGTCCAACCCTGCACCACCAGCCGGGCCATGTCGCGTGCTTCATCCAAGACGACGCAAGCCCCGCCATAGATCTTTGCGAGTTGTCTTGTGGTGTGCAGGGCGCCGTCTGGGACGATCAGGTCGAGATCTGGGGTGGGGCTCAGACGACCCAGCAGTGCATCGCGCACAGCTCCACCCACCAAAGCGCTGCCTGCCGGAAAAGCAGTTGTGGGAACTGGCCATTGCTCTGGAGCCAGTGCCTTGAGCAGCAAACTCGTCTGAAGTGTCGGTTCGGCCTCCAGAATGGGACCCTCAGCGGCTGGGGGAGGCATGTGCATCTGCGTTGATTGCCGCTGGGTCGATCGTTGTCAGGCCTATCACGCGGTGGAACGCCAACATGGCGCACTCCATCTCACGCAGCACCCGGATGTGGTGCCGGAGCAACCCAAGATTCACATCAGTGTTGTTGATCTTCCCGGTGGTGGTGCGGG
>Ga0189288_10453_pt1 | contig 10933 bp, 7 predicted proteins | sample UW105minimetaG_FD_130316 | JGI IMG/M metagenome (GOLD analysis project Ga0189288, IMG submission 130316) | Marine microbial communities from the Costa Rica Dome - UW105 mini metaG | ecosystem: Environmental > Aquatic > Marine > Oceanic > Photic zone | place: Costa Rica: the Eastern Pacific... | reverse complement strand
TCGGGCCCGCTGTTCTGGATCGGCGTCGGCTCGAGTCTTTTGCCTGGTGATCCACTCCTCGCGGGTTTGGCACGCTGGCTGGGCAGTGGTGGGCTGGCTGCTTGTCAGCTGCTGGCGGGTTGGTGGTTGTGGCAGTTGGTGGCTAGGCGTCTACTTCTTTGGCGCCGCTGGTTGGTCGCTGGACTGATGGCCTTGTTGATGGCCCATGGCTGCGGTTGGTGGCTTCTGCACAGCGTTGGTTCCGGTGCGATTCCTGCTGATTCGCCCTCCCTTGCTCGGGTTGGGCTTTGGCAGCCATCGCTGCCCACTCGCGAGAAATTCAGCTCTGAACAACAGCGGCGCTTGCCGGCGCGTCTCCAGCGGGCTTTGCAGGCTGCAGCCCTCCAGGGAGCTGACTGGCTGGTGGCACCGGAGGGAACCCTGCCACTGGAGCGACGATTGCTGGAGCCAGCACCACTGCCCTTGCTCAGCGGCGGCTTCCGCTGGACGCAAGGCCAGCAGCGCAGTGCCCTGCTGCTGGTGGAGCGAGGGGCGCAGCAACCATCAGCGGCGCTTGACAAGCACCGGCTTGTTCCCCTCGGCGAGTGGATCCCGGCCTGGCTCGGAAGCGCCGGAGGACTGTCTGCAGTCGGCGGTGTGACGCCGGGAGTTGCAGACCGCCTATGGCGCTGGGATGGCCCTCCGGCCGCAGTGGCGATTTGCTACGAGCTCAGTGATGGGGCGGCGATAGCCAGAGCGGTGGGCCATGGAGCCGAGTGGTTATTGGCCATTGCCAATCTCGACCCCTACCCCTTGCTGCTGCAGCGGCAGTTTTTGGCGCTGGCCCAGCTGCGCAGCATCGAAACCAACCGTCCGTTGCTGAGTGTCGCCAACACTGGCCCAACGGCTGCGGTGTCGGCCACGGCGAACGTGGAGCAGTTGCTCGAGCCGATGCTGCCTGGGCTTGCGATCACCGAGCTTGAGCCCCTGATCGGCATGACGCCCTATGTGTTCTGGGGTGAACGGCCCTTGCAGCTGGTTGTCGCGGTGGTGGTGTTGGCCCGTATCAGGGAGCGGGTCGCTGGATCAAGCCGCCGCCAAGCACCCTCTCCCCGTCGTAAAACACCGCCGCCTGGCCAGGTGTGATTGAGAACTGGGCCTGATCGAATCTCAGTTGGCAGCGGTGGGGGCGTCCTCCGGCGGCATCGTCGCTGGTGGGACTGATCACCTCCAGCCAAGCGCCTACAGGCTCACTGCGGTATCGCACTTGCACCTCCACCCGCTGACGTGTGCCGAGGGCCGGTTGTGCCATGGAGACCCAGTTCAAGGCTCCGACCACACAGCTGTCGGTGCCGGCTTCCTCCCGCGTGGCCACAACCACGCGGTTCATGGCTGCTTCCAGTCGGACGACATGCAGCGGTTCGCTCCAGGCCACCCCCAGCCCCTTGCGCTGCCCGATGGTGAAATGTTCGATGCCGTCATGCTTTCCCACCACCGTGCCATTGAGGAGCACGATCTCCCCCTCCCGTGCAGGTAGATAGGTGTCAAGGAAGGCACGCATCGAACCGTGATGGTCAGCGAGGCAAAGGTCCTGGCTTTCCGGTTTCTGTGCCGTCCGCAAGCCGAAGCGTTCCGCTTCCAGTCTTGTGTCGGGTTTGGTTAGTTCGCCAAGCGGAAAGACCAACTTGCCCAGGGCTTCCTGCGGTAGGTCGTAGAGGAAATAACTCTGGTCTTTGCGATGGTCCAGTCCGCGCAGCAGCTGATGACGACCGTTGTCGCTCTGGTCTGCAGGACGGACGCGGGCGTAATGGCCTGTAGCGATTCGCCCGATTGACCGGTTCTCCTCGGCCCAGGAGATCATCGGCCCGAATTTGACCTCTCGATTGCAGCGGGAACAGGGCAGAGGCGTCAGCCCTTCGGCATAGCCGTCCACCAGGAACTGAACAATCTGTTCCTTGAAATGCTCTCTGAAATCAACGACGTGGTGGGGAATGCCCAGCTGTTCGCAAATGCCGGCGGCATCCACGAGGCCTTCAGCGCAGCAGGCTCCTTTGCCACTCATCAGCCAGAGGGTCAGTCCCTCCACCTCCCAGCCAGCTTCCACCAGCAAGGCGGCAGTGAGAGAGCTGTCCACACCGCCGGAGAGTCCAACGGCCACGCGATGCTCTCCAGGCCAGTGCCGCAGGCGCTCTAGAGCCTGCGCGCCTGCTTCAGTGGCCGTGGTGGGTGACTCGGCCTGGCGGATCGACATGACGGGTTCGGGCGGCATTGGCGGCACCGCTGGATCTCTCCATAGTGAGATCCCGGCTGTCCCTCCGTGTCCTGGCCCCCGATTGATGCCGATCACTGTCTTGTGAGTACGGCTGAAATGGTGGCGCTGGAACAGGAATGGCTGGCGAGTGGTCTGCCGGTTCCCGCTCTGATGGAGAAGGTCGGTCTGGCGATGGCGGCCTGGTGTCTTCAACAGCCTGGCCTGCTGGAGCAGGGTGTGCTGGTGCTGGTCGGTCCAGGCCATAACGGTGGCGATGGCTTGGTGGTGGCCCGGGAGCTCGCACAGGTGGGGATTGCTGTGCGGATTGTCTGCCCTTTACCCCTGCGTCAGCCACTCACACAACAGCACTATCAGCATGTTCGCTGGTTGGGGGTGCCTGAGCTTGAAGGTGAGCCAGATCCAGACGACCCCTCTCTCTGGATCGAAGCGTTGTTCGGTCTGGGGCAGACCCGTCCCCTGCCTTTGGGTCTGGCCACTTTGCTGCAGCAACGTCAGAGAACACAACCTGGACGATTGGTCAGCCTCGATCTGCCAGCGGGACTGGATGGTGACAGCGGTCGCCCGTTCGCTGGTGGAGCAGCGATGGCAAGCGCCACGCTCACGGTTGGCTTGATCAAGCGAGGTTTGGTGCAGGACTGTGCGCTTGCCTATGTCGGCCGTTTGCATCGGATTGATGCTGGGGTGCCACGTCGTCTGTTCCCGCCTTTCTCCAACCGTCTCGCCAACAGTGCGGTGTTGATGATTGGCGAGAACGATCTGCAGACGCTGCCTAGGCCTCATCCGCCTCGGTCAGCGATGAAATATGAGCGTGGTCGGGTTTTGGTGGTGGCGGGCAGCGAGCGCTATCGCGGCGCTGCTCTGTTGGCTCTCCAGGGAGTCCTGGCGAGTGGAGTCGGCAGCGTGCAGGCAGCTCTGCCACAGTCAGTTGCGGCAGAGATCTGGCAGCTGATTCCGGAAGTTGTGCTGGCCGCAGCATTGCCGGCTACCGACCAATCCGGTCTCGACTGGGGAGGCTGGCTGGCCGGGCACGATCTTCAGCGGCTGGATGCCCTGCTGCTTGGGCCTGGGCTGGGGGAGAACGGTGGTGACTGGGCGCAGCAGGCAGAGCCATTACGGACATTTCCAGGCTTGTTGGTGCTGGATGCTGATGGCCTGAATCAGATGGCGGCCTCTCCCTGTGGTTGGCAGTGGATCAGAGGGCGCCTTGGTCCGACTTTGATCACGCCTCATGCCGGCGAGTTCGCGCGTGTGTTCCCCAAGATCAGTCTCGATCAGCCTCTGGAGGCCGCCCGTGCTGCTGCTGCATGCTCCGGAGCCACAGTGCTTTTGAAAGGGGCGCATCCCCTGCTGGCGTCACCGCAAGGGAGCGTGCACCAGCTGATCAGCGGTAACCCCAGGGCCGCAAGGACTGGCCTGGGCGACGTCCTGGCTGGATTCACTGCTGGCTGGGGTGCGCAGGTCATCTCTGATCAGACCACGCACCAGAGCTTGGACGAGATGCTTGCAGCGGCGGCACTGCTCCATGGCGAAGCGGCCCGCTCCTGCGATCAGGCCAGCACGGCTCGGGCTGTGGCCAGCCAGCTCTCGGCAATGGTTTTGCATCTCAATTCGCCGGCCGGCTGAGACGCCCTGCAATCACTCGGAGAAGTTGTTTTTGTAACAAGCATGTCGCGACTTTTGTGTCGATTTCACCTCATGAATCTGAAGGGTTGCTGAAAACACAACGCCTATTTGGATTTCCATAGGAAAGTCTTCCCATCGAATACAAAGTCGGAGATCAACATGGCCTCTCTGGCAGCCGGTCTTGCTGAATCCCAGCGCCGCCGAAGTAGTGATCCGATCAGTTGGTATCTCGCCACGATCGGAAGAATCCCTCTGCTTACTCCAGCTGAAGAGATTGAACTGGGCAATCAAGTTCAGCAGATGATGACTCTCACTGAAGACGGTTCCATCGCCGTCGATAGTGATCAGTTCAGCTCCCATGACCGGCGCATGATCCGGGTTGGGCGCCGAGCCAAGCAGCGAATGATGAAGGCCAACCTTCGTCTTGTCGTGAGTGTTGCCAAGAAATATCAAGGCAAAGGTTTGGAACTGCTTGATCTGATTCAGGAGGGTTCCCTTGGCCTGGAGCGAGCAGTTGAGAAGTTCGACCCCACCCGTGGTTACAAGTTTTCGACGTATGCCTTCTGGTGGATTCGCCAGAGCATGACCCGTGCCATTGCCTGCCAGTCGCGAACAATCCGTCTTCCTGTTCACCTGAGCGAGCGTTTAACCACGATTCGCAAGGTGAGCCTCGATTTGGCCCACAAGCTGGGTGCCATGCCCTCGCGGATCGAAATCGCTGAGGCCATGGACATGCCTTTAGACGAGCTGGATTCCCTTCTTCGTCAGGCATTGACCACCAGCAGCCTCGATGCGCCTGTGAACGGTGAAGAAGGGCGCAGCTTCCTCGGTGATCTGATCGCAGACAACTCTTGTGATGAGCCTCTGGCCAAAGTGGAACAGAGCATTCATCACGAGCAGCTCGGGCGTTGGCTCAGCCATCTCAGTGACCAAGAGCAGCATGTTCTCAGCCTGCGCTTCGGCCTGAATGGCAATGAGCGTCACACCTTGGCAGAGATCGGTCGCATGCTGGAAGTGTCCCGCGAAAGGGTGCGCCAGGTTGAGCTGAAGGCGTTGCGAAAACTGCGCAACCTCACCCGCAGGGTTCCTCCACAGTTCTGAAATTTCCGATCAGATCCGATTTCAGATCAGGGCTTGTTCAGTCCTGATCTGTAGTGGTTTTGATCCCAAGAGGAATTCAGTCTTCCGCCCAGATGTAGCGAGTGAGCTCGGAGCTATCCGGTTCTGGAGCGCTGAGTGCGAAATCAACGCAATCCTGCACTTCTGCGTCGATTTCCTTCTCGATGGCCCGCAGCTCCTCGCTGCTGACCAGGCCGGCTGAGACAAGATCGCGCTCAAGGGCCTTGAGCGGGTCTCGCTGTGCCCAGAACTGTTTCTCCTCTTCGGCCCGCAGCTCATCAGGGTCGGCCAGGGAGTGGCCACGGAAGCGGTAGGTGAGGCATTCGAGCAGGGTGGGGCCTTCGCCTGCTCGGGCTCGGGCAACAGCTCGTTCAGCCGCAGCGCGAACCGCCAGTACGTCCATGCCATCCACTTCCTCTCCGGCCATGCCGAAGGAAGCCGCCTTACGCCAAATCTCAGGATCACTGGTGGCACGGTTGTGGTCCATACCGATGGCCCACTTGTTGTTTTCCACCACGAAGATGATCGGCAGCTTCCAAAGCTGCGCCATGTTCAGGCATTCATAAAACTGACCGATGTTGCAGGTCCCGTCACCAAAAAAGGCGGCTGTTACGGAGTCGCTATCTGCTTCACCCAGGGCCTCACGCTTGTAGCGGCTTGTGAAGGCAGCTCCGAGGGCGACTGGGATGCCTTCGCCGATGAAGGCGTAGCCACCAAGCAAGTGATGCTCTTTTGAGAACAAGTGCATGGAGCCGCCTCGGCCCTTGCTGCAGCCGGTTTCTTTGCCGAAGAGCTCGCTCATGACCTCGCGGGCGGGAACGCCGGCGCTGAGGGCATGGACGTGGTCGCGATAGGTGCTGCAGAACCAGTCGTGCTGTCGCTTCATCGCACCAATGACACCGGTGCTGACTGCTTCCTGGCCGTTATAGAGATGCACGAAGCCAAACATTTTGCCCCGGTAGTACATCTCGGCGCACTTGTCTTCAAAGCGCCGACCCAGGGTCATATCGCGATACAAGGTCAGACCGGTTTCGCGGTCGACTTGGGCGCGACTAGCGGTGACCAGACTTGAGAGACGCTCTGCATGGGCACCAGTTAGGCCTGTGCCAACTGCAGTCCGCTCGGTCTCCATCGCGATGTCCTGGCCCATGACACGCCACTCATTGACGTCTGACTGTAAGGGTCAGCGGATGATCAATGGGCAAAAACCCTTGTTCTGCCTACAGTTTGCTGCCAATGGAAAGGGCTCAGAAAAGGTGGAACTGCCGATTGATCATTTCCGCCTTCTCGGCGTAAGCCCCTCTGCCGAGGCCGAAACGATGTTGCGCACTCTCCAGTTGCGTATCGATCGGCCCCCATCTCAGGGATTTACCCAGGAGGCATTGCAGCAGCGGTCGGAGCTGCTACGCCTCTCGTCGGATCTGCTCACAGACCCTGAACGCCGAGCGGAGTATGAAGCGGCACTGCTTGAGCTGGGTCGGGAGCATCCCGGCGAAATCGCCGGGCTGGAGCTGTCTTCCTCCCGCGAAGTTGCTGGTCTGATGCTTCTTTGGGAAGCCAGTTCCCCTCATGAAGCCTTTCAACTCGCACGCCAGGCTCTACAGCCCCCTCAGGCTCCGGCCCTTGGCAGCAACCGCGAGGCTGATCTCGCCTTGCTGGCCGCTCTTGCTTGTCGCGATGCCTCCCGACAGGATCAGGAAAGCCGTCGTTATGAATCGGCAGCGGGCCTGCTGACCGATGGCCTGCAGCTGCTTCAACGGGTGGGCAAGCTCCCGGATCAGCGTCAAGAGATCGAGCAGGATCTGCTCCAGCTCACGCCTTATCGGATTCTTGACCTCCTCAGCCGCGATCTGGCTGAGGAGGTGTCGCGTCAACAGGGTTTGCAACTCCTGGATGAACTGGTGAATGAGCGGGGGGGGCTTGAAGGCTCAACACTGAACAACGACAGTCACAGCCTTAGCCAGGGTGAATTTGAGCTGTTCTTTCAGCAGATTCGCCGCTTCCTCACCGTTCAAGAACAGTTGGATCTCTATCAGCGCTGGCAGCGAGGCGGCTCCAGCGATGCCGCCTTCCTGGAGGTGATGGCCCTCAGCGCAGCTGGGTTCTCTCGGCGTAAGCCGGAGCGGCTTGAGGAAGCGCGTCAGCGTCTGCAGTCCTTGGAAGTGGATGGTCTGGATATGCGGCCGCTGCAGGGATGCCTTGACCTCCTGCTCGGTGATGTGGATCGTGCCCAGACCCATGTACTCGCGTCTTCGGATAGCGATTTACAGCAATGGTTGCTGAAGCATCCCGGAGATGATCTCGCCGCTCTTTGCGACTACTGCAGGGCCTGGTTGCGGCGTGATGTGCTGCCGGGTTTCCGAGACGTGGATGCCGAGGCGGTGGATCTTGAGGCTTGGTTCGCGGATCGGGATGTACAGGCGTTTGTTGAACGTCTCGAACGGATTGAAGGTCGCCAGCTCAGTCGTGTGAAGGAGTCCTCCCCTTCCTCGGCCCAGGAGCAAGACCCCTTCCCTGCGTTCCCTCTCGATCCGGATGGCTTGATGCCTCTGCCCATCGGTGAAGCCTCATCCGCTTTGGCTGAGGAGGCTGATCAAAGCAGTCCGACCAAACAGGCTTCGACCGATTGGCTCGATCGCTTGGCCGGCCTGTCTCGTCCGCAGTGGTCCAGGCCGCAGTGGTCCATGGCGGAGTGGTCGATGCCGCAGTGGTCGATCCCGAAGGTGACGCTCCCTCGCCCAGCACTCCCTCTGCCTCCTCTCAATCCTCCCAGTCGTCCAGTGGTGATCGGTTCAGCGGTGTTTGCTGGTGTGGTGGCTGTTGTTGCTGCTTTCAGTGTGGTTGGTCTCCGGCAGGAATCCAGTCCCAGTGCCGATCAAGCAGGCAGCTCCCAAGGCCTTTCCCAAGCTCAGCCTCAGACCCAGTCCTCTCAGACGGATCTCAATCAGGCGGATCTCAGCCGAAACAGGGCCAGCCAGACCGAGTCAACCGCGTCAACGGCTTCGCCAGCACTGTTGAAGCCTGCTCAGGCTTATGCCCTTAGGGATGATCAGCCCACCACCGCCCAATTAGAGGGGTTGTTGCAAGCCTGGTTGGATCGCAAGGCCCAGGTGCTGGCCGGGGGCTCCTTGGCGGATGCACGACTAGCGGATGTGGCCCGGGATGGGCTTCTGGCTCAGGTGCAGTCGCAGCGCCAACGGGATGCTGCGATCGGAGCGAACCAGAAGGTGGCAGCCACGATCACCTCCGTGGAGGTGGTGAGTAGCAATGCCAATCGCATTGAGATCAAGGCAAAGGTGGCCTACAGCGATGAGCGCCTCGATGCCAGCGGCCAGGTGATGGAACGCACTGCAGCCACCTCCTTGCCGATCACTTACATCCTTGGCCGTGACGGCCAGCAATGGCGCCTGCATGCCTATTTCGGCAGCTGAGCTTCAGCCAGAGCAGTGGCTGACGCAAGCGGTGAGAAAGGTGGCTTTTACCATCAACACATCACCGTTTGCGGATCGCTTCCATGTTCGATGAGCTGTCAGCCCGCTTTGAAGATGCGGTTAAGGGGCTGAGGGGTCAGGACAAGATCTCAGATACCAATGTGGAGGGTGCCCTCAAGGAGGTGCGTCGGGCCCTGCTCGAGGCCGACGTCAGTCTCCCGGTGGTGAAGGATTTTGTGGCTGAGGTGCGCGACAAGGCCGTTGGAGCCGATGTGGTCCGAGGCGTCAGCCCCGATCAGAAGTTCATCCAGGTGGTGCACGAACAGTTGGTCGAGGTGATGGGTGGCGACAACGCCCCTCTGGCCAAGGCTGATCAGGCACCCACGGTCGTGCTGATGGCTGGTTTGCAGGGTGCCGGTAAAACCACGGCCACGGCCAAGCTTGGCCTCCATCTCAAGGATCAGGGTCGCAAGGCTCTGATGGTGGGTGCAGACGTTTATCGCCCTGCCGCGATCGAGCAGCTCCGGACTCTTGGCGAGCAGATCGGTGTGGAGGTGTTCAGTCTTGGTGCTGAGGCCAAACCGGAGGACATCGCTTCTGCCGGTTTGGCCAAGGCCAAAGAAGAGGGGTTCGACACCTTGCTGGTCGATACCGCTGGTCGGCTTCAGATCGACACGTCGATGATGGAGGAGATGGTGCGGATCCGCACCGCAGTGCAGCCCGATGAGGTGCTGCTGGTGGTGGATTCGATGATCGGCCAGGAGGCGGCCGAACTCACCCGTGCTTTCCACGATCAGGTCGGAATCACCGGGGCGGTGCTCACCAAGCTCGACGGTGATTCACGCGGTGGTGCTGCTCTTTCGATTCGGAAGGTCAGCGGTCAGCCGATCAAGTTCATCGGCACCGGCGAAAAGGTTGAGGCACTCCAGCCCTTCCACCCGGAGCGGATGGCGAGCCGAATCCTCGGCATGGGGGACGTGCTCACCTTGGTGGAGAAGGCCCAGAAGGAGGTCGAGCTCGCCGATGTTGAGCAGATGCAGAAGAAGCTGCAGGAGGCGTCGTTTGACTTCTCCGACTTCTTGAAGCAGATGCGTCTGATCAAGCGGATGGGATCGCTCGGGGGATTGATGAAGATGATCCCGGGCATGAACAAGCTCGATGACGGCATGCTCAAACAGGGGGAGCAGCAGTTAAAGAAGATCGAGGCGATGATCGGTTCGATGACGGCCGCCGAGCGCACCCAGCCCGAGCTTTTGGCGGCTCAGCCGTCGCGGCGACGGCGGATTGCCTCTGGTTGTGGTTACCAGCCTGCGGATGTGGACAAGGTGCTGGCTGACTTCCAGAAGATGCGCGGGTTCATGCAGCAGATGACGCGCGGCGGCGGCATGCCTGGCATGGGTGGTGGTATGCCGGGGATGCCGGGCATGGGAATGCCTGGGATGGGCGGTGGCATGCCAGGGATGCCAGGCATGGGAATGCCTGGGATGGGCGGTGGTGGTGGTCGCCCCTCGCGTGGTGGCGGTCCTCCCCGCCGACAGCGCCCGGTCAAGAAGAAAAAGGGGTTCGGAGACCTGTGACACCCCGCAAGGTATGGTTACTGCTTGGCACGCGGTTTTCAATCCGTGCCGAGTTCCACCAACAAGTAGCGCCACGATGATCAAGCTCCGCCTGAAGCGGTTCGGTAAGAAGCGGGAAGCGAGCTTCCGCCTCGTGGCCTGCAACAGCACGTCTCGTCGTGACGGTCGCCCCTTGGAGGAACTCGGTTATTACAATCCGCGCACCAAAGAGACTCGCCTTGATGCTGAGGGTCTGCGCTCGAGGTTGAGCCAGGGAGCTCAGCCCACCGACGCTGTCCGTTCCCTGCTCGAGAAGGGCGGACTGCTCGAGAAGAGTGTGCGTCCTGCTGAAATTGTCGGCAAGGCCAAGCAGAACGCAGCTCGTGAGGCTGCTGCCAAGCAAGCCGCGAAAGAGGCTGCTGAGGCGAAGACTGCCGCCGCCGCTGAAGCTGCTGCTGAATCCTCCGATGAAGGGGCCTCCAAGGCCGGCGCTGAAGCCTGATTGAGGTCATGGTCGAGGCCACAACTGCCGGCCGTTTCCTCTTTGATCTCCCAACTCCGGAAGCGGCTCTGGCCCTCTCCGGAGCATCCGAACAGACCCTGCGTCAACTCGAAGCACTGACCGGTGTTTCCTTGGTGATGCGGGGTCTTCAGCTTGAGATCCGTGGCAGACCCAGCCAATTGGAGAGGGCTGCTGGTGTTGTCGAGCTATTGCGCCCCTTCTGGCAGGAGGGGGAGAGCGTGTCATCGGTTGATGTACAAGCGGCGCTTCAGTCTCTCGATACCGGTCGGCACCAGGATCATGAGGCGATGGGTCAGCAGGTGTTGGCCCGAAGCCAGCGGGGCAATCTGCTCAGGCCGCGGACCTTGCGGCAGAAAAACTACGTCGAGGCGATGGAGCGACACGACCTCACGTTGGCCCTTGGTCCTGCTGGAACCGGCAAAACCTTTTT
>Ga0189288_10452_pt1 | contig 10934 bp, 12 predicted proteins | sample UW105minimetaG_FD_130316 | JGI IMG/M metagenome (GOLD analysis project Ga0189288, IMG submission 130316) | Marine microbial communities from the Costa Rica Dome - UW105 mini metaG | ecosystem: Environmental > Aquatic > Marine > Oceanic > Photic zone | place: Costa Rica: the Eastern Pacific... | reverse complement strand
GGGGGATGGTGATCTCGCTTTGGCCATCGATCGCCTGAGCTGCCAACGTCGTCCCCAGTTGGTGGTGTTTGGTCACATGCACCATCAATTGAAAGCGAAACAAGGGCAGCGCCGCACTTTTTACCGCGACCGTCATGGCACTGTTTACCTCAATGCGGCTTGTGTCCCTCGTCGAGGCCTGGATGGGGACGATCGCACCCTGACCCACTTCTCCTGGGTCGAGTTCGGGCATGGTCAGCTCAATCATGTGAGTCATCGCTGGTACCTGCCCGATGGATCTTTGGCCTACGCCGAAACCCTTTATCAAGTTGGCGAAGGCATCCCGTCATGAAGGTGCTCGTTTATCTCGCTCTCAGCAGTCATGGCTACGGCCACGCTGCCCGTCAGGCGGCCGTGGTTTCGGCTTTACATGCGTTGCATCCGCTCTGGCGCTTCGTCGTCAGTTCCAAAGTGGATCCAGCTTTCCTCAAGCTTGTTTTCGCGGGTTTGCCCGTTCTCTTTCGGCAGCTGCGCTGGGATGTGGGGATGGTGCAGGCCGATGCTCTCCATTGTGATGAGCAGGCCACCTTGATGGCTCTGCGGACCCTGGAACACCATCTCCCGGAGCAGATTGACGAGGAAGCTCGCTGGATCAGGGCTCAGGGGCTGCCTGTTGTGGTGCTCGGGGACATTCCACCTGCGATCAGTACGTTGGCCCGACGCATCCATGCCCAGCTGGTATGGATGGGAAATTTTGGCTGGGACGACATTTACTCCCCGCTGGGGAGAGCCTTTCAGCCTCCCTGCCTTGAGGCCAGGGAGGCTTATGCCAGCGGTGATCGTCTGTTGCGCATGCCTTTCGATCTGGCGATGGACTGGGGTGTGCCTGAACGCAGCATCGGACTGATTTCGGCCCAGCCCAGACCTGTGCCTTTGGATTTTCAGCATTGCCTCAGCAGCCTTCAAACCCGATTGGTGTTTGTTGGCTTTGGTGGTTTGGGCCTCTCGATTGATCCCCGATTGTTTGATCTCTGGCCCGACCATCATTTCCTGATGGCGCCTCCTTCAGATCCCCGTCATGCCGACAACCTGCGGGCCATCACCAACGTGACGTTGCTTCCAGCTGGAGTTCGACCTGTCGATGTCATGCCCATGTGTGAGCGCTTGCTGGGCAAACCTGGTTTCAGCACTTTCTCTGAGGCGCTGAGCGCTGGGTTGGGTTTGCATGTCGTTGAGAGAGAGGGATTCGCAGAGGCGAGGGCGTTGATGCAAGGTCTGCGTCGTCATGGTTGTCATCGTCTTCTCTCAGCCCGCGGCTTTGCGGAGGGTGATTGGCAGCTGAATCAGCCCTTGATTCCATCCACGGAATCACCGTTACCGGCGAACGGTGCTGAGGTTGCAGCCCTGGAGATTTCCCGCCTTGTGATGCGGGGATCCGCTTAAACCACTCTGAGATAAGCCTTTCTTATTCAAAAGCCGCATGGTTTCTTGCGTCGGCTCAAAGCCAAGTCTCAAGGGCTAGCTGAGCGGCGAGATGCGATTCAAAAACCGACATCAATGCCAGGACGGTTGCCTCACTGTCCGGCGTGGGATGGGCAATGGTGATTCTTTCGGGAGAGTTCGGTTGACAACGGACATGAGTTTTTCTGCTTAATTCAGAAATCTCTTCCTTGTTGTGGGTTCCATCCGCTTCTGGTTCTCCACTGGTGTGTTCAACACCGTTGCTCCCTGAACGCAATTCATGACTTTTCTTGCTCCGACCACCTGCCGTGTTCTTGCAGGGGCCGTCGCAAGCACTTGTGTCTTCATTCCATCGGTTGCAGGGCAGGCAGCAACCATTCCATTCCCTTCTCCTGAGACCTCAGCACGTTCTCTCTCCGTTCAATTACCCGAGGAAGCCCCGGCAATCGGGCTTCCTTATGTGATCACACCTGAGCGCCGTGCCCTTCTCAATACCATCCGTTTCGCTGAAGGAACCTGGAAGGGAGGTCTTGACCTTGGTTATCGCGTCATGTTCGGAGGCGGCCTGATGGCTTCCCTCGAACGTCACCCCAACCGCGTGATTTATTCCTCTCGTTATGCCAGTGCAGCTGCGGGTGCTTATCAATTCATGCCCTTCACCTGGGAGATGGTGCAACGCAGCATTGGCGTGCGTGGTTTTGGTCCTGAAGCCCAGGACCAGGGCGCGATTTATCTGATCCAACGCCGGAAGGCCCTTCCCTTGGCTGATACCGGCAACTTGACCCCCAAACTCGCTGCTCTGCTTGCTCCTGAGTGGGCCTCGTTCCCAACCCTTCGCGGCGTCAGTTACTACGGACAACCGGTGAAACGTTTTACCCGGTTGCATAGCTTTTACAACGTTAGCCTGGCTCAACTTCGTCGTGTGCGCGATCAGCGCCGAGAAGCTCTCTCTACAGATCAAGACGAGACTGCCAAGCCTTCAGGTCCTGTTTGCAGGCCTCCGACCATCCTCTGCGGCTTCTGATTTCCGCTGCTCACACACCTTCAGCCCCTTCAGGAACCATCGGATTCTTCCAGCTTCCGACCAACGGTCGCCTGTGCAATCAAATAGGCCAGCACGGCACCTCCAAGGAATCCCATGCCATTGCGAAGCACGGGCAGTAGATCACTGGTTCGGGTCACCACCGGTGCGATTCCGAAGATGCCAAACAACATCACCCACAAAGGAGACAGCAGCAGCAGCCACGGCCAGGCGATCAGATCGCTTTTCTCTCTGGGGTAAGCAGCGAATCCGGCGATCAACCCACCCAGCACAGAGGTGGTGAGGGTCCAGAGCCACTGCTCCAGCGGTAGCCCCGGTACAACCTGGCAACCGCCACGATCCAGGCAAACCTCAACGGCATCTAGGGCTGCATAGATCGATCCGTCTTCACCGTTGTCACGCACATAGAACTGATTGCCGTATCGCGTCTGCAGTTCCACCCACCAGGTGCGTGGCATCAGAGCGAAAAAGGCATCACCCACATTGAAATTGAGCAGGTTGCCGCCGCGAGGATCTGCGATCAGCAAAACGCTGCGCTCATCAAGGCCCCAGAACTCCTTGACCGCCACTCCCGGAGTGCGCTCGTATTGAGTCAGCACACGCAGCTTCCATCCGGTGCGTTGCTCAAATGCTGTCAGGTTGGATTCGAGCTCTGTGCGCTGCCGATCGCTGAGGGCTCTTGCCAGATCGATGACGGGGGTGGGGTGATCCGGCAGCAATTCCGGATTGTCGCTGGCCCAGGCCGGACTGCCTGCGATGAGCAGAACAATCAGGGAGAGCATCGCCAGGACAGGGCGAAAGCCTCGGTGTGCTCCCATAGCTCCAGTGCAGTGAACGGCATTCTCTCGAATGGAAAGCCTCGGTGCGCCTTGTCCGGCCTGGATGGTCACGCGGTTTGAAGAGGCCGGCGGCACCATCTCCTTCCGTCGCTTCATGGAGTTGGCTCTGCATGATCCCGACCATGGCGCCTACGGAGCCGGAATCCTGCGCGTTGGGCCTGATGGCGATTTCGTGACCTCTCCATCCATGGGTCCAGATTTCGCGGCTCTCTTGGCGCTGCAACTGGTGCAATGGTTCGATCAACTGGCGGTTCTTCATCCAGAGGTTCCTCTTTGCCTTGTGGACATCGGTCCGGGAGAAGGAGATCTAGCCGCTGATCTCATCACTGAGTTGAATCGCTTGCAACCGGAGTGGCTTGATCGCCTTGAGTTGATTCTGGTGGAACTCAATCAAGGGATGGCTGCTCGCCAACGGAAGCGCCTCGATCAGGTCGACTCGCTGGCGGTGACCTGGCGCAGTCTTGAGCAATTGTCTTCGCAACCGCTCATCGGGGTCTTTCTGGCTCACGAATTACTCGATGCACTGCCCGTGGAACGACTTGTGAATCGAGAGGGAGAGCTGAATCAGTTGTTGGTCACTGCAGCCATGGGGTCTGATCAGACAGTGCGGCTTCAGTGGGCTGAGCAACCTTTGCCTGAGGCTCTGGAACAGCAACTGCAATGGGCAGAGCATCAGTGCGATTTGGTCCTGCCTCCGGCGGGCGCCCCAGAGGGTTGGACCACGGAATGGCATCACAGTGTTCCCGACTGGCTCCAGTCAGCGGCAGGTGCCTTAGGCCAGGGAGTGCTGCTGATTGTTGACTACGCCCATGAGGCAGCTCGTTATTACAGCGCCCTGCGCAGCGCCGGTACCTTGCTTGCCTACCGCCATCAGAAGGTGTCGAACGATCTGCTCGGCCAGGCAGGTTTGACAGATCTGACAGCGCACCTTTGCATCGATACACTCATCGCCCAGGCGCGCCAGCGGGGCTGGCTCTGCCTGGGTCACTGCCGACAGGGGGAGGCACTGCTGTCACTCGGCCTGGCTGAACGCTTGCACAATCTGCAGAGATTGCCCACGGACCAGTTGGCTCTCGCTTTGCAGCGCCGGGAGGCATTGCTTCGTCTTGTGGATCCTGGTTCTCTTGGTGACTTTCGCTGGATTGCTCTGCAGCGTTGCCGAGATCTTTCGGACGATCCTCTGCCTTTGCAGGCGCGATTCCTGGAGCCTCCGTTGGAGATCAGCTGAGACAGTCCAGACAAGATCTGATTTCTTCGCTGCTGACATCAGAAGCGATATGGACAGAACCGATGGTGGAGGGAATCACGAATCTGACTCGACCGTCTTGAACCTTCTTATCTCCTTGAAGGGTGTCGAGAACGGCATCCTGTGCCAAGGCCGGCCAAATCGCGGGTAAGCCGCATTTCCGCACCAATCGGCGTTGTCGATCTGCATCGAGGCGACTCCAGTCGCCACGTAGAACCGCAAGCTCTCCAACGGCCACCATGCCGCTGGCAACGGCTTCTCCATGCAGCCAGGTTCCGTATCCAGTGAGATTTTCGACCACATGCCCGAAGGTGTGACCGTAATTGAGGATTGCGCGGCGACCGCCCTCGCGCTCATCGGCCGCTACCACCTCGGCCTTGGCCTGGGTGGATCGTTCGAGAATGGTTTGCAGGTTTTGTTCGCCTAGACCAGAAGCATCACTGAGTGTCTCGATGTTTTCGAGAAGAGCAAACAGCTCGGGATCTCCGATCACTCCGTATTTGATCACTTCTGCCATCCCGGCACGGAATTCCCTGGCTGGCAGTGTGTTGAGTGTTAACGGATCAATGAGCACCAGTTTGGGTTGATGAAAAGCCCCGATCAGGTTTTTCCCCCCCGGGTGATTCACGCCGGTTTTTCCTCCGATCGCTGCATCCACCATTGCGAGCAGCGTGGTTGGCACCTGCACAACCGCGATACCCCTTAACCAGGTTGCCGCTGCAAAGCCCGTCATGTCTCCGACGACCCCACCACCGAGGGCAACCATCAAGGAACCGCGTTCGAGCCGTAAGCGATGGGCTGCATCGTGAATCCTGCTCACCGTGTCCAGATGCTTCTGGTCTTCTCCGGCCTCGATGACCAGCAGTTCCGGTTCGTAGCCGCTTTCTCGCAGGCTCTTCAAGCAAGTCTCCCCATAGGGAGCGGCCACATCCGGGTTGCTGACAACAAGCACCTTGCGAGGTGCAGGGCGATCTGTGCGCAGAAGCTCCTCGCCCAGACTCTGAAGTGATCCACTCCCGATCACAACGTTGTATGGGTTCAACGCGAGTTTGACGGGGATGCGTTGCATCAGAGGGCAATCAGCGCCATGGGGCGCGGCTGAAGACCGCTCCACTCTGCCGTCTAGATCGGCCATCCCGCCTAACCTCCGCGAAGAATGCTGAGAGTGCATGGGCCGCAGGCTTGATCTAGGCAAATGGCGCCAGACAATCACGGCTTGGTCTTTTCTCGTACCTGCGCTGGTGTTGTTGGCCATTTCGGTGCTCGTGCCCGCTTTGATGGCCTTGGTGATGACCTTCACCCAGACAGGCCTTGATGTTTCCGAACCACTGCGTTTTGTCGGCTTCGCCAATCTGCACAGGTTGAGTTTGGATCCGATGTTTTATCGGGTGCTCATCACCACGTTGCTCTATTTGATTGGGATCGTTCCCCCCATCGTTTTGGGGTCACTCGCTCTGGCGGTTCTGGTCAACCGTCGTTTACCGGGCATGTATGTCCTCCGTGCAGGCTTCTACACACCAGTGCTCGTTTCGATTGTGGTGGCAGCCATCGCGTTCCGATGGCTCTACGCCGAAAACGGTCTGGTGAACGGCTGGATGGTGGCGTTGCTAGGAGACGCATTTGCGCCAATCGGGTTTCTCACTAACCCGCTTCTGGCACTCCCCTCGGTGATGCTCGTGACGTTGTGGAAGGGGCTTGGGTATTACATGGTGATTTTTCTCGCAGGCTTGCAGGGCATCCCTCAGGAGCTCTATGAAGCTGCTGAGCTGGATGGCAGCGATGGCTGGCGTAACATGTTGATATCACTCTTCCCCTTTTGCGCCCGTATATCACTCTTGTTTCAGTGATTTCTGCGATCGCGGCCACCAAGGTTTTTGAGGAGGTGTTTCTCATGACCCAGGGTGGGCCAGCCGATTCGACCCGCACCCTTGTCTATTACGTCTATGACCAGGCGTTTTCGGAACTCGAGATCAGCTATGCCTGCACAGTTGGCTTGGCCTTATTCCTGCTGGTGATGGTCCTGACTCTGTTTCGTTTGGTTTTCGCCGGCGAGCGAGGATTGATCTGAACACCATCAGCCACAACCCCCTTTTCATGACCAGCGCAGCAGCTGACAACCGACTCTCCCGGATAGGCGTCGTTGGCGGTGGTCAGCTGGCACGGATGCTCGTTGATGCCTCTCGTCAGCGGAATGTGGAGGTGATCGTCCAGACCCCTTCTCTGGCTGATCCAGCTGCCCAGATTGCGGCGGACGTCATTGAGGCGGATCCTGTTGATGCTGACGCCACTCAGGCATTGCTGAAGCGATGTAGCAGCATCACCTTTGAGAATGAGTGGGTCAGCATTGAAGCCCTGACAGCTCTTGAGCGCAAAGGAGCTCGGTTTCGGCCCTCGCTGGCCAGTCTGAAACCCCTGGTGAACAAGCTTCACCAACGTCAACTGCTCGATCGGTTATCCATTCCAAGTCCTGACTGGGTTGAACTGATCTCTATCGATCCAGGTGCTCCGTCATTACCCAAGGGCTGGTCGTTCCCTGTAATGGCCAAGGCCGTGACCGGTGGCTACGACGGCAGGGGCACCAGGGTGTTGAAAACCATTGACTGCCTGGCTGAACTGTTGCGATCTGTCGATCCTGACGACTGGATTTTGGAAGCCTGGGTCGATTACGAGAGCGAACTGGCCCTGGTGGTCAGTCGCGATCAGTCCGGCCGGGTTCGGGCTCTGCCTTTGGCTCAGACGCACCAATCGAACCAGGTTTGTGATTGGGTGTTTGCGCCGGCCGATGTTGAGCAGCTCGTTGAGGCCACTGCATACAATATTGCTGCATCCCTTCTCACCACATTGGACTACGTGGGTGTGATGGCGATTGAGATGTTTTACGGATCTAAGGGGTTACTTGTGAATGAAATTGCTCCACGCACTCACAATTCGGGCCATTTCTCGATTGAGGCCTGTCACAGTCGTCAGTTTGATCAACAACTTTGCATTGCAGCTGGCCTCGACATTCCCGATCCTGTCCTCAAGGTGCCCGGGGCATTGATGGTCAATCTGTTGGGGTTGCCTGCCGATCAAGCGACTCCTCTGGATCAACGCCTTTCAGCCCTGCGTGCTGAACCTTCCCTCAATCTTCATTGGTATGACAAGCACGGTGAAAGTCCTGGTCGAAAACTGGGTCATGTCACTGTTGTGCTCGATGGCGAGGACGCATCCAGTCGCTGGCGTCAGGCCATGGACGCCTTGCAACGGGTTCGCTCTATCTGGCCTTTGCCCTTAAATTGATGAGGGACTGCTGTGTTGGTGACGGCCTTTCTCTAGTGCTCTGATCTGACTCTCTATCGACTTGGGGCGACTGTCGTGACGGTGCCGTAAACCGGCCTCGTAGCCGGAAACGAATCCCCGCTTTGTTGCCCCTTCTGGTTCTTCCAGGTCGATCACTGGGGCTCGCACGGCACAGCGGTTCACCCTCCTCAAAACCTAAGCTCTGACAAGGTTTAGCTCTTTGCGTCTGTTGAAGTGGAATACTCAAACCACTAACTAAGAGCACTAACCAGAGCAAAACAAATGACGATTGATGAAATGTCCCTCTATGGGCTTCGCAAGTGAGGGGGCTGTCCCCTTGCCGTCTGGCAGCAGGGAGTGAGCACAGCTCGCCCTTATGGGCTTCGCAGAAGCTCAGCTACGAACTCACCAGCGGGACGTATGGCGACGAAGGCGGCATCGAGCCACTCCCTAGAAGCTCATTCAGGTGAGTTCTATAGCGCTTCGACACCTACGTGCAGAAGGCTCGGCCGCCGAACCCCAAGGAGTGACAAGCGACTGGGAAGAGACCAAACCTCATCTGTCGTAACTCTGCTTCACCCCCTGCAGAGGCCAAGAACAGGGCTACAAGTCCACCAGCTCACAGTTATGGATATTGCCATCACAGCAGTGATTGCTGTCAGCCGCACCCAGAGTGGAACCATTGCCTTCAGTGAGATCGGAAGAGATAGCCCCAATCAGCTCAGACCTTGGGCACTGACGCCACGAGCACCAGCTCTTAAGGCAGCGATCCTGCCTCCGACATTCTGGTTCTGAACTTTGCCTAGATGGTGACCCCCAGCCACCTTCTTCAGTTCTTCATTTGAAAGATCTTCTCTGCTGCCTTCCTTGTTGAATTGGTCTTCTGACATGGGATAGGTACGAATACAGTAGTCATAGCAGCGTTTCCTTAGCTAGGCTGCTTGGCATCGAGTTAAGTAATTAGTAGAACCAGGCAAGGGTCGTGAATCACAACTAACTTTGGAAGAGAGTATTAATACCCATGCCTGAAAAGAACTCTGACAAGGAACTCTCAATTGATGAGCTGAAAACTATCACTGGCGCTGGATATAGTCCGGAAGACGATGACCTAGAGTTTTCAAACTTTGTAGGTACTGAAAATTGCAACGAAATCCTTGGTCAGGACAAGGCAGTCAGGAAGATATCAAATGACAAAAAATTTGTAGGCAATCCTTATCCATCACCAATTGCTTAGAAAAGCATGATGATTATTAGACCATCGAATGAGTATGAAAAGTTCGCTTCAGAGATGGCCTTAGAACAAGAGGAGGCTGGTGTAGTGGGGTTGTGCCTTAATCCATATGCATCCCCCTTCTAGGCCCTTAATTAGATAAAATTAGTAGCTAGGTAGCTAGGGATTATCAGAGCAGTTTTTCGTAATCTGTAGGGTTCATGGAATCTCAGTTGTGTTGTGTATTCAGTGTTCGTTAGTGATCGTTATGGGCGATGACCTACTCAGTTCTCCAAGTTATTAAAAACCCCCGCATCGCGAGGCCAATCTAACATGCCAGAGTCATTCATCTCAACCATGGCAATTGTACCTAGCTGGATGGCTAAAGATTGCTGAGAGGTACTTTGCGGCTTAAGATCTACACCCTATGCACTGATGCTGGCTTCCTCTTTGGTTATGCAGTAATGCTGCCGGAGAAATTCTTGTTCTGCAGCTTGCCTAGCTGATGGCCGTTAACTGGCGGAGATGTTCAGCCAGATTACTTCACCTATTTTTACATAACTAAGCTCATCTGTGCGGGTATCGGATCACCTTTGGGTGTAGTTAGGCAGGGATTAGACAAATAAATAAACGCTGATTTTGCAGGGCATTTTGGTGAGTGGGATGACTCTTAGATCTACAATACTGACGCTAGAAGTTAGATTGAATATAATAAGGAAATGTCAACAAACGGATCAAAGAGCGTAATCAGGTTGATTCTGTAAGCAGCAGTTGCTCTCACATGAGACGGGATAAACTTAATCGAATAACCACGCATCTCAGTTGCTTGGTGTCGATGTTAGGGAAGTAAAAGCAGAACTGGTTGATGCTTGCTCTATGCTAGGAAAGCCATTGGTTATCGTGGCCCTATTCGTCGAAATCTCTTTTTAGAATTAGTTGATTTTAGCAGGGAGGGTTTTTGATACTTGGAGTTGTTGGGTGCGGACAGAGACCGGCTGCACTCGCTCCAGAACCAAGACAGGTCAATCTACAAGGCCTCCCACCACCGGCGACGTCTTCAACTTCTTCATCTGTAAGGTCAAACTCTTGATTCGGTGATAAGGGATTAAGCAGGATTCCTGGAGGAACTAGAAATCCTTCATCTTTGGCGATCTGTGAAACTGTATCGGCGTCTGCGGCTGCTTTGAGCTTGTCCTGCAATGTGAGATCACCTTTGACCTTCATCAGAAACAATTTGAGCTGCTCTTCAGACATCGTTGGCCTGCATAACTATTATTGGTATAGCATCAGATCGAAGAATTGTCACTAATCGGACCAAGCACCCATTGATGCCGACTGTTTCTATTCAGTCAAGCTGACCGGTCGAAACAGTCTTTCTCAATAGGATTAGGACTTAAATGCCACTGAGCAGTCAAGTCGGCTCTCATGAATTATTGTTTAAATTGATCTGAAACGTAGCGGCCTGACTATATTAGAAAAAAATCAAATTAATGACCGTCGATCAGCTTAAATCATTTATTGAAAAGGTGAAAAACGATCGCGCTCTTCAGCTCAGGTTAAAAGCAGTGGAAACCGATGCCGATTGGTGTGCAATTGCCAAGGAAGAGGGCTTTTCGATCAGTGTTCAAGATTATCGAAAAGGCTGCGATGAACTAACCGATGAGGAGATGGAGGGTATTGCAGGAGGTGGCACTTGCTGGTGCGGTAAAACCAAGAAAGTCTGTCGATTCGACTCGAAGGATTGGATTTGGGAGTGCTGATAAGTCGCCCTTTATTGTCTTGTTAAGCTGTAATTGGTCTTTTAGGCTTTTTTATAACAGGCCACGACTGGGATAATCAAATCTGTCTTAGCCTCATTAACTTTCTTGCTTTCAAGTC
>Ga0189288_10451_pt1 | contig 10953 bp, 9 predicted proteins | sample UW105minimetaG_FD_130316 | JGI IMG/M metagenome (GOLD analysis project Ga0189288, IMG submission 130316) | Marine microbial communities from the Costa Rica Dome - UW105 mini metaG | ecosystem: Environmental > Aquatic > Marine > Oceanic > Photic zone | place: Costa Rica: the Eastern Pacific... | reverse complement strand
GCCACCGAGATGGTGGGCAAACACTGCATTCTCGAGCTTTACGACTGCGACCACGCCAAGCTCGACGACGAAGCCTTCCTCAGGGACACCATCACCACTGCAGCAAAAAGTGCTGGTGCCACCCTGCTCAACCTGATCACCCATCGGTTCGAACCGCAGGGCGTGACGGGGCTAGCCCTTCTGGCTGAATCCCACATCTCCATTCACACATGGCCTGAAAACGGCTATGCGGCTGTTGATGTCTTCACCTGCGGCGACCACACCATGCCGGAGCGTGCCTGCGATGTTCTGTGCTGTGGTCTTGAAGCCCAGCGTTACCAACTCAAGAGCTTCCTGCGGGAAACCCCTGCGGCCGTGGCCCACACCCCTCGTGATCCCCAGATGATCGCCGCTGCTGCCTAAGCCCTGAAACGATGGCCACCATCCCCATGGCCAGAGCCTTCTTGCCAAAGGGATGGTGCGAATCACAGATGGTTGTAGGAGGCGGCTTCTGAGGCATCAAGATTGCTTGTGATCGGATGCTTCTGGAAATGCTCCAGTGCCACGCGGATATCACCAAGCAGCAAATCAGCCATCTCCCTGGTGAAATCACGCTTGACCAGGATGCGCTGGAAGGCCTGATTCTGGAACGTGCCGGTGAATGGATAGGCAGGGACCTGCCAACCGCGTAGGCGCAGTCGATCCGCCAAGTCGTAAAGGTTGAAACCTGGATTGGAGTGATCTTCGAGAGTCCAGACCACGGTTGGGATTCCTTGATCAGGAGAACCATCGTGAATGATCTTGAAGAGACCGAATTGGCGTAACTGCTCGGCCACATACATCGCATTGGTGTGGCTTGCCTGATGCAGCATCCGATAGCCCTCGTGGCCAAGGCGCACGAACTCGTGATATTGGGCAATCACCTGACCCGCAGGCCTGGAGAAATTGATCTGGAAGGTCGGCATGTCCCCTCCCAGATAGCTCACATGAAACACCAATTCATCGGGAAGATCCTCGGGCGAGCGCCAGATCACCCAGCCCACGCCAAGGGGGGCCAGCCCGAATTTGTGCCCCGAGGCATTAATCGACTTCACCCGTTCCAGCCGGAAATCCCAGGGCGCTAGATCAGGGGCGCAGAAGGGGGCGAGGAATCCCCCGCTAGCTGCATCCACATGGATCGGGATATCGGTGCCGGTGCGGGCTTGATAAGCATCGAGGGCGTCGCTGATCGCAGCAACGTTTTCGTAAAGACCGTGGTAAGTCACCCCAAGGGTGGGGACCACAAAGATCGTGTTGTCGTCCACCGCCTCAAGAACCCGCTCTGGCGTGATGCACATCTCGCCGGGACGCATCTCCAGCTCACGCATCTCGATGTCCCAATAGCGGGCAAACTTCTTCCAGCAGATCTGCACACTGCCGCAGACCATGTTGGGCTTGTCCGTCGACAAACCCTGATCCCGGCGCCGTTGGCGCCAGCGCCACTTCGCCGCCATGCCACCAAGCATGGAGGCTTCACTACTGCCAATTGTCGAACAGCCGATTGCCTCCCCGGGTGCATTCCAGAGGTCAGCCATCATCGACACACAGCGCCTTTCCACCTCTGCGGTCTGGGGATATTCATCTTTATCGATCAGGTTCTTATCGACACCCAGTGCCATCAGTTCCATCGCACTGGCTGACTGATAGGTCTGGCAGAAGGTGGCCAGATTCTGTTTGCTATTTCCATCAAGAAGCAACTCCTGCTTGAGGAGCTGCGCGGTGGTGTCGTCAGAGCGTCCGCCAACGGGGAAGCGATCCTTAGGCAGCGGCGCCACCATGGCATCCACGAGCGCCTGCTCTTCACTGTCGAGCAGATGATGCCTGGAGCGATGAATGCCCATGAATCCGATGCCTCTATCGGGGAAGGTATTCACACCTGCGCAAACCGGCCGTCAGCCGTCACCGCATCGGAGCACTCACCAATCAGCCACGGTTGAGCTTGCCACTGATCAAGCCCTCCAGGTCGAGGCTGACTGCAGTAAATCCGAGGGCAAGAAAGGTCTCCACCAGCGTCTCGCGCTCGTTGTGCAGCGCCAGATCTGCGATGCGATTGGCCGACACCTCGATACGGGCCGAGAGGCCCTGACTGCGGACCCTGACGTCGGAGAAGCCACGTTCGATCAACCAGGCTTCAGCCTGAGCGACCCTGTTCAACCGCTCAGCACTGATCACTTCGCCATAAGGGAAACGAGATGCCAAACAGGGCTGGGCCGGTTTGTCCCACCAGGGAAAGCCCAGCGCCTTGGAGAAAGCGCGCACCTGAGCCTTGCTGATCCCCAAATCAGCCAAGGGTGAACACACCCCTGCCTCCTGAGCAGCCCGGATCCCTGGCCGATGATCACTGAGGTCATCGGCATTCACTCCATCGATGACCTGGGCTCCATCGGCATTGGCGGCAAGAGGCCCAAGATGATGATGAAGCTCCCGCTTGCAGGCGTAGCAGCGATCAGTGGGGTTGTTGCTGTAATCGGGGTCCGCCAATTCCTGAGTGCGCACTTCCTTGTGCTGGATACCCAGCCAGGCGGCCTGCAGACGAGCCTCCCGGAGGAGATGGGGAGCTAGAGCGGGCGACACACCAGTGATGGCAAGGGCATCAGCGCCCAACTGTTCCTGAGCAATCGCCGCCACCAGAGCGCTATCAACGCCACCGGAATAGGCGACACAGACCCGACCCCATCGACGAATCTGGTCCCGAAGGGATTCCAGCTGACGCTGGTCAGCCTCCCCAAGGGGCTCGAGCTGAGGGAAGAGCCGAGAGGGCAATCGCAACGCCTGCTTCGCCGGGCGCACTTCGGTCACAGCCTCCTCAAATTCCCTGCTTGTACCACGCTAATGCGAACCAAGACACAACTGAAAAGGCCGCATCGCATGCACACTCACTAAGCTCCGAGGGCGTCCGGTCGGTTCATGGCAGGGAATCGAAGACCAGCCGTCGGAATCGTCACTGCAGCCGACAGTCGCGAGCGCAGTCACGGTCAGCTGCACATTTACGACGGTGAAGGCAAAGGCAAAAGCCAGGCAGCACTTGGCGTCGTGCTGCGCACGATTGGTCTGGGAATCTGCGAACAACGCCGCACCAGAGTGCTGCTGCTGCGCTTCCTCAAAGGACCAGGCCGTGCTTACGACGAAGACGCAGCGATTGAAGCCCTGCAGCAAGGTTTCCCTCACCTGATCGACCAGGTGCGCACGGGCCGGGGCGAACATTTCGGCCCAGAAGACGTCACCCGCTTCGACCGCCAGGAAGCGCAAAGGGGATGGGATATCGCCAAGGGAGCAATCGCCAGTGCTCTCTACTCAGTGGTGGTGCTCGATGAGCTCAATCCTGTTCTGGATCTCGGCCTGCTCGACATCGAGGACGTACTGCGCAGCCTCAAAGCGAGGCCTGAGGGGATGGAGATCATCGTCACCGGACGAGCTGCACCACGCCCCTTGGTCCAAATAGCGGATCTGCATTCAGAGATGCGCGCCCATCGCCGCCCTGACCCTGATGCAAGCAACGAGCAATTCGATGCCCAGGGTGCGATCGAGATTTACACCGGAGAAGGCAAGGGCAAATCCACCAGCGCCCTCGGCAAAGCACTCCAGGCCATCGGTCGTGGCATCAGTCAAGACAAGAGCCACCGGGTTCTGATCCTGCAATGGCTCAAGGGAGGCAGTGGTTACACCGAAGACGCAGCCATCGCCGCGCTTCGGGAGAGCTACCCCCACCTGGTAGACCATCTCCGCTCCGGACGCGACGCGATTGTCTGGCGCGGTCAACAAGAACCGATCGACTACGTGGAAGCAGAACGAGCCTGGGAAATTGCCCGAGCCGCCATCTCTAGTGGGCTCTACAAAACCGTGATCCTCGATGAACTCAACCCCAGTGTTGATCTCGAACTCCTCCCAGTCGAGCCAATCATGCAGACCCTGCTACGCAAACCAGCAGAAACCGAGGTGATCATCACGGGACGATGCAAGAATTCCCCGGCCTACTTCGATCTGGCCAGCGTGCACTCCGAGATGGTGTGCCATAAGCACTACGCCGAACAGGGAGTCGACCTCAAGCGAGGAGTCGACTACTGAGCATGAGCATCACGATCCATCCCAGATCTGACAGCAAGCTTCAATAACGAGGAACGCCAGGATCAATCTGCTGCGACCAGGCATCGATCCCGCCTTCAACGTTGATGGCTCCGATGCCATGGCCAGCCAAAGCCTGGACCGCCTTGGCAGAGCGTCCACCCATTTTGCAGTGCACGAAGAGCGGCTTATCGGCGGAAAGAGCACGGATTCGTTCCACGGCTTCGCCGCTTTCGATCGTTGCCAGAGGGATCAGTTCCGCACCGGGGATCACGGCCACCTCCGCCTCCGGCGGATTACGCACATCCACCAACACCAAAGCCTCGCCTGCATCAAGTCGTTGCTTGAGCTCCTGAACGCTCACGCTATCCATGCCTTCCATGTCCTCCAGAACCGATCCGACGCCACTGGCGCCGCAGAACGCTTCGTAGTCAATCAGCCGATCGATCACCGGCCTCTCAGGAATGGGCTTCAAACGGAATTCACGGAACCGCATGGCCAACCCATCCACCACGAGAAGCCTCCCGTCCAGAGGTTGACCGATGCCGGTGATCACCTTGATCGCCTCGGTGGCCTGCAGTAAACCGATCAATCCCGGCATCACCCCGAGGACACCCCCTTGCGCACATGAGGGCACAAGACCCGGCGGCGGGGGTTCGGGCACCAAATCGCGGTAATCCGGACTGGAAGCGGTGAGGTTGAACACACTCACCTGACCTTCAAATCCCTGCACAGAGCCATAGATGCATGGCTTGCCTAACAACACACAGGCGTCATTGATCAGATATCGACTCGGGAAGTTATCGGTGCCATCACAAATCAGGTCGTAGGGGCGAAACAGCTCAAGGGCATTGGTCGACGTGAGCCTCGTGTTGTAGGTCTCCACCCTGCAAAAAGGGTTGAGATCGTTGATCCGGGCACGCGCGGAGACAACCTTGTCCTCGCCCACGGTGGACGTGCCGTGGATCACCTGACGCTGAAGGTTGGAGTGATCCACCACATCGAAATCAACGATGCCGATACGCCCAACCCCTGCAGCCGCCAGGTAGAGCAGCAACGGTGATCCGAGGCCACCGCTGCCGACACACAGCACCGATGCAGCCTTCAGGTGCCTCTGGCCTTCAATCCCAAGCTCAGGCAGGCTGAGATGACGGGCATAACGGGCCCTCTCTTCCGGACTGATGTCAGCGGTGTGATCCGCAGAATCGCCTGACACAGATGAACAACGAGAACGACAGCCTTAGTCAGTGTGTGTCACAGCGCCAGCCACGGGCTCGAGCCACCAAGCGCGAAAGGAGTGATCTTTGGCCATGATCACCATCAACGAAGGCTCATAAAGCCAGCGGCGATCAGTGAGCGACGGGATGGCCTCACCGCCAGGGTGGGAGTGTGCGCTGCCAAGCACCTGACATCCGCAATGGCGCCCCCAGCGCTGGGCATGAAGCTGCTCCCGCGGATCGATCGCGAAACGGTTGTGGAGACTGGGTGCAGCCTGCGTTGACGGGTCTTCAGGGGCGCCATGCCACTGATCCGCCAGCTCGGGCAATCCCTCCAGACCTGAACGCCAGACGTTGCAGCAGGGCCACACCGCTCTGACGTTCCAACCCTGATCGCTGCGGTCTCCTAGCAGCAGGGCACATCCCTCGCGAGGGAAAGCGGAGACGAGCGTGCGGCGAAGAATGATCAGGACATCGGAATCGAATGCCAGCAGCCATGGCGTTTCGAGAGAATGACCGATACGCTCAACGAACATTTTGCAGCTGCACCGGGCTCATGAGTGAGGACACCACTGCGGTCAAGGACCCCACGTCAACCGAAACCATGCCTGACAGCGACTCCAACCCCACCACTGAAACGATCAACTTCACCGAGCGCTACAGCGAAGTGCTGGGCAAGGTGAATGAAACCCTCGACCAAGTGGATTGGAGTCAAGTCGGCCGAATTGGCAAGGTGGTCGGCATCTTGGCAGCTGTGATTGTTGCGCAAATTCTGATCAAAGGAATCCTAGACACGATCAACTTGCTGCCAGTGGTGCCAGGTCTTCTCGAGCTCCTGGGTGTCGTTGTCGTCGGCCAATGGAGCTGGAATAACCTCACAACCAGCGACAAGCGTTCCGCTTTGGTGAATCGTGTTCAAACGCTTCGCCAGGAATACCTCGGCTGATTCAATCGAATCGCTGCTTCAACAGGCGGATGGATTGGCGGCACTGCTGCCGATAACCACCGCCAAAAAGATTGGCGTGATTGAGCAGGTGATACAGGTTGTAGACCTCGATCCGGTCTGAGGCCCCGAATGCCAGGGGCCATTCCTGCTCATAAGCCGAATAAAAGCCCTGGCTGAATCCACCGAAGAGATGGGTCATCGCCAGATCCACCTCACGATCAGCCCACCAGCTGGCTGGATCAATCAAGGCACCGCGGCCATCAGCCAAGACGGCGGCATTTCCACCCCAGAGGTCGCCATGGACAAGCGATGGGGCTGGGCTGTGCTCTTCCAGCACCTGCGTGAGCACCTCCAGCCATGCCTTGGAAGGAAACTCCAGGCCCCAGGCTTTGGCGAGCCGGAGCTGCGGGCACAATCGCAGCTGCACGTATGCCTCCCCCCAGCTGTCACGCCAGCCTCCTGGTTGCGGACCCAAGCCGATATAGCCATCACTGGACCAGCCATAACGGCCAGGACCCCGCTGCATCGAATGCCGATGCAGCTTGGCCAGCCCCCGACCAAGGGCCTCCTGATCGCCACCCGTCTGGTCCAGCCAAGGCAACACCAACAGTGCCTGACTGGCTTCGGCACGAAGCAGGGCCAAGGGCTTCGGCACCATCAAATCGCGAGAATCTGCAGCGGCATTCAAGGCCTGAAGGCCCAGTCTTTCGGCCTCCAACATTGCCTCTGTGCCCTGCTTGGCAAAGAGCACCCTGCCGTCCGAGAACTGAAGCTGCCAGGCGGACTGGCTGCAACCACCACCGAGGGAACGGCAATCCTCGAGGCGTGCTCCGCCCATGAGAGAGGACTTCTGACGGAAAATCTGTTCCAGTTCTGCCCGCATCCACGGCACCAGGCCCTGCACTGCCAGCATGGCCCGATGGAGCCTGAACAGGACGTCATCGTGATTGGCGGTGGCATCGCCGGACTGACTGCCGCCGCATTACTCGCCCACGAAAACATCAACGTGACCCTGCTGGAGGCCCATCACCAGCTCGGGGGATGCGCCGGCACATTCCGGCGAGGACCGTATACGTTTGATGTTGGCGCCACCCAGGTCGCAGGCTTGGAACCGGGCGGAAGCCATGCCCGCATCTTTAGACACCTCGGGCTTGTCCCACCGGCTGCCGAGCAGCTCGATCCCGGCTGTGTTGTGGATCTGGCCGATGGCAGTGAGCCGATCCACCTCTGGCATGACCCAGACCGTTGGCATCAAGAACGTGCCCATCAATTCCCAGGCTCCGAGCGGTTCTGGGCTCTCTGCTCCTGGCTGCATCAACAGAACTGGGCCTTTGCCGGGCATGACCCCGTGCTGCCAGTGCGCAACGGCTGGGATCTTCAACGCACCCTCAAGGCGATCGGACTCGGCACCTTGGCTAGCAGCCCATTCAGTCTGATGAGCGTCGCAGACCTGCTTCGTCTCTGCGGCTGCGCAGACCAGCCGCGGCTGCGACGTTTTCTAGATTTACAGCTGCGGCTGTACTCCCAGGAGCCCAGCGAGCGAACGGCCGCTCTCTATGGCGCCACCGTGCTGCAAATGGTGCAGGCACCGCTGGGGCTCTGGCATCTCCACGGCTCGATGCAGGTGCTGAGTGAACTGCTCGCGAGCGCCATTCGCCGCGATGGAGGAGAGGTCAGCCTGAAGCGGCGTGTGACCCGACTGGAACGAACCAAGACCAATCACTGGATTGTTCACGGACAAGAGCGCAATGGCACCCGTCACCACTGGCGCTGCCAAGAGCTGATCTGCAGCTTGCCTCCCCAGTGCCTCCCCGCGCTGGTCACCCAAGGCGACAGCCAAAGATCGGCACTGCCCGCGCACTACGGGAACCGACTGCAGAGCCTGCAAGCCCCAAGCGGAGCACTGGTGCTTTACGGAGCCCTGGATCGCAGCCTGCTGCCGCACGATTGCCCTCTCCATCTCCAGCGCGATGGAGAGGATCCTGGTTCCCTGTTCGTCTCTGTCAGCCGCGACGGAGATGGGCGAGCCCCGAGCGGACAAGCCACCCTGATCGCCAGCGTGTTCACCGATCCACGCCAGTGGGCGGAGCTTTCGGAGCCAGAACACCAGAAACGCAAGCGCAAGACCTTAGACACCATGCGCAGCACCCTGGAGAGCTGGCTCGGCATTCCCACCCAGGGGTGGAATCACCTTGAGCTGTCGACGCCAAGAGCCTTTGCCCACTGGACCGGACGGCCTCAGGGCATCGTGGGAGGCCTGGGCCAGCACCCCCACCATTTCGGCCCGTTCGGGCTAGCCAGCCGCACACCGGTTCCAGGTCTATGGCTTTGCGGAGACTCCATCTATCCCGGGGAAGGGACCGCCGGAGTGAGCCTCTCAGCCCTGATGGCATGCCAACAACTGATGGCCCGCCGTGGCAGCTCACTCACGCTTGGATAAGCAGAATCGACAAGCCAACAGCGACAAACAACCTCTCCAACAGCTAGAGGAACTCGGGTCGTTGGCTCTGCGTCTGCCTGAGCACACTCTCAAGCTGATCCCAGTTCCCTTCCAGAATCGTCTCTTCCAGCTGCTCCAAGCTCCAGCGATAAGCGGCCAATCCCCTGAGGACTGCCGCCGTGTTGCTGGCCGCCATCGCCGTACCTAACTGCGGATTACCACCACCAACCCGGGTGGTATCGGCAAAACCGCTGGAGGCCAGCTGGCGAGCCAACGCCAACACAGCTGGATCCCGCTCAGAACCGACGGCCTGCAAGAGAGCGGCACTCACCAGCACAGGCAAATGGGAGATCAGCGCCACAGCCTGGTCGTGGCGGTCTGCCTCCGTGACCAAACAATGACTACCCACCGCTGTGGCCAACGACTCCACCATTGCCAGTGCTTGGGGATCGGTCGCAGCCTCAGGGGTGACCACCCATGGACGCCCTCGAAACAAATCCCTCAGCCCTGCTTCGACGCCAGCCTCCGCGGTACCAGCCATGGGATGACTAGCGACGAAACGCGGGTGCAGCGAGCGCCAAGTCGCCAGCACCGCTCCCTTCACCGAGCCCACATCCGTCACCACCGCCTCCCGGGGCAAAGCCGAGATCAAAGCAGCATCAGGGTCAAGAAGCCGATTCAACGGCAGCGCCAGAATCACCAATTCAGAGCCCGCAAGCGCTTGAGGGTCGGTACTCACCTCCTGCACAAGGCCACGTTCGAGAGCCCGATCAGCGGTGCATTGACGATGGGTAATGCCCCTCACATGACAACCAAGAGCCTGAAGATCTAGGCCAAGCGAGCCACCGATCAACCCAAGCCCCACCACTCCCACAGTCGTGGGCAATCCAGCCAGGGCGACCTTCTCGCGCTGCATTCCCACCCGATCGACTCGCCCCATGTTGATCGACGGTCAAGCGCACACCAACGCCCATAAGGGGGCCAATTAGGCTCTGCAGATGCTGGAAGCGCGTGCCCATCAGCAGCTCAAGCACCTGCTCCAGCAGGACCGCTCCTCCTGGCCCCATCACCTCACCCTCAGCCGCCTGATGGCACGGGGACTGCGACGGAGAGATTCAGCCTTATTTCAACTTGCCCCAAGCAGCCAGGAGCACTGGTGGCTTGGTGTTCTCGTACCTCTATGCCTGCAGAGCCGGCGGGCGGTGCTGGTCCTCGAAGAGCCCCAGAAACGACGACTGCTGGAGGTGGAACGGCCACGCCTGCTGGAGGCTGGCCTCAAACTCGCCTGTTGGACAGCCGAGACCCCACCGACAGGAGATCAAGTCTGGGTTCTTTCCACAGCTGGTTTGGTGCGAGCCCACCAGCAAGGACTGCTGATGCCTGACCACCAACTGGTCGTGCCAGAAGGACAACACTTCAGCCAGCGTCTTCGCAACGCACTCTCAACGGAGATCGGCCCCAGTGACTGGGAACGGCTACGCCAGGCCCACCCTTGCGCGGATGCCGCGCTGCTTGAGCTGCACGAACGCATCAGTCGCCGCGTGTTCGCGCAGGCCACCCGCAACGATGCTCAGGTGCGCCTCGATGGCAGCGCACTGTTGGCCCTGCGGGATCTGGTAGGCCTGCTGGGCCCCTTACCCGACCCCTGGACGGAACTCATCCGCGCCCGAGAAGACCAGTGGGTGAGTTGGGCCTCTTTGGACCATCGTCTGCTGCAGTGGCGCTGGCATCTGGAGGTGCTCGAACCTTTGCAAGAGCTCCGTGAGCTAATTGAGCACCAACCAGCGCTGCTGCTCAGTGGAAGCGGCCAGGCAGACCCACTCCAGCAAGAATTAACGGCCGCCGGACTCAATCTGGATGTGGTCGTGCATCTGCGCGAACCCTCCCTGTTGGAACCATTGCCTCTGTTTGCCCCACGTCGCCAGCCGCTGCCCAATACCGAAGTGTTCTCAGAGCACTTGCTGGATCAGGCGCGTCGATTAATCCTCGGTCGATCCGGACTGACCGTGGTGCTGCTCAACGATGACGGCATGCGCCAGCGGCTGACCAGCGAACTGGCGGGTGAATTTGGCAGTCGGGTGATCCACGAGGCCACGAGCCCTGAAAGCAACGGCGTGATCTGCTGCCGCTGGGACTGGTGGTTACAACACCAGGATCAACTGCCGCTTCCTGAGCAGCTGATTCTGGCCCTCCTCCCGCTGGCCAGTTTGGAGTCACCACTCACCGCTGCGCGCGTGGAAGCACTGAAACGCCAGGGACGCGACTGGTTC
>Ga0189288_10450_pt1 | contig 11123 bp, 11 predicted proteins | sample UW105minimetaG_FD_130316 | JGI IMG/M metagenome (GOLD analysis project Ga0189288, IMG submission 130316) | Marine microbial communities from the Costa Rica Dome - UW105 mini metaG | ecosystem: Environmental > Aquatic > Marine > Oceanic > Photic zone | place: Costa Rica: the Eastern Pacific... | reverse complement strand
CTTTGGCCTCAAGTAGCCCTCCGGGCGGTAGGCCACAAAAAAGTGTCGCGGGATGGAGCAGCCCGGTAGCTCGTCAGGCTCATAACCTGAAGGTCGCAGGTTCAAATCCTGCTCCCGCAACCATTAATGTCGAACACGAAGCCGCCGCAAGGCGGCTTTGTTCGTTTTGGGGCGCACCCAAACTCAACAAACCCGCCAATTCCCCAACCAATTCAATGTCCAGGGTGCCGGAGGGGTTGGGCACGAGCCGAATGCTCTCCAGAAGAGACCGGATGATCGTCGTGGCTTCTGCCTTGGTTGCCGGATCGTTCAAAGCCTCGGTCAAGTTGGCGACCTTGTTCCGGTACACATCTGAGAGATTGGGATGCAGCATGACGGGGGCAGCGGGCTCTACATTGGCCAAGTCAGCTTCGAGGTCACGTTTACGGGCCTCCAACGTGTCCAGCTTCGCCTTCATGCTCTCGTGAAACATCCCCTCCGCAATGGCGTCAACAATACGGTCAATTTTGCGAGTAACCTGTGCCAGTTCACGTTTGGTCTTCGCTTCATCAACCGAAATTTGGGCCGACAGGCGGTTGTGTTCCTCCTGATAGGCTTTGACAAACTCAGCAATGAGATCTGGATGCAGAAGCTGGTCTTGGAGGCCAGACAGGACACGATCTTCCAGATCGGTGCGTTTGATCGTGAGGCGGTTAGAGCAGGTACCCTTGTTGCGGCTTGCTGAGCAGCCATAGTAGTGCTTTCCGACTTGAATGACGCCGCCGCCACATTCCCCGCAGGTCAACATGCCGGAAAACAGATGTTTGGCGCGTTTGGTGCGAACGAGTTTGCGCACCCCGTCGCTGATCGCGGCGTTGCGTGTGGCTTCTTGACGGGCTTTGACAGCGTCCCACAGGTTTTGAGGAACGATACGCAAGTGATGGACTTCCTCAATGATCCAGTCCTCTGGCGGGTTGAGACGAGCCTGGCGTTTGCCGGTGTTAGGGTCTTTGATGAACCGCTGGCGGTTCCAGACGAGGCGTCCGATGTAGAGTTCGTTGTTGAGAATGCCTGTGCCGCGCTTGTGATTGCCGTAGATGGTCGAGGCTCCCCATCCGGATCTGCGGGGACCAGCGACACCGTCTTTGTTCAGGGTAGCGGCGATGGCACGCGGGCTGATGCCGTTGGCGTAGTCCTTGAAAATGGCACGGACGATCTGTGCTTGCTGTTCATTGATGATACGTTCGCCGGTGGTTATCTCTCCGTTGGCTTGTGGTGTGCGAACCACATCATACCCATAGGTCACGCCACCAGCGGATTTGCCTTTGCGCACGCGGCCCTCCAATCCGCGATGGGTCTTTTGGGCGAGGTCTTTGAGAAAGAGGCTGCTCATGGTGCCTTTGAGACCGATGTGCAGTTCAGAAATCTCGCCCTCAGCCACGGTGAAAATCTGAATTCCTTGAAACCGCATCTGTTTAAAAAATGCAGCGATGTGTTCCTGGTCACGGGCGATACGGTCTAATCCTTCGGCTACGACCACTTCAAAGGTGTGGTTGCGAGCGTCCTCCATCAGGCGCTGATAGGCGGGACGGAGGTGGGTGGATCCGCTGATCGCGTGGTCTGCGTAGGTCTCGGCCTCTCTCCAGCCGTTACCTGTAATCAAGCGGGCACAGAGGCGGTGTCGGTCTTCAATCGAGGCGTCGGCCTGAAGGTCGGTGGAATAACGGGCGTAAATGGCAGCGCGCATAAATAGTCGCTCCTTGAGAATTTGATGGGAAAGGTGCGACACGCAACCTAGGGGGCTCCAAAGGTCACGTGCAACTGTTTTTGGGTGTCTAGGAAGTTTGATTGCTGTCCACTTGTTCGGCGAAAACGCGCCTCGCGGCTTGCTGACCGAACAGCTGTGCCAGGCGGCGGAGGCTGTCATGTGTCGGCGCAGAAGGAGACAACGCAGATCGGGGAGGGGACTTTCGCGTCATAGCTGATACCTCCCATCCATTGGGCGCATTCGGGCCATAAGTGAAGAGGGGTCAGACGTATCAGGCCGCCAGTGCCTAACGCGAGGAGTGTCTAAGAAATTGAGAGAAACTAGGTTTAAGTCGTGTTTAGTGCAAAGGGGCAATGTCGCCTCAGGTTAAGGTAAGACCGATCTAGCGCACATAGATCATTGAAAATATAAACTTTTTGCTTGCGGCGAAAATTTGCCGAGCTTCGACTTGAGCTTGTAGCGCCGGAATGCCCTTCTACCGTGTGAGATTGAGATATGGACACACTAGAATAAACAACACGGGGATAGTGACATCATCTGGTCCAACCTCACTACTGCACTAACGGGTTGCCCAGGAAAGTGTTGGCTTACGCGCGACTAGGTTTATTGATTGGCCTGTTGTTCCTGTTCAATCTCGCGAACGAAATCGGTGAGCGACATATCCAAGGCGCCACAAATCAAAGCCATGGTCTCCAAAGTCGGTTGGTACCGGCAGGTCTCCAATAGAGAAATGTACTGCATGCTGCGATCTGCTCTCTGAGCGAGTTCTTGTTGTGAGAGCTTTCGGTCTTTGCGTAGGCGCTTCAAGGCGCGCGCAAATGCTGCAAGCAATTGATCTGAATTGAGGCTCGACATGAGATTGACACATCATTGATCAAGCTGTAGCAGTCTATGTAGTATGCTTTGAATTTTGGTGTATTGGTGACGGCCCCAAGATAGACGGCGAACGACTGGAGAAACGAGCTGGGATGACAGATGAACGACTGACAGACGGTCAAATCGAACAGATCTTGACTGTTGTTGAAGAGCGATTGGGAAGAAGCATCGCTCAAGAATCCCACGAGTCTTTGGGCGCGAGAGGAGCGCCCAGTGGTCACTCAAAGAGACAGAGCCAGCAGGCACCAGCCTACGAAAAGCAACTTCACATTTGGGTCACCGAAGAAGACAAGAATTGGTTCTACAGTGTCGCTAGAGCCAGAAACCTGAAATCCGGCGCCTTCGTCAGTCATCTTCGGTCGCTCTATGACGCCCAACAACTGGTCACACAGCTATAGTGGTCGGAGTTTGTCGGCTGTTGTCGACTTGACGAAACTTAACCAATCTACCTAGGCTAAGGTCATGAGTGACACTATCCGCATCAACCTTCTGAGCGCTCGAATATCCAGCTGACACGCAATGTTCAGTTGGGAGCGCGCTGGTGCGGGTGAGGGCCTTATACCCCCTTTGCGGCAGATTACCGTTGATCTGAGAGTTCGATTCTCTCCGTTCCTACCAATACCCACGTAGGAGAAATCTATGCTTACTATCACAGTTTCTGTCGGTGATCGTGTGGTCGCCAAGGCTACGGCCGGCAATGTCTCGAATTTGGCCGACATCTCGGACTATGAAGTTCGCACGGTCGAGCAAGGCTATGCGCCACTGCAAATCCCATACTCGCACACCGAGGGAAAGATCCTCGGCCACCAGCGCAGCAGCAGTGTCTGGAGCCTCGTTGGCAAAATTGCGGAGTTGGCTCTCAAGGAAGAAGGCGATGTGTAGTGGTTGTGTCCACTCTGGGTTCATCAGCTCCGTAAACAGGACCCCTCCGCTTTGCCGCCTGTGGTGGCACCGTGGTTGCGGAGACCTGCCACTCCCTCGGTCCGTCTGGGAAGGCTACAATGCAAGACAGTGACGACAAAAGGCCGGTGAGCCTCTACTTCCAGGTTCCTAGAGAGACGGCAGTCGAGTTTTATCAATTGGCTGCGGAGCACTTCGGTATGAAGAAAGGCGCTAAGCGGCAGATGTTCTTGAAGATGCTCGACGACCAGCTGAGGGAGCAAAGGATCGTTCAGTTGAAAGAGGAAATTCGAGTGCTTGAACTAGGGCGATGAGTTGCGGCGCGGCTGATAGTAACTAGCACCGGCCACGGTTGCCCGAACAATGCGCTTCAATTGCGAGGACCTCGTTGCCGAATTTTTATCAGGCATCTTGTTGCTGAAAAACCGTGGGTGAATGCGAGGAACGCTCGCAGAGGGCGACGCCCTTTTAGTATGGGGCTGGTTAAACGGGCGAAGCCGAGAAAACGTCCATAAACTCGTAAGCAGGCTAACGGGTTGTAATACACGCTGCGCGTCTATCCCAACCCATGCCTGCCTCCGAGGCGCCGCAAGCGGACCTCGGAAAACAGTTCAATCCATTGAGTGAATCTCGTCAATGTAGGAGATGCGGCGAGTAAGTCGGCAAAAACACCTGTCTAGCCCTCCCCAGAAAAGAGGCGGTCAAAAAGAAGATCTGGACTGTACAGATTGGAGTTTGTAGCGAGTAGAAGGCTGCCGGATGCACTGAAGATGCCGGCGGTTCCTGCCTATGTTGATGATCGGTTTCGTGGCGGCTTAACAAAATGGTGATGTTGCTTGCCAACTTGCCGCAATCTGGACTGAAATATCACTATCGAAGCCCGATTTCCGGGGGGGGGCGCTGTGTTGGTTACATGCTTGGACAGCTTTGGGATTAACGGAGAGCGGCAACGAGCGATAACAAAAACCCTGCAGTCTTTACCTTCCGCCACTATGCTAGTCGCACCGGCGTGGTTTCTGTGATCAACGCTAGCTCAAACGCTTTGCGTCGTCCTGACGTGGTGTGGATTGCTCGCTTTTTGTGGTGTGACATACTACCGCAAGGCGATGGATTTTTGTGAGGTTCAACAAGCCCAAATGACTTTTTCAGCCCATACGTTGTAAATTACCTCGTAAAATCTGAAGGTTACATGGTTTTTGTTGCGGGTTCTTGAAACTGTTGACGTCTTAGAAACCTTATGGAAATAATTTGAGGCACGAATAATGTATTTGAAACTCACCTTTAAGTCGGTCAAGCAACGGTTGGGCTCGCATGTGTAAACAGCTTCAAAGCTACTTCATTGAAAACGGATGGCTCCGATGAAGATTGTGCCAAATCTATTATCTTTGTTAGCTCGGACGTAGCGGCGGTCTCATTCAAAACTGAACTCGAGGCAATTGTGATTACTCACGGCCTTCGGTTACCGTATGGGACGAAACTGCAATATGGCTAACGGTTTGGAGCGGTCACTCCGCCTCTGTTTCAAAGTCACAGCACAACATTGTGAGGGTGCTATGATATTTCATAGCAATAACCTTCTGCATTTCGGTAGCTACGAGGCATAGATGTCCAAAGAATTATTAAAGAGGTGGATTGAACACGGCTGGTTAAACGGTGAGCTTGATACGGTAAACAGTATTCTGCCCGCTACTTTCTCTATCGCAGGTCTGCCTGCCTCAGAGAACTTTCCAAGGGCAGAGTTTCCGGAACTTGTTGAACTGTTCAGACGCTTGACCGGCCCGGGTGTGGTCGAAATCACCAACATTATCGAAGATACGCCATGGTGCAGTGCAACATTCAAACTGATTGCAAAGCCAGCCACTCAGCTCAAACCAATCACCATTGATGTCTTTCTAGTGGCTAAATTTGAGAGCGGCAGGATGACGGAGCATTACACTGGGTTCGACTATTTTTCTCTTTTCTCACAGTTGGGACAAATACCAGAGAACTCGCTAGAACACTGTCTACTTGGGGGACACCTGACTTGGACTTGATTGGAAATAGACGATATTCAGATAACCGAAAATCTGGGCGAAGGTTCAGTAAACAGATAGCATGTGAGGTTCAGTTTGAGACCCACACGTTGGGGGCCGTGACCATTGATCTTGGAGCGCATGGAGCCTGCATCGAGGCGAGCCTCAATATTCACAGACTGGTTCGTCAAGCCGAAATTCGAATAATATTGGCTAATTCCGTGTCTCGAAACGCAAGAATTGTTTGGAGTTCCGGAACTAGAATGGGACTTAACTTCACAGTTCCCATTCGTCGGACGCAGCTGGAAGCGCTGCTCGGTTCTGAATTCGGGAGCCCAAATCATCGTTAGATCACCCAGTTTCAGTTTGCTCGATAACAACGATAGCCAGCCAGCCTGGGTATCAAAGCACACGGCTCGACCTCTGATTTGTTGTGGAGTTCCGACCTCTCACCCTCAAAATTTGCGTACGCCCTGCAGTGCTCAAAAAGTGAGCACAAGATAGCCAAGGATGCATGTGCTGAAGAAAAAAATTGGCCTTCCAAAGATTTAATGCATTTTAAATATATCTTTATTTGAATGCAGTCGTTCCCTGCGGCAGGGGAGAAGAAAAAACGGGACTAATTGATCCGGGCTACGGATGCAGAAACGAGAGAAAGTAACACCGCTGAGGATTTGAAGATCCTTGGATGAAACTTGAGAGGTGACTAAATGAACAACTGGTCAATTCACTTCAAACGCCTTGTTGCGGTGGCGGCCGCTATCATGCCGTTCTCAATGACTGCCACAGCAGAACAGCTTCCGATGCCCACCGGCGAAGTAATTTTGACTGTTTCTGGCGCTATTGGAAAAACAAACACGCAGGCAGGCGCAGAGTTCGACTTAGACCTGCTTAAAGCGCTGGAATGGGAGGAGGTGAATACCTTTACGTCGTTCACCGACGGCATGCAGACATTTGAGGGCCCTAGGCTATCGTCGTTACTAGATTTCGTTGCGGCATCAGGAACCATTATTGGTGCGTCCGCGATAAACGACTACTTTGTGGATATTCCAGTTACACATGCAGAAAACCAAGGGGTTATTTTGGCCGTTTTGTACAATGGCAAGGCGATGACCGTGCGGGACAAGGGGCCAATCTGGGTCATTTACCCGCAGTCCGAAGATGAGGCCAAGCTAAAGAAATTTGACAATGAGATGATTTGGCAGCTGATTTCTATGGAGATTCGGTAGGTATGCGGCTCCATAGAATTTTGAGTACTCGGCTTCTAAGACCATTCGCCGTGGTCGCCGTATTGGCCGCAGTGCTTTGGGCCGCAATCAATTCGGAAAATCAACGTCGCCAAGTCTCGACTGACGACGCGCTCAGACTTTCATCTTTAACTTGGAAAGTAAATGAAACAATTTACGAAGCCCTTCGTTTGCACATTGCGCTTCTTCAGGTCGAACAGGGAAACGTACCGGCCAAGTCTCTCCAGACAAGAATTGACGTTCTATGGAGCCGCTTGGGAATCTTTGATCAAAAGGACATTTTCAGCGATCTAGACCTAAAGGAGATGGTCAAAGGCTATGAGAGCTTTTTGACGGCACTTGAAAAGTCTTGGGGCAAAGACCTGAAGTTCAATAGTCAGCAACTTCAGGCCGCCAAATTTGAACTTCAGGCGTTAAATGCGGATTTTAGGCGTTTGTGGATAACCGACTACCTTCAACAACACAGGTCCGTCGTTCATTTCGCACAATATAACAGCAATCGAGATGCGGTTTTTCACAATAATCTTATAATTGCATCTTTTGTCGCGGTATTGATTTATTGTGCTTTTGAGTGCGTTGTTTCATTCTTGGCAGCGAAAAAGGAAAGAACTCTCCGCCGAGAAGCAATAAAGAAGAGTGAGGCAAAGTCTGCCTTTGTGGCCAACGTTAGCCATGAAATCCGCACTCCTCTGAATGGAGTTTTGGGAATGGCACAGCTGTTGTCTGAAACTTCACTTACACCTCAGCAGAACGGAATGGTCGGCACAATCCTAACTTCAGGAAAGGTTTTGCAGCACACAATAAACGACATTCTAGACATTTCAAAAATTGACTCCAATGCTTTTGTATTTGCGGAGCGCGTGTTTTCGCTACAAGAAATTGTGCAAAATGTTTTTGTGATTAATGAGCCAACGGCGAGATCAATTGGCATCGATTTTAGCTTTCAAATTTCAAGTGAAAGTCCCGTAAAGTTGCTGGGAGACTCCATGAGGATTGTCCAAGTAGTTAATAACTTGGTATCTAATGCACTCAAGTTTACGGACGTCGGGTTTGTTAATCTTCGTGTATCAGTTCGTGACGGTGGCTCGCCAAGCACCAGACAGTTGATGTTTTCAATTGAGGATAGTGGTTGCGGCTTATCCGAACACGAAGCACAGTTGGTTTTTGATCCCTTCTACCAGACAGAGCAGGCGACCCAAAAGAAGTATAAGGGAACAGGTCTAGGACTGTCGATTTCGAGCGCAATATGTAAGGCGATGGGGGGAGATCTGACGGTATCAAGTGTGCTTGGGCGTGGCAGCACGTTCACCGCAACTTTTGAGGTTAAACCGTTCTGTTCTTCGGCGATGCAAGATATCGAAAAGAAGGAAAAAATTGGCGATGGTCTAGTACGAAAAATTTCAGATCTCAAAAGAGCGAGACAAGACAACGAATTGAGTAATTCGGGGTTGCGTTTGCTGATAGTGGACGATAGCAAGATCAACCGTAGAGTATTAGGAGCTTTCTCCAAAAAACACAGTAATTTCATTGCAGAAGCGGAAACTGGCGAGGAAGCTATCAGTCTAACTGAAGAAAAATATTTCGACGTCATTTTTATGGACATCAATATGCCTGGTATGGGCGGAAAGGCTGCTACCTCAAAAATTCTTAGTGAGAAAAAGAGGCTGGGATTGCCGCCCCCTATCATCATTGCAGTAACGGCCAATGTGATGCCCGATCAGTTGCAAGAATACAGAGCATGCGGTGTGGATCACACTGTTGCCAAACCGGTGCGCAAGCGCGAAATTGACTATCTGTTAAAAGAAATCGGAGGGCGGATTGCCATGGATGAATTGGGTGTTCAACGTACAGGTTGAGGTATTGAACCACTAAGCCTTTTCTGAGGACTTTTTAGCTTCGAGCTCCGAGAAAACGGATTTAATCCGTGTCATCGATGCCGCTTTACAAATGAACGACTACTTGACGCACTTTGGAGTGTCGGTGTTTTTATGAATACTAAGAAGGTGGCGTCTTCAAAAGCTAATAGGCGGCTAACCGGTTATTGAAACGCATGAATGGGGTAAGATGACAGGAACTCGAGGTGCTCTGACGCCACAGCAGCGGGCTTATCCTGCATCGGAACATGCCCACATTCATCAAGTTTAGTTAAATGTGATGTCGGCAAATTCTGATCGAGTAGTGCAGCGCCACTGATATGAAAAATCCGGTCTTCTTGGCACCAGATTATCAGCGTCGGCATTTCAAGTGAGGGCGCAAGATCCAAGACCGTTGGTAGGCCAGATTTTTTATGCACGACATCCCATATGCGGGCGTTGTGATCTGCCCGGGCCACCTCGTCCTCCGACCACGTCCTAAGGATCGGGCCGGGGATGTATGGAATATTTGGGAACAGCCACTCGTTACGTTCAGCAAAGTCTTCGGTTGTTTGAACGACCAGAGGGGTTATCCCGAGATCTCGTGCCTTATCCATGTCACTTGGTGTTGGGGTAGGGATCCCAGCGGCCATTCGTCCGCTCTCTTTTTTGCAACGGCCTTAATTCGGCACAGGCGGCGTTTGGGTCAATTTAGTCATTCGACTCTTTAGTTCCTTCTCAATGATATTTGCCTCGTAAGGTTTCATTTTTTTCCACCTTGCGCATTCCTCCCTTGTGCGGCCACAGCCATGACACCAGCCACAAGGGCCGGTAAATTCACAGACATCGACGCAGGGACTTTTACGTTTTTTCATAGTTGTTGAGTACCTCTAGCGGGAGGAAGGTCATTAGTTGCATTCACAGCTGTTGTTCCACAAAAGGCCGATGGAGTGGCCCCAAACAATTGGATGATCCGCTTTAAGTCTCGTGGACCTCAGAGTATGGATAAGCGCTGCCGGACCATCGTGCTACCACAATCAGACTTTTCTGGACGTTGGAGAAAGATACGGCGGCCATCCCCTGCATGCGTCAATTCACTGAGCGCAACGCAACTATGTCGTCGTCATTGCGCTTGTCTCAATTGAGACATTAGATTGGATGCGACATAACGTGTTTCGACTAGCGAACGTTCCGCGGTGTCAAGCAAATCTCTAGAGGAACTCAATGTTCCATTCTTCAGACAATCTTCGATTTTTCTAAAACTTCTGTGTAATGCATTGGCGCCCAGGGAGGCGCAGGCACCAACTGCGTTGTGGACACGGGTTTTCAAAGCCTTCTCCCTATAATGTGACGCGTCGCAGGATTTCAGCCTAAGAATGATGGAAGTGGCTTCATCCAACAGTTCATCCAGAACTAGGTCAGTTGGTCCAACGCCATTTGCTCGAACCAGGCCTTTAAGCTTTTCCGTTTCAAACACGGATCGGTATGCTTGGTTATCGAAAGTGAAAAATTTCTCTTTTTCCGCCAAGGTAGCTAAGGTTGACTGAAGCGCCTCAATTGAGATCGGTTTGGTTAGAACACCCTGCATCCCAGAGGAAAAAATCTTTTCTTGGTCATTCGGGCTGGCATGAGCGGTTTGCGCGAAAATTTTTGCTGTGCGATTAGGACCGTCACTTTCTCGCAACCTTCTTGAGACCTCGGTACCGTCGATGTACGGCATACTGATATCCATTAAAATCAGGTCGAAACGTTCGTTCATTGCCGCCTTAAGCGCAATCGAACCGTCTTCAGCCTCAGAAACTGAGTGTCCCAATCCTTGAAGCATGTCCGTAAGTAGCAGGCGATTAATTTTGTTGTCATCGACTACAAGCACCTTTTTACGTTCCTTGTTTTTGATGGGTTCAGGATTATTACGCAAAGAAGGGGCTTTTAGACTGTCGCGGGTGGTAAACTCGGAGCAGCCTTCAGGGAGATCAACTGGAATTTGTACGCGGAATTCACACCCGTTACCAAACTCGCTATGCAACTCTATCTGACCGTCCAACGCCTCGACAGACGTTGCTACAATGCTCAACCCAAGACCTGTGCCTTCAGAGTGGCGTCCATAGGATGCGTCAAGCACTGTAAATGGTTCAAAGACACTGTCAAAATCAGATGATGGGATTCCTGGGCCACTGTCTTTAATTGTGAACGCTAGAGTTCCAATCGAAACGTGCTCCACTGAAATGCTGATTTTCTCGCCCGCTGCAAACTTTACTGCATTGCCGACGAGGTTTGCGACTATTGTCTTTAACAGCCTCGGGTCGGTCTCTACCTCAAGTGGAGTATTTGGTTCGAATGTGAGGGTGATCCGACCGCCAGACTGCTTGATCCTCCCCCACTGAAGTGGTCCGCCGCTATGTTTAGAAAACGGAGGATTCACGATGGGAAATAAGCGACACAAGCCCGAGGAAATTGTCACGAAGTTACGGCAGGTTGAGGTGCTTGT
>Ga0189288_10449_pt1 | contig 11137 bp, 15 predicted proteins | sample UW105minimetaG_FD_130316 | JGI IMG/M metagenome (GOLD analysis project Ga0189288, IMG submission 130316) | Marine microbial communities from the Costa Rica Dome - UW105 mini metaG | ecosystem: Environmental > Aquatic > Marine > Oceanic > Photic zone | place: Costa Rica: the Eastern Pacific... | reverse complement strand
TGACCATCGAGAAGACGGAGTCTGGTGTGCCCTGGAGCTGGCCATTCAAACCGGCCTGACCGATGGCATTGCCGCTGAAGAGGGGAGCAAGTCCTGCTTTCACGGCATCCGGCAAAGCGCCCAAAAGCTCGGCAGCCGGCTCGGCCATGGCCGCTGGCGACAACGCCGACAGCGCAATCGCGGCGGCGATCAACAACCCACGCATGCGTTCCAAATAGAAGGCCCTTCGGTCTTAGTCGACCCCTTCTCGGCTGACAACATCAGAGCATCCACCCGTCCATCTCTGGCTAGCTTTGTGCTGCATAGCAGGATCACAATGCATCTTCTCAAGTTCAGCTCGGAAGATTGCGGCACATGCCATCGCATGAGCCATTACGACGCCAAAGTGGCTGAAGAGCTTGGCTGTGATTTCGTTTCGGTGATGATGCAAGACACGAACGCTTATCGCAAATATCGCAAAGTGCTGCTGGCTCAATATCCAAATAAGGAAGGAATGGGATGGCCGACCTATCTACTGGTGAGCAATCCAGAGGCCGAATTCACCATTCATGGAGAACTCAAAGGCGGCATGCAAAAGGGTGACTTTCGAACCAAACTTCAGGCCTTACTAGACGCATGAATCTCCTCCCCTAGGGAGGCTTGAGCCGAACGGCTCGAACGTGAACAGCAAGGAGGACGCCTGGGGACAAGCTCAGAGGGCATTGATGCCAGGGTCCTCGATGTCCATCACCTGCTTCTCGAGGGGCAACAACTCGTCCTCGTCGGAAGCGCGGGTGCGCACCGGCGCACCAAAGCCTCGAGCTCGAACATTGGAGACCTCAAAGGGGCCTGGGGTGCCGGAAGGAACCGCAAGCCGCAAGGCAAAGGGATGCACTCCAGGCTCGACATCTCCAATCGATCCCACTCGGGTGCGGTTCTGAAGCACCGGTTCACCGCTGGCATCGAGAATGCGGGCATAGACATCGGTGTCATACACAAAACGTCGACCAGGATTGGTCACCATGCCGGAGAGCACATAACAGCTGGCACCAGCAGTTCGGCTCACCCCGGAACGTCGTGGATCTCCACTTGGCGCAGGCTGGGCGCCAGGATCAGACTGATCACAAGCAGCAAGGGCCACTGACGTGAGTTTCAGATCGGCTGCCCAGGCAGGCTGCACAGAGGCGGTCAGCATCACCAAGGCGATCATCACACTGAACAACAAGCGCACCATTCGCAAGCTTCAAACCGACTCGTCACATCACATTCTGATCGATTTCAGCCCCGCGCAGTGATGGGCGCCATTACTTGCAGTCTCGAACGATGCTTACGGAGCAACGTCGTGACGTCAGCCACACCCAGCAGACTGGCAGTCGTTTCAAAACCGTCGTACTCATCAGGCCAAGAGCAGACGCCAGGGGAACGGTCATCCGTTAAGTCAAACCAAAAAACGGAGTTAAAAAGACAACATCGAAGCGATCAAACAAATCTTCTCTGGCTCACGACTCACTGCTACGAGCAGCTCTTGGTCTCCTTTACAAGACCAAGAATTGATCATCGCCCTTGCGTTGTTCAAGTTGTTCCTCCTCTAAGGCCAATTGCAGATCAATCCGTGTGATGCGATAGCCAAGGCGGCGAGCAGCGAGCACGAATTCATGGCGGGAGCGGCAACATTTCATCGCCCGTCGAATCACCCCATCGGTTTCAACATCGCTCACCAAACGCTCGAGCTCATGCCAGCTCATGGTTGTGCATTGCCTGAACACCCACCATGCCCTGGGGGCAACACCTCCGCCAGCCCCCTTAGAAGAAAAGCATCACGAGCCAGAACACCAACAGAACAGAGAGTCCAAGCATCGCCAAAACCAAAACGGTCGCGCCTAAGCCAGCTGCCACAAACAGCCGCGAGGCACTTCGGGGAAAGAGCAGATACAGGGTGAGGGCGAGGGCAACCGGCCAAAGAGGCGGAATCAGCAAACAAACGATGGTGACGACCCCGAGCCGGAGGCGCAAAGAGGCCTGAAGTTTCTGCTGCGCCAGGCTTTCACGCTCCGCCTGAGCTTCAGCTTCGCGTTCGTCATCGGACTGCCAGCGCCCAAGCTCCTGGGCCTTGGCCAGCTCTTGTTCAATTTTGAGTCGGCTAGCAGCGTCGCTCATACCCCAGCTTAATCAACCCAAAACAGGCTCTACGGGTGCAAGCCAGCAGGGGAAGCATCAAAAACGAACAGCAAACTCCCTGTCGCGAGCTTAAAAATGGAACCATCAGCCTCAATTAATTGCGATATTGAGCTTTCCAGCCAAAGCAATCGGTACAGACAGCAAGGCAATGGTGTGACCAAGATCACAGCAAATATTGAAGCAGATCAATAAATCGGGTGCCAATCACGGCGATGGTATGTGAGTCGGAGGGATCACCTTCGAATCAACTCACACCAACAAAGAACCATGACCAACTCGTTCCTCAGCGAAACCATTGATCAAGAGATTTCTATTGAAGAAATGGCACAACTCAACGGTGGCAACTACGTGCGTAAAGCCTGGGATTGGCTTAAAGATCAAATCACAGGAGGCAAAAGTGCCAAGGACCTTATCGAAAAAGGCATTATTTGCCAATCAGGCTCTTCTCATCAGCATGGCAACCATCCAGACGCAAACTGCCCAGACAACTCGACTAAGGTTAAAGAAGGAGGCTGCACAGACGACCTGCCTTTTTAACAGATTAATGAAACCACACTTGTCCCGAAAAGCATCTCGATCAAGCCTCGCCAAAAACGGGGCTTTTAGCTGGTTCACGGCAACTCAAAAGCCAGAATCAACTACAATCATTCTGAAACTGATCAGATCGTACAGCCACATCAAAGCTATTTTGGAGACTCACAAAGCCACAAAAAGATACACCTCTGATTTTGACCGACAACTCACCTAAGCAGATTCTTGCAGTCAGGGTTTTCCCTAACCTTGGCAATGGCCTGCCGAAGCACATTCTCATATTTTCTCGTATCTGAATCATTAACTGTTGACTCAATATAAGCTGATAAAAAGCCATTGGCGACTTCGTCATCGATGAGTCCTGCTTTTGCTAATTGACAAGCCGTAGATGCTGCACCACCGGTAAAACCGAACCAATAAGAATAAGGTTCAATTTCTTCTGGCTGGGCCTGGGCAGGCAAGGCAAGCAAAAAACCGGTGAGCAGTAGAAAAACTTTCATTGATTGATCATCTTTCCAATGATTTAGCATGGAGCTTGGGAAAATGACAGCACAGTGTCAGGCCATATCGACTAGTGCTGTTGCAGAGGCAGCCACGATGTCTGCTCCAGAGTGGGTGCCCATAGAGGGCTGAGAGCAGCCTTTGAGCACCAAGTACTTGAACGACGAAGTGAAGAAGCTGGCTGAGGGCGTTACTCCGTGAGATCCTGCAGTGGCTTACCCCACAGATGTGTAAGCGCACGTTTTAAAGGCAAGCACTGACAACGATCCACAACCACTGCTGTGCCGAAGTTTTGGGCGATTCATAAGAACTATCATCTGCTTGCGATCGCGAAGACCTAGACCTGGTGCCGGTGCCGGTCGACAGGCTCTCCAGAGGGAACGGCCATCGGCCGACTTTGAAGCGTTATAGAAACAGCGCCATTAGCCCAGTTCAAGACAAGCCAGTCCATACACATCCTCCAACCCTTGATTGGGGATGCGCCCCCGATACATGCGAAGCGTGCGGGCGAAGGGTTCAAACCCAATCCGTTCCATCAAGGGGGACGCGAACGGATTACCCCCAGGCGAATCGATAATCACAACACCAGGGTGGTCTTGGAGTAACGCGCGGATAAGCAACTCCGCCAGTTCAGGCGAATCGGCAAGCAGAGGGCCGATGCGCCAGCCTTCGCCGTCAATCAGCAGACAGGGGCGGATGCGAGCAAAGCCATGACAAGCCTGATGCTGATCAAGCAAAGCCACGACAGAGCCGGCTGGGTGGTGCAACCAGTCCGAAAGAAAATGGGGCCTCGGGCTCAGCTCCCGCTGAGCGTCATAGATCTGGAGGGCTGGCTCGGGGATGGCATCGCCGCTTAACAGTCGCAAGCCATCAGGCATCGGTAGGTCTGGGCTGCTCCCCAAGGTTGGCGCCGCGGTGGTGCGCCAACGAATGGTTGGAGAAGCGGGCTGAAAACCCCAACGGGAGTAATCATCAATGCGATCCTCCGCAGCTTCCAGGCCAATACAGGCAACACTCTCAAGGTGATCCAAAGCGTGCTGCCAAAGCTCCTTGCCGTAGCCCTGGCCCCTGTGATCAGGCCGAACGATATAAAGCCCGATAAAGCCATAAACAAGGTTGTAGCGAACGCCGGCAATGCAGCCGATCGGCTCACCGCCGAGGCATCCCACCCAGAGACCCTGGCGATCCGTATGCCGATAGATACCAACATCACCCTTGCCTGGAGCAAAACCCTCCTGTCGCGCCCAGCTGGTCATCAACGGCACATCGGCCCGATTGATGGTGCGGATCTTGAGATAGGACGCCATCTCTTCAGCCTGAAGTCAGGCCAACCTGTCGGCAAGCGACGCAGCGGCCTTCCACACAACAGTGTGCTGATCGCAACCGGGCTGAGACGCGATACGAAACAGCCCTCTCAGAGACTGTTTCGGACGATGCGGTCCAATGCCTGACGGAAGAGGTGGTCACGAAGAGGCGCTGGAAGCTGATTGCCCTGATGGCGTCGCCATCACGCTCCGGTCCACCAGTTCTGCAACTTTGCGGCCAGACCCATCGTGACCAGCAGGCTGAGCCTGGGGCAATTCAGCATCAAAGCCGCTGGCAAGACGCAGGATCGTGCAGGATGAGATCTGCTGTTGAGCCACCTTGAAAAATGTCAGCCTGGTTGAAATCCTGCTGCGCAACATCGCCAAGGTTGCGGCTGGCTCAGGTATTGCGGCACTGCTGCTGTGGCTCACCTACGTGATGCTTGACGTGCAACACATGCAGGGTGGCTTCACCCTGCCCCAGAGCAGCTATTGACGAGCTGCGAGCAATGGCTGCCAATGAGACATGGCTGCCAACCAGACATTGCGGCCAACGCGCCAAGGCCGCAAAAGAACAACGGCGGAATGACGATCAACTCATTCCTTCTTTCTGAGCACGCACCCAGCAACACCACAAACAACCTCATAGGCTTCCTCGGTTGTTTCGGTGATGACCCGCTTGGTGTAATCGCGCTTGGTCTCGCCAGCGGATCGGTCAGGAAGGGCATTCAGCAACCCCTTCTTGATCAACCGCACAGCCTCCTTCAGGCTGCTAGCCATCGCTCCTCCTGGCGTAAGCCCCGGTTTCCTGCAATCTCCTTCGGCAAGGGCACCACTAGCGAGTCGGGCAAGCGTGACTGAAACAAAACAGGGGGAAATCTTCTTGTCTCGTTACCCCCGGCCGTCAGCCAACCAGAACTGATCTCAACTCAGAAGCTGTTTGGCGAAGCCATCCATCCGATCAATCGCCAGAGCAAGATTCTGGTCAAGCGAGCGTCCTGAGCTTTTCCTCGGTTTGAAGCTGTGGTCGCCGTCTGGAATCCACGCAACGCTGATCGCGGCGGGCAGCTGATAGCCCTCCACCTCCTTGGGTTTTCCGAACGTATCGCGTTCGCCTTGAAGCACGAGCAGCGGCGATGCAAGCGCCATCAAATGATCCGTACGTAGCTTCTCCGGATGACCCGGAGGATGAAAGGGGTAGCCAAGACAAACGCAGCCTCGAACATTGCTGGAAGGACCAAGCGGCTCCAAAAGCTGGCTGGCCACACGTCCCCCCATGGACTTGCCACCAATGATCAGCCCAGGACGATCCACGAGCGCAGTGATCTGTTCGTGGAAACAAGCCTCAAGAACTGGAAAGCGATCAGGAGCAGCCTTCTTGCCTGTCTGACGGGAGCGCTGCATGTAAGGGAATTCGAAACGCACCACACCCCAATCCCGCTGGGACAAGCCCGTAGCCATTGCCGCCATAAAGGGACTGTCCATCGGAGCACCAGCACCATGGGCCAAAAGGAAGGTGAGCGGTGCATCAGAAGCACCGTCGAGAAGGAGAGGTGAGCTCATGGGCTTGATTCTCCTTCTCGAGTCACCTCAATGGCGAAACAAGAAGGCGCTTAGGCCACCATCGGGTTGGGGAGTGGTGCCCTGGCTCTAGACAAAAAATCGCGAACATCACCGCGAACGCTCAGCAGCTGTCCATTAACAGCCATCTGCCAGATCTCAACTTTGGCATCGATCGGTGCTCTGAAGCCAAAGATTTCGCTTGGCATCACAACTTTCTCCAAGTAAAAGTTGTTCGCACCGATACACTTCAACACCACCATTTTGGGTGATTCGTTCCAGTAAAGACAGTCCTCCATCAGAAAGGGTGCGAGTCGTGTCGTGACAATCTCCGAAATCAGAAGGAGTTTTTGTCAGATCAGCAACAACAAACAAAAGTCTTCCATTTTTCTCCAGAAACCTGATCTCAGCCTGCAGGACTCAGTCCACAAAACGCTTGTAAAGCCAGCGAACGAATCCACCAACCAGAGGCACCGGACCAAATGTGGGGCCAACGAAATCGAAATAGTCACGATGGTCACAGATTTTTCCGTCGCCATTGAGACGCAGGCGACTTGCACCTGGGTAAACGAATTCGATGCCCTTGATTTTTAGGCCCATCTCCCACTCCACAAATGCAAGATCAGCGTCCACGGCCACGGCTGTCGGCAAGAGGTAGACGTCATCGCAGCGCCTGATCAATCCATTTTGAGCGGCGATGTAAGCATCGACGCCGACACGCTCCTGGGTGGGATCCTGAAAATGCACATCGTTGGCATAAAGCGCTCGCCACTGCTCTTCGGACGGGGCAGGTAAGCCATAGGGCTTGGTGAACCGCTCTCTGAGCTGATCAGCAGACACGGCTGACATGGGGCATCCAACAACAGTTGGCTCAGATCCTGACGGATCCGCATAGGCTCATGGCGTTCCATCGGCAGATTCGATCCGTGCCAGACGTTGGCTACAGCTATGAACCGCACGAACCCTTTGGAGAGGGACTAACCACGCGTCGCCCTTGGAACACAGGTGCTCTAACCATGGTGGAGCTGATCAATGGACGCGTAGCCATGCTGGGCTTCGCAGCTGCTTTGATCGGCGAACTCGTGAGCGGACATGGACCCGCAGGTCAAGTGATGGCGATGGTCCGCTGGTATCTCTCGTTGTAAATCACAACCTGATCAAAAACTGTCCAGAGACTGCCTCAATTCGAGGCTGAGCCTGATTGAGATGCTGCTGGGAAGAGAGCAAAAGTGATTGCATCAGAACAGCAAAATGCAGTCAACGCATCAATTGATACCCAAAGGAATGAAGTCAATCCTTAAGACTCATCCCTAAGACCTCAAGGTCAAGGCGCATGCATCGACAAACACGTCGATCGCCCACTCTGGGCTGAAGTGCAACGAAGGGCCAGGGAGCCAAGCAGCGGCGCAGCCGCTTCATACCAAGGCGCCGACCTTGCGGTTGCGCAACAGCAGAACTCATATTCCCGCCGCTGCGCTAGCTTTTTCACAGGGAGTGGAGGCTCCCTGTCGATGGTTGGTTAGGACGATGCTCCCTGGCCTTCACTCGGAGTCGGGATGGAGCTTGTTTCGCTCGGAACAAGCTCCACTCCTGATCGCCTCCTCTTCAGCCCAAAGGCCTCTGAAGCGTGAGAGCCTTCCTCTGCTTTGCCTCGCCGGCACGAGTGTTCGAACGCAGGATCACAGTGTTGCCTTTGGTGCGTTGAGATCAGGCTGTGGGGCGGTGAGCTCATGCAGAGCTGAATAGTCATCCCCATCCAACGGCGATCCCTGCGCTCGTTCCAGCAAAGTCATCAAGCCCTGGAGACCGCTGGCCTCAAGACCGATCAGATCAGCCTCACGCAAGAAAAGGGCAAGATCCTTGCGCAACAGGGCTGTACTGAAGTTGGGATTGGCGTAGTCGTGGGCAAGCATCCGCACCAGCTTCTTGTCCACGGTCGGTGCATACAACGCTGACGGCCTCAACACCTCCATGAACCGTTCAATATCGAGCCCAGAGGCCTGAACCAAGCGAAGCGCCAGGGAATAGCCATGGGTGAGGCTGGCGATCAACTGATTCAGGGCCAACTTGCTAGCGGCCCCGCAGCCCGTCGCCCCCATCAGCTTCGGATCTTGGCTCAGCATTCGCAATAGCGGCAATTGCGCCTCAAACAGAGCCCCATCTCCCCCCGCCATCACCAACAGCCTGCCCTCCAGAGCCTCCGGTTTGCTGCCGAGTACTGGTGCTTCCAGGTAGCGGCCATTCTGCGCCTGCACCTGTGATTCCAGCTGCCGTGATTCGCTGATCCCCATCGTGCCCATCGGCAGACAACAGGCACCGCCAAGATCGCCAAGACCAGCAACCACCTCCGCAGTCACCGGCCCATCACGCAGCACCGTGATCACGGCATCACAGCTCTTGGCTGCGCCAGCCAAGAGCTGAATCGGCTGCGCACCTGCTGCCACGAGCGTGGAACATTTCTCAGAGCGACGGTTCCAGACGTGAAGGTTCACACCCTGGTGCAACAAACGGCATCCGATCGCCTCGCCCAGCAAGCCTGTACCGAGAAGAGCAATCTTGAGCATCGAAACAGAGCGTCTGCGTGCTGCCGATCATCCCCTGCCTCGCGGCAGCCTGTGAAACATGGTGGGTTGGTCAGGAAGGATGGGGGGACATCAGAGTCACCATCTCCGCAGGGCTTGAAGGCGACGGCATCGGATCGGGAGCCAGTGCAGGCAGGAAACTGACAGCAAGCACAACGCCCGCAATCAGTTTCAACGGCACCCCCATGCCCAGCTTTGACCTTGCCGACGAACCTCGGTGAGGGTTGGGATCGGTCACGAAATAGGCCGGCGCAAGATCGGCTGGCAGTGGCTTGAAGCAACTCGGACAGCTGCCGCCAAGATCAGCCGCCTGGGCGCGAATGCTCAAACAGTGGGGACAGCGATAAATAGCCTTGGGAGTGCGGGCCATCGATAGCGGAGCGATTGCTCACACCTTCACGGCAGCCTGAACCAACGTTGCTGATGGTGATCACGTGCCGTTGTGATCCTGGTCACTCAGTCAAAAAAGGGCGCGGATCCTGATCAAATCGATGCTGAAGAGGAATCGCCTCAGGCTGCTGATCGCCATCCAAAGCAGCGGTTTGCTCAAGGGCCTGGCGCAGTAGTCGACCGCTGAGCAGGGGCATGTCGCGAGGAACGCAGATGCGGTCTCGCAAGTAACGCAAGCCCAAGGCGGAGCCGGCCATCGGCATGACCGGAGTGCCATGCAACAGCAATGTGAGGGCAGCGCGCAGGGGCTGATCAAAGGCGACGCCAAGGGGATTGCGGGCCATCAGGGTGAAGCGATGGCGAAGCACCGGTTCAAGCGCAAGCAGTGCAGCCGCACCGGAATCAACGTCATCGTCAACGAGATGGCGCTCCCAGCAGGCCAAACCTTCGCCAACATCGATCGCAGCGGCACAGCGACGCTGCTCCGCCGTGCCGTTCTCCCAGCAGCCCCCCATCTGCGGTGGAAGGTCATGGGCGTGGGTATGGAAATCGCTTTGAGTGCCGCGATAGGTCGTCAACTGTTCAAGGGCCCTCAGCCAAGAATCAATGCCTGGATGTTCGTTGCGCAGGCCGAAGCCTTTGAAGTAGGCCAACGACGCGTTCATGCGCTCCACATAGGGAACAAACACCAAGTCAGCGCTGCCGGGTTCCTCTGCGAGCGGGGCGTCTGGATCGAGCCAACGCCCTCCCCCCCGAGCCAGAGCCTGCTCCATCCGCCGCGCGATGGCCTGGAACTGCTCGCGAGCTTTGTGGTCCTGACGTTCGGTCAATCCAGGGGAGCAAAGCCAAATGCACCAGGCACGAAACAGCAAACGCTCCAATTGCCGCAGGTCCCGCACCCGCCGGTCCAGCATTGATGCTCCAAGCGGACCAAAGGCCTGCTCCAAAGCCAGGAGGATGTCATCGCTTTCGGTAATTAGCCGGCCATCAAGCTCCAGGGCCGGAAGCATCCCGGATGGGATTTTGGAGGTGAACCAAGGCTCCTTCGGGCCGTAACAGCGCATGGTGACCTTACGGATCCGGTAAGGGATCCGCCGGAACTCAAGCCAGAGCCATACCTTTTGGCAGTACGGGCACCAAGCATGATGATCCCGATACAGCGTCACCCTCACGGATGCCTCGGACTGACCGAAGAGGCGCAGAGTGGCCTGAGCATTGGTGGGACCGTTGATCCGGTCGATCAAGGCTGGGGCCATCGCCTCAAGTGCATCCCAGTGCAGGGCCTGATCAACAGACGCGACATCAGGCATCACGAAGGTGTTCGATGAGGTCGCCATGATGGCGCCCAGGGACGACAGCCTGCCCAGCAGACAAGCAGCAACCAGCAGCAACCAGCCGCGACCTCGATTGACACATTTGTACTACTCGAGTAGAACAGGCGTACCAGCAGCAGGCCCATGGCGCCCAGCTCCCCTTACGCCCCGTTCAAAGCCGAGGAGTGGATGCGCACCTCTGCGATCACCCCACGAAAGCGATGCCAAGGCATGGTTGGATCCAGGATCCCCGCACCAGCGAAACCAAACGGTTCCATGCCGACGAAAAAAGCTGGGGCCAGGATCCTCGCGTGTTCGTGGATTCAGGGCGACCTGTTCCTGGAGAAGCCCCATTGCTGAAAACCAGGGTGCACCTCCGCCGCGAAACGGCCGAGCTGCTTTGGCAGGAATTGCTGCGGGTGGGTTGGCGCACCTGCATTCCCCAGTGGGGAGCCGATGTCGACATTTGAGCAACCCCACCCGCCTCAACCGAAGCGGTAGTGCTTACGCACTGGCTTAGTGACATCCCAAGTGCAACAAAGGCCTGCGGAAAATTCCACCAGGTCTCCAGCGCCGAATCGCACCGGCTCTCCACCGTCAGGCGTCACCGTCACTTCCCCTTCCAACAGCAAGCAGGTTTCCCGCTGGTCGTATTGCCAGGGGAAGGTGCTCACCTCACAAGCCCAGATCGGCCAATCGCGTGCACCCAAAGCAACGATCACGCTCTCCGAGCATGGCGAGATCACATTGATCGCCACAGATCCGACACCGGAACAATCAACCTTCATCATTGCGCGGA
>Ga0189288_10448_pt1 | contig 11153 bp, 7 predicted proteins | sample UW105minimetaG_FD_130316 | JGI IMG/M metagenome (GOLD analysis project Ga0189288, IMG submission 130316) | Marine microbial communities from the Costa Rica Dome - UW105 mini metaG | ecosystem: Environmental > Aquatic > Marine > Oceanic > Photic zone | place: Costa Rica: the Eastern Pacific... | reverse complement strand
CTGAGCTCGCTCAAGTTCAGACACGACAAACTCACGGGCGCGTAACACTTCTGCGACGTAGGCATCGACAAAAGCTTGATCGTCCAGCGCAGCAAAGGCAGCCGTCACCGCCAAGCTATTGACGTCGTAAGGGCCGGTAACCCGAGACACACGATCCACGACCTCGGCATGGCCGATGGCGAAGCCGATACGGAGACCAGCAAGGCCGGCAGTTTTCGCCAAAGAACGCAACACCAGCAGATTCGGCGTTGCGTTGAAATCGATGATGGGCAGCACACTGTCGCCGGTGAATGCCTCATAAAGCTCATCCACAACCACGAGGGTGTTAGGCGCCGCAGCCGCAAGAGAGAGCACCCGATCGGCCTCCAGGCGCGTGCCTGTGGGATTGTTTGGATTGCAGAGCATCAACACCCGAGGGGATCGGGCCAGAGCAGCCATCACCGCTTCGTACGGGAAGCCATATCCAGGCATCTGATGCGGCACCGCCTCAATCGCCATCCCCTGCATGCCGGCGCATGGGGCGTAGTACCCGAACGTGGGGCTGGTGGTGAGCAGGGTGTCACCTGCCCCCCCATAGGCCTGCAAAACAGCATGAATGGCCCCATCCACTCCGTTGAACACCCCGACGCAAACGGGGGCAAGATCATGAGCTAGACCGGCTGGCAACGCAGCCAAATTGGCCACGACCGCCTCCCTGAGGCCGTCGTACTCGGGATAGACCGCCAGCTGCTCGGCCGGGATCGCACGAAGTGCCTCCACCACTTTGGGACTGGGTCCAATCGTGTTTTCATTGAAATCGAGACGCAGCATCCCCCGCCTTCCCTCCAGGGGAGCGCTGTAAGCCTTGAGGCGCTCCACATCACTGCGAGCACGGATCACGCCATCCGCTGAGGGTGGCTGCGTCATCACATCTCCAGAAAGGGCGTATCACTGCCATTGTCGGTGGCGATCAGCCATTCATCACATCCTTGATGGCGACGGCTGCAACACAGTGATCACTAGATCCGCCACGATCACGTCGTGAACGGCAGCCATGACCCAAACCTCCTCCCAGAAGGCCGCAGCTCTGATCGCCAGCGTTGAAGATCTGGCGCAACACGCTGATTACTCGCTGATCCATGCCCTAACGCCCGACCCAGAAAGCAGGGAAGACGGCAACGACCACCAGGCCCGTGAAGTGCGCTCAGGCCATTACGTGCCCGTGACACCCACCCCACTCCACGACCCGCAGTACGTCAGCCACAGCGGCCCCTTGTTTCGAGAGCTTGGGCTCCAGGACGCTTTGGCGCACGATCATGACTTTCGCCGCTTCTTCTCCGGCGACCTCTCAGTCGCCCAGCAACCGATGCGCAAGGTTGGCTGGGCAACGGGATATGCCCTGTCGATCTATGGCACGGAATACGTTCGCCAGTGCCCTTTTGGAACTGGGAACGGCTACGGAGATGGTCGGGCCCTGTCGATCTTCGAAGGCGTTTTCGCAGGGAAGCGCTGGGAGATGCAACTCAAGGGTGGCGGCCCCACGCCCTACTGCCGGGGGGCCGATGGCCGCGCAGTGCTCCGCTCCAGTGTGCGTGAATTTCTCGCCCAAGAGTTCATGCATGCCCTCGGGGTACCCACCTCACGCTCACTGACGCTCTATGCCTCGCATGCTGAAAGCGTGCGACGCCCCTGGTATGCAGACCACTCCAGGTCACTGGACCCCGACGTCATGGTGACCAATGCCGCCGCGATCACAACCCGGGTAGCGCCATCGTTTCTGCGGGTCGGACAACTAGAGCTGTTCGCCCGCCGAGCCCGCAGTGAAGCGCATCCACAGGCGCTTGAGGAACTGCAGACAATCACAGCCCATCTAATCGAACGCAATTACCGCTCTGACATTGACGCCAACCTGCCCTTCACCGATCAGGTGGTTGAGCTGGCGCAACTCTTTCGGGATCGTCTCACGACCTTGGTCGCCAACTGGATCCGCGTTGGCTACTGCCAAGGCAACTTCAATAGCGACAACTGCGCCGCAGGCGGATTCACCCTCGATTACGGACCCTTCGGCTTCTGTGAACTGTTCGATCCCCGCTTTCAACCCTGGACAGGAGGAGGCGAGCATTTCAGCTTCTTCAACCAACCCGCCGCGGCCGAAGCGAATTTCCAGATGTTCTGGACAGCCCTCCGCCCGCTGCTTCATGGTGACTCAGATGCTCTGGAGCGCCTGGATCGGATCCATGCAAGCTTTGCCGCTGTCATGGAGAAGGCCCTCGATGCCATGTGGGCCAGCAAGCTTGGGCTGAGCACGCCAAACCCTGCATTGGTCCGAGAGCTGCTGGCCTTGATGGCGCAATCGCGGGCGGATTACACCCTTGTGTTCCAGCGGCTCTCCCACCTTCCAGAACACCTTGCTGCCCTGGAAGACAGCTTCTATCTACCCGCATCCGAAGAGTTAAAGAGAGCCTGGACGAACTGGCTCGATCGCTGGCGGGAGCAGATCACCGCTCACGGCGATGCCTCTGAGGCAGTCACTCGGATGCAACGGGCAAACCCGAGCATCACCTGGCGCGAATGGCTGATTGCACCCGCTTATCAGCAAGCGGAGCAAGGAGACAACCAGCTGATCCACGAGCTACAGGAGGTGTTCAGCACGCCCTATGGCGACCAAGTCGAGACAACACAAGCAAAGTATTGTCGCCTCAAGCCTCGAGAGTTCTTTAACGCTGGGGGCATCTCCCACTACAGCTGCTCGTCCTGACACCTGTCTGGAGTGGACTCACATCCGTTCCAGGCTGCCGATGCCCAACAGACCGAGACCGGCTTTGAGGGTATCAGCGGTGAGGCGGCAGAGGGCCAGACGGGAAGGCAGGGTCTCCGGATTGGCCTTGAGCACCGGCACCTGGTCATAAAAACGATTGAACACCTGGCTGAGCTCAAACAGATAGCTGCAGAGACGATTGGGGAGCAACTCCTCCTCGACCTCGGCGATCACGGCATCGAACTTGAGCAGCTCCCGTACCAGCGCCCATTCCTGAGGTTCGCTGAACTGCAGCTGAGCCGTTGAGGCATCCAGATCACCACCCTTGCGAGCGATGCCGGCGATCCGCACCAGCGCATAGAGAAGGTAGGGAGCCGTGTTGCCCTGGAGGGCCAGCATCCGATCAAAGGAGAACTGGTAGTTGGTGATCCGGTTCTGGCTCAGGTCGGCGTACTTCACCGCCGCCAAGCCCACCGTGCCGGCCACATGACTGATGAACGCCTCTGATTCCGCGCGCTCCTCGTCCTTCAGGCGAGCACGAAGATCAGCATCGGCCCGCTCCACCGCCTCATCCAGCAAATCGCGCAAGCGCACCGTGTCACCCGAGCGAGTCTTGAGCTTCTTGCCGTCTTCCCCCTGCACCAAGCCGAAAGGTACATGTTGGAGGCGCCCACCATCAGGGATCCAACCCGCACGGTCAGCCACCTGGAACACCCCAGTGAAGTGATTCGCCTGACCGGCATCAGTCACGTAGATCACCCGGCGAGCTTGATCACCATCAGGCGCAGGCGCGAACCGATAACGGATCGCAGCCAGGTCAGTAGTGGCGTAGTTGAAGCCGCCATCACTCTTCTGCACGATCACGGGCAGCGGCTTGCCGTCCTTGCCACTGACCCCTTCAAGAAACACGCACTGGGCACCGTCATCAGTGACCAAGAGCTCGGCCTGCTTCAACCCTTCGATCACCGCCGGCAGGAAGGGGTTATAGAACGACTCACCCCGTTCGCTGAGGCGGATGTCGAGCCGGTCGTAGATCTTCTGGAATTCGCGCCGCGACTGATCACAGAGCAGGCCCCAGGCTTTGAGCGAGAGCGGATCGCCACTCTGCAGCTTCACCACCTCTTCACGGGATGTGGTCTGAAAAGCCTCGTCATCATCAAAACGCTTCTTCGCTTCCCGGTAGAAAGCCACCAGATCACCGAGGTCAATGGCATCGGCGGTGTCGAGCGCCTCGGGAGCCACCTGCTTGAGGTGTGTGATCAACATGCCGAACTGGGTGCCCCAGTCGCCCACATGATTCAGGCGCAGCACAGGATGGCCGCGGAACTCCAGCACACGCGCCAGAGAGTCGCCAATGATTGTGGAGCGCAGATGGCCCACGTGCATCTCCTTGGCAATGTTGGGGCTCGAGAAGTCGACCACCACCGGAGTCGGGTTCTCCACCGACGGGACCCCGAGCCGGTCATCCCCTAGGCGGGCCGCCACCTCTGCCGCCAACCGCTCGGGGCGGATCGTGAGATTGATGAAGCCTGGGCCGGCGATCTGTGGATCCAGGCAGAGAGCAGTGAAGCCGGCATCGCTTTGTAGCTGCTCCACAATTGCCTTAGCGATCTGCCGCGGAGCCTGCTTTAGGGGCTTGGCCAAAGGCAGGGCAGCATTGGCCTGAAAGTCACCAAATTCCGGCTTACTGGCAGGCGCCAGCTGGGGATCCAGCCCTACACCTTGAGTCGCGTCCCATGCGTCCGGAAAGGCCTGCTGCATCGCTTCGCGCAACTGGGTTTCGAGGGCCTGGGCGATGCGCAGCATGGAGAGCAGCGGAGACGGAGTCAGCCCCCGATCATCCCCCGGCGAGGGGCTAACCCTCCATGCGCAGGGCGAAGCCCACACCCCGCACGGTCTGGATTACCCGTTCTGCACCGGTGGCCTCCAGCTTCTTGCGCAGATAACGCACATACACATCCACCACATTTTCATCGCCGAAATAATCGTCTCCCCAAACATGCTGGATCAACTGAGCGCGAGAGAGGGCCTGACGGGGATGGCGCATGAAGCACTCGAGCAGATCGAACTCCCGAACGGTGAGCACCAAGGGATGGCTTTGGATCGCGCTGGTTCGTTCAGCACCATTCAGCACTAGATCACCCACCTGAAGCACGTCAGAGCTAAACCCCTTGGAGCGGCGCATCAAGGCCTTCACGCGAGCCAGCACTTCACGCACGTTGAAGGGTTTGGAGATGAAGTCGTCTGCACCCGCATCGAGCGCGGCGACGCGATCATCCATTTCATCGCGGGCCGTGATCATGATCACTGGCAGGAACACACCGGTCTCCCGCAAGCGCCGACAGATATCCAAGCCGGTCATCCCGGGCATGTTCCAGTCGAGCAGGGCTAAATCAGGCGGCGCCTCTCGCAACGCCTTGATGGCCGTAATGCCATCAGCGGCGGTCACCACCGTGAAACCTTCTGCCTCGAGCTCCATCTCCAGCAACATCACGATGTTGGCCTCATCGTCGGCCAGAAACACCGTCGGCGTTGATCCAGGCATCAGCTCGAAGGAACTGCAAAAACGCTAGGAACGACCTGGGATTCCATCAACCGTTCCAGGGGCAACGCAGCAGGTCAGACCAGTGGCTGACCTCGAAAGCGCATGCTCAGGTCAAGCCAGCTGCTCCGGGTGACTGGAGCACTAGTGGAGATCAGATCAATCCCAGTGGCGGCATAAGCACCGAGATCAGACGGTTGGATCCCGGAGGCTTCCAGTAGCACCGAGCCAGCAGCCGATCGTTCAAGAGCCTGCTGTCGAAGCTGAGGCACCAAGGTGATCAGTGCCTGCGGCGTGAACTCATCCAACAACACACCATCTGCACCTGCCGCAACAGCGGCATGAGCCTCATCTGATGTTTCTGCCTCCACGATCACTCGAACGGGCCAAGGGGCCTGGGCTCGCACCAGGGCAATCGCAGCCTCCACACTGCCGGCCCAGGCCAGATGGTTCTCCTTCAGCATCGCCGCATCATCCAAACCCATGCGGTGGTTGATCCCACCACCACAGCGCACCGCATATTTCTCCAGCTCCCGCAGACCTGGGGTGGTCTTGCGCGTATCCGCGAGGGCAACACCTGTGCCTTCAAGCATCGCCACAAGAGTTGCCGTTGCCGAAGCGATCCCGGAGAGTCGCATGGCCAGGTTGAGGGCCGTGCGCTCCAGGGCAACCAGGAGCGGGGCTGGCCCCTCCAACTCCAGCAAGCGATCACCGGCCTTCACCAGCGCCCCATCGGCCACGAGCACGTGAAGATTGCATCCACCATTCGGAGGCTGGAGCTCACGCAGCAACGGTTCCACGAGGACACCACCGCAGAAGACGCCATCGGCCTTCGCGACCCAGTGCGCTTGACCCTGGCGACCCTGGAGCGCTGGGGTAGTGAGATCGCCGCGGCCGAGATCCTCCTGGAGCCAATCACCCAGCTGTCGGCGCAACCGGGGCGTGATGGTGAGATCCGCTCGAGCCAAAACCAGGGATTGCGAGAACATCTCTCATGATGATCTGCGGCTCAAAGCAGCCATGAAAGGAACGACACCCACTGGTCGATGGCCCTGGCAGCCGGGCGACCTGGATGGCCTGCTGGCCCTCGGGCTGAACAACCTGATTCAGATCCTCCTGATCGTCGGACTCTGTCGCACAGTTCTGGGGTTTCCCGATGGCCTGATTTTCGGGCAAATCCTCCCGGCCGCAGGCCTGAGCATCCTCGTGGGAAACGTGGCCTATGCCCGCATGGCCCACCAACTAGCAGGACGAGAAGGTCGGAATGACTGCACAGCACTGCCCTACGGCATCAACACCGTCAGCCTGTTTGCCTATGTCTTCCTGGTGATGTTGCCGGTGAAGCTGGGAGCTCTCAACGGAGGACTCTCGGAAGCAGAGGCAGTCAGCCAGTCATGGCATGCCGGAATGGTGGCCTGTCTCGGCTCAGGCCTGATCGAAACCGCTGGGGCCACCTGCGCCGATCGGCTCAGGCGATGGCTTCCGCGAGCCGCCTTGCTCTCCACCCTGGCAGGAATCGCGCTCGGCTACATCGCCCTGGGCTTCCTGCTGCGCACCTTCGCTCACCCCCTGGTGGGCCTGAGCACACTGGCCATCATCTTGCTGGGTTACGTCGCAAGGGTGCGATGGCCCTTGCCCACCGGTTTGATGGCGCTACTGGTCGGCATCGTGCTCGCCTGGGGGAGTGGCTTAACCGCGCCGACAACTGCAGCCTGGTCCGAGTCGATGGCAGCGGTTGGTTTCCACATCCCAGCCCTTCAATTAAGGGCGCTCTGGGAGAACCGAAACGAACTTCTCCCCTGGCTGGGCGTCATCCTGCCCATGGGCCTGTTCAACGTGGTGGTGTCGCTGCAGAACCTGGAAAGTGCTGAAGCCGCCGGTGATGCCTACCCCACGCACCCATGTCTACTGATTGATGGCATCGGCACGCTCGTGGCAGCCGGCCTGGGCTCCTGCTTCCCCACCACGCTCTACATCGGCCATCCGGGATTCAAAACGCTGGGAGCTCGCTCGGCCTATTCGTGGCTGAACGGACTCGTCATGGCCGGGGCCTGCCTGTTGGGCCTATTCGGCCTGTTGGCACTGCTGATTCCGATCGACGCCGGCATGGCGATCGTGCTGTACCTCGGGGTGGCCATGACCGCCCAGGCGTTTGAAGCCACACAGGGGCGCCATACACCGGCAGTGGTTCTTGGCCTACTGCCAGGGCTGGCCGGGTGGGGGGCCCAGCTCCTCAAGGCGGGGCTTCGCACAGGAGGCCTGGGCAGTGGTGATCAACCCTTCAACGAGGCAATTCTGCCAAGACTGAGCTCGATGGACGTGTGGGCCGATGGCCTCTTTGCTCTAGAGCAGGGCCAGATCATCACAGCGATGTTGCTCGCTGCATGGCTTGTCTACGCCATTGAGCAACGCTTCCTCGCAGCAAGTGTGTGCAGTGGCATCACGGCTGTACTGGCCTGGTTCGGCGTGATTCATGCCTGGCAGTTCACCAGCAGCGACACAACGCTGGAACTGGGCTGGGGCACCGGTCAACCCTGGGCGCTGGCTTATGCGGCAGTCACCGTGATCACTTTCCTATGCAGAACCGCGAAAAAATCCGATCCAACACAGCCTCGGTCAGCTCCTCCCCGGTGATTTCGCCAAGGCTTTGAATCGCCTGGCGCAGATCAATCGTCCAGAAATCCCAAGGGAGGCCTTGGGCCGCCACCTCTTCGCTGCGCTGCAAGGCCTCCGCCGCACGAGCCGCCAGATCGGACTGACGCTGATTGAGCGCGATCAGGAGCGGCTGCTCACTGAGGGATCCGCACTGGGCGAGTAGGGCCTGCACCAAAGCCGGTTCGCCGTCTCCGGTTTGGGCACTAAGGCGCACATCCAACGCAGGCGACGACGGTGCACCCTCAGCGGCGCTGTTGGTCAAATCCAGCTTGTTGCCAACCAGAAGACGGGGCACTGCACCAGGAATCTGTTCATACAGGGCCTGATCTTCCACCGTCCAGCCTGCTGCAAGATCAAACAGAAGCAGCACCAAATCGGCACTGGCCAGGGCGTCATGGCTGCGGGCAATCCCCAACTGCTCCACTTCATCCGTGGTGGCTCGGATCCCAGCGGTGTCGAGGAGAGTGATCGGCACACCCTCCAGCACAATCTCACTCTCGAGCAAATCACGCGTGGTACCGGGCAGATCGGCGACAATCGCCCGCTCACGGCGGCTGAGGCGGTTCAACAAAGAGCTCTTGCCGACATTGGGACGCCCCACCAAGGCCACGCGCAGACCCGTGCGCAAAGCGGCTCCCCGCGCACCGTCGGCCACCAGCTCCAAGAGGGTGGCGCGCACCTCCTGCAGCTCTTCGAGCAGGGCCCGACCATCAAGCGGAGGGAGATCATCTTCGAAATCAACACGGGCCTCCAACTCACTGAGCTGATCAAGCAACCGCTCTCGCAGCGCAACGACCCGGCGCTGAATCCCCCCATCGAGACCCGCCATTGCCAACTGAGCCGCACGCTGGCTTCGGGCTGACACCAGGTCGGTGATTGCCTCAGCACGCGTGAGATCCAAACGTCCGTTCAGAACCGCACGCTGGCTGAATTCACCCGGTAGGGCCCTTCTGACACCGGGCTGTTCCAGAACCCTTGCCATGACCCGCTGAACGGCGATCACACCGCCATGACAATGAATTTCCACCACATCTTCGGCAGTGAAACTACGGGGAGCGAGCATCACAAGCACGAGCACTTCATCGAGCCGCTCATGGCCGTCGGCCGCCACCACGTGGCCATACAGCACCCGGTGGCTCAGCCATTCCTGACTGCCGGGGAAGACAGTGATCGTCCGCACCACCCGCTGGGCCATGGGTCCAGACAGACGAATCACGGCGATACCTCCCTGACCAGGCGCAACAGCTGTGGCCACCGCCGCGATCGTGTCCGGCAGGACAGGGACTCCGCTCGCAGATGAAGACATCACAACATCAGAGGCAATGCGAGGCCGAGCATGGCGACGCCGAAGAGAGCTCCTTCCTACGATCTCCGCCGTCTGTCATTCGCCCCCGAAGCGCCCGTAGCCCATGGTCCGGTGGCAGCACAGCCTGATCAAACGCTGTCGCCGCTGGCTTCGGTGGCTCTGGGAACAGGAAGGCAGTCCTGGTCAGCGCGCCCGGGGTTTGGCCGCTGGTGTCTTCTGCGGTTGCTTCCCCTTCTTTGGACTGCAAACCCTGCTTGGCATTGGCCTGGCCAGCGTGGTTCGGGGCAACCACCTGCTGGCCGCTGCCGGCACCTGGATCAGCAATCCGTTCACCTACCTGCCGCTCTACTGGTTCAACTACCGCGTGGGAGATGCGCTGATGGGCAGAGCAGCCACAGCCACACTCACCGGCATCAACAAATCCACGCTCTGGCATCAGAGCTGGAGCTTCACCAGCCGTCTTCTGCTCGGATCGAGCATCGTTGGTCTCATCTTCGCGCTGTCGCTCGGATCCCTCGCTTGGTGGCTGTTCCGCCTGAAGCCCTCCCGACCGCATGGTGCTCAAGTGGCGAGGCGCACCTCCGCGAGCCAGGCGAACAAGGGCTCCCAGTCATCCCGCTGATCAATCTCCTCCCAAAGGGTTTCGATCAGAGAACGACTTGGCGTACGCGCCAGGTTGAATCGATCGAGCCGCTCCAACACAGAACGGGATCGGTCTTTGAGCTTGAGCTCAACCTGAAGGGCATGCCACCAGGCATCACGCCAGGCCAGCCAGACCTGGCGTGGCGGTGCCTCGACTCCCGGAACAAACGGGCCCAAACCATCCGGTTCTTGTGGCAACCCATGGCGGTGAACCCACGCTTGCAAACCCGTGAATAAATCGCCATAGCCCACCGGCCAAGACGCCAGCAGATCGAGGGTGGCAGCGACCAAATCCAAAGACTGATCGGCATGCGCTGTCTGACAGAGCAGATCCGAATCAAGACCTAAGCGCCGCAGCAGGCAATGCCTGTAATGCGTTTGATAGACCTGCTTAAAGCCGTCGAGAGCCTGCTCCATCCGCTCCCGAGGCAACAGCATTGCCAATGGATCCTGAAGCAGTCGCAAGTTGTGATGGCAGATCGCCGGCTGGCGACCGTAGGCATAGAGCCCAGTCTGATCGAAATAGGCTGCCGTAAAGCCGGGATCCCAGGCCTCCAGAAAAGCGAAGGGTCCGTAGTCAAAACTTTCACCGACAAGCGACATGTTGTCGGTGTTGAGCACACCGTGAACAAAGCCGGCCGCCATCCATTCAGCCGCCAATCGCGCCACCCGCTGCACCAACTCGCCATAGAAGGCCAACAACTGCCTTTCCAGTGCTGCCTGATCACCGGCAGCTGCCGGCCAGGTTGCAGAAAGCATGGGGTAATACACCGCAACCACATGGCGAAGCAAACGCTCCAGACCCTTGCGATCCCGCAAGTAAAGGAGGCGCTCACAGGTGCCGAAGCGAAGATGGGTACGGGCCATACGCACCATCACCGCACTACGCGTAGGCGATGGTTCGTCACCACGCCAAAGTTCTTCGCCAGTTTCAATGAGCGAGAGTGTTCTGCTGGTGGTCACGCCCAGGCGATGCAGTGCTTCAGAGGCGATGACCTCTCGCACGCCTCCCTTCAAGGTGAGACGTCCATCGCCACCACGGCTCCAAGGAGTGGTGCCACTGCCCTTGGTCCCGAGATCCTGAAGATCGCCATGGATGTCTCGCAGCTGGCCATAAAGGAAGCCTCGTCCATCCCCCAATTGGGGGTTGTAGGTGCCGAACTGATAACCGTGATAACGGAGGGCCAGCAGCGGCTGACGACACTGGAACCCTCCAAAAGCTTGCTCGAAATCGTGATCGGAAATGGTCTCGGGAGCCACTCCAAGTTGCT
>Ga0189288_10447_pt1 | contig 11190 bp, 13 predicted proteins | sample UW105minimetaG_FD_130316 | JGI IMG/M metagenome (GOLD analysis project Ga0189288, IMG submission 130316) | Marine microbial communities from the Costa Rica Dome - UW105 mini metaG | ecosystem: Environmental > Aquatic > Marine > Oceanic > Photic zone | place: Costa Rica: the Eastern Pacific... | reverse complement strand
GCCCAAGCCTGCTTAGCCACGATTCCACAAGACGCTGGTGCCGATCAGCACTCGATCCGCCCCTCAGGATTCTGCGGAAGGGTCATCCTCTGAGCAAGCTTCAGCCAAGCCTGACCAAAACCTAAGCTCAGCCTCAACGCCAGAAGATCTCATCCTTGTTTGAGCCCTGGCCCCCATCCAGACCTCTGCGCACTATGAGATCAGTGACTTGCGTCGAGATGAAGATGCGGACGTTGTATCTATCAACTGGGTTGGCTTTTGCACTGCTCACAGCTGGCTCTGCCTACGGTCAGCAACCAGCGACCAAACGCTTCGAGCAGCAGAACATCCCGATTAGCGAGATCTTTGCCGAATGGGATCAAAAAGGACTCAGCGCAGAAAAGTACATCTGCAGTTGCCAAAAGCTGATCTGTGACACCAGGCCCTACTGGCCCTTCAGGACTTTCACCGAAGGGCAACCGATCCCTGTCTTAGGAGACTTCAATCGGTCAGTGGCCACAAGCAACGGTTTTTACTGTTTTCGCCGTTAAGGGCTTGGCCAATCAATCAATCAGTCAGTCATCGCGCTACCTCCTGCGTCGACCTAGCCCGATGGCCTGACATTCGCTCGCGGAGAGCTCACCGCGACTACAGGCTCGATCAAGCACCTCCACACGATCAAGCGAGGTCGTTACCTGATGACGCTCCAGCACCGCTCGCACAGCTGGGCTCATCAGTCTCTGCCGCTCCAGGTCTGGAGGAGCGACAGAGACAACGCCAAGAGACTCCGCCTTTGCCACTCTGTCGCCCAAGATCCTTCGAGCCATTTGGACTGCGAGGGAGTGGGACAACCTGGGTTCAGCCAGGTTTTGGCCGCAGATCTTTCGAATCGAACAGCGCCCTGAGGCAAGCCATCAGGGGCTGCGTTCCCCTGGCATCAGTCAAGACGCCACCATCACATCCTCTGACGTCTTAAGACTTGATGGCCTGGTTTGAAGTGACACTGAGGATGCCTAACCTGTTCCCATGACAGGCGACCCAAGCCACTCAGAGTCGATGTCTGAAGCGCTGGTCGAGCTCCACGAGACCACCCTGTGCCAATGCGCCCAGCGAATCGGGGAGGAAAACGTCTGGAGCTTCAGCTCACCAGTTGTGCTTGTCAAAGAGTGCGGAGAGGCTGTCGTCATCCCTGTCAGTGCAATCGGCAATCACCTCACCGTGTGCGAGCACGTTGACCACCCCCTCATCCAGGAGTGGCTCAATCTGACCCTGAATGAAGGCCCCGCAAAAGCACTCGAATCCATGCTTAGCGACACAAACCTGGAGAAGGCCGGTGAGTTCGCGGGTCTCTACGACGCCTGGAGAAAAGACGTCCAGCGCCGAGGCCACGGAACCGTCAGTGCCGGCGACCTGGCTCATTTCGTTTCCAAAGCTCGAGGTTGTTGGCCAGACGAGGTGCCTGTCTTAGCCGTCCTCAAGGAGCAAGGAAAGGTCGAGGTCCTGACCTTCTGTGTCGCAGTGAGCGATCTACTGCGCTGAGTTCAATCACAACCAGAGAGAGCCAGGTGCCCTACTGCTCAACGGAGCGCGACTAACTGCGCTCTACCTCAAGGGCTGTCGCCCGCCAGCTCGTCATTAAAGCCGTGGCCGTCACCGCCGCCGTTGCAGTTCGAAGAATCGAACACCCCATCTGCACTGGAGTCCACCCCAGAGCGACGGCCTGCTGCTGTTCACCCTCGGTCCAGCCCGCTTCAGGTCCGATAGCCATCCAAACCTCGGCTGGGAGAGGGTTGTCAGACGTGATCAGCCTGTGTTCAAGCCAGGTCGACAGGCGGGGCAGCGTGCTCTTGCGTGTTGTGGCGTAACAACGTGCCCAAGCGGGATCGGGCTCACCCCACCAATCAGCCACAGCCTTTGTGGACAGCAGCCGCGGCATCCAAAGACGCTCGCTCTGTTCCACAGCCTCATCGAGGATGACCTGCCAACGATCAGGACGATCCTCAGCTTGGGGCGTACGCCAATGGGACCTGAGCGGTTGGATGCAATCGATGCCCAACTCACACGCCATGCGCATCAGGTCATCCATGCCACGACGCACACCCACCACAGCCAAACCCAAACGAGGGAAAGGAGCGCTCTCGCTCAGGTAAGGATGAGCCTGCGACTGCCCCAGCTCTAGGTGCTCACCATCCACCACTCGGGCGGTCCAAAGGTGGCCCTGTCCATCGACCACAGCCAGAGCATCTCCTGGCCTCAATCTCAAAACTCGACGCAGATAATGGCTTTCCTTCGGCTCAAGCTGAATCCCAGACCCGCTGTCCTGCAGCCGCTCTGGTCTGATTAGCAGACGACGAAGTTCTGCCATGCGGCTCAGTTGGATGAAGGGAAGACGCTGTCAGGGTGCTCTTCAACTGGCCAATCTTCGTTTTCACCACCCACCAACAATTCCTCTAATTGCACGACATCACTGTCCAGCTGGCGCAAGGAATTGATCAGCACATCAAGAGCGAGGGCATCGGTGGTTCCGAGATCCACCCAGCAACGTCCCCATTGCTCGTGGTACTCCAGCTGCCCCATGTTGTGCATCAAGGCAGGCATCGCCGCTGCTGCCGCGTCGTTGTCATAACTCATCCAACTGAGCTGATCCCCTTCTTCTTGGGTCTGCAGGTTTTCGGCATTGAAGCCACCGAGGCGACCCAGCACATACCAACTATCGAAGACGCCATCGACATAGTTACGCTCACCCTGACTGGGAATCTCGGTGAAGCGAAGCCACAGCCAGCAGTTGAACGGGTCAACCTCGCGAAAACGTACGTTCATGGTCGAGCAATCACTCCCTCATCATCGCTGCAGGGGGGCGCTGATCCTTCAAGCTATGGCCACGGAATCCACGCAACCGGCCAAGGCGGGGAACGATGCTTGAACTGAAAAGCCTGCACTACCAACCGGCCACGGCAGCACAGTCGGTGTTGGAAGAGATCAATCTGAAGGTGTCTCCAGGACGCCCAGCGCTGATCTCAGGAGCCAGTGGCAGCGGCAAAACAAGCTTGATCGAGGTGATCAGCGGTCTCTCAGGTGCACAACGGGGCAGTGTGACCTGGCAAGGGCAACAGCTGAACCGCCGGCAACGTCGCTGGCTCTGTGGTGTGGTGTTCCAATTCCCAGAACGCCATTTCCTGGGTCTGAGCGTGACTCAAGAACTGAAGCTCGGGCACCGCCGCATGAGCACAGAACGACTGCATCAAGGTCTACGCCGGGTTGGGCTGAATGATCTGGATCTGAAGCAGGCACCGGAACGACTCAGCGGTGGTCAACAGCGTCGCCTCGCCCTCGCGGTTCAACTGCTGAGGGAGCCTGATGTGCTGCTCCTTGATGAACCCACTGCAGGTTTGGATTGGTCGGTTCGCGACGACGTGCTCGCACTGCTGCAGCACTTGGCCAAAGAGAAGGTCTTGATCGTGGTCACCCATGAACCGGATCTGTTCCATCGGTGGGAGTGCGAGCAGTGGAGACTGCAGGGAGGAGAGCTCCGTGCTCTGTCACCATTGGCCGCAGCTGAGTGATCGCCATGAGTGACCGCCTTGTCCGGGCGACCGCAGCGGGCGGGGGGATTCGACTGGTCGCCGTGTCAACCACGGAAACAACAAGGGAAGCAAGCCGTCGCCATGGGCTTTCGTATCTCACCACCGTGATGCTGGGACGGGCCATGGGCGCAGGTCTGCTGCTCGCTAGTTCGATGAAGGTGAGCCATGGACGCGTCAATCTGCGCATTGGGTCGGATGGCCCCTTACGCGGCCTGATTGTGGATGCCGGTCGCAATGGCACTGTGCGCGGCCATGTCGGCAACCCGACGCTCGAACTGGATCCCGTGCCCGATACGGATGGCCACTTCAGCTTTGATTTCGCAGAAGCCGCTGGCACGGGCTATCTGCATGTGGTGCGTGATGAAGGCAAGGGAGAACCCTTCAGCAGCACAGTGGAACTCGTGAAGGGAGGGATCGGAGAGGACGTGGCCTCCTATCTGCTCCATTCGGAACAAACTCCCTCTGCCGTGTTTGTCGGGGAGAAGATCAACAGCAGTGGCTTGCAATGCAGCGGAGCCTTGTTGGTACAGGTTCTTCCCAAGGCAGCGGAAGAGCCGGCACTGGTGGCGTTACTTGAGGAGCGTTGCCGAGAGATCGCCAACTTCAGCGGACGGCTTTCTGCCTGCAACAACAACCTCGAAGACCTACTCCACGATGTTTTTCCAGATCTTGATCCCCAGCCGATCCCAGCGGGGGAACCAAGCCAAGCGATCAGATTCCATTGCCCCTGTAGCTATGAGCGCAGTCTTGGCGCTCTTCAGCTGCTGGGCGCCGAGGAATTAACAACGATGCTTGACGAGGATGGCGGGGCTGAACTGATCTGCCACTTCTGCAATGAGGTGTATCGAGTCGATGCCAATGGACTCAAAGAGCTCATCAGCGAGGCTCGTCAAGCCGGTTGATCAAGCCAGCAACAGGGCTCCTGCAAGCATCAAAAGCACGGCAGGGAGAGCCTGGAGCTGATCCACTGCCAAAGGCAGTCCAACGGACGCAGCACCAACCAAGCTGAGGATCAAAACACCTAATCCCAAGCCCAGGGCCAGAAGCAGAAGAGTCCAGCCAAGAGAAGGGAGTGGACGACGACCGCGTCGGACCTGGCTCAGGAATAAGCCGATGGTGGAAAGAGAGAGCACGAGTTCGGCCGTACCGGAGGCAACCAGCAGCAACAAGACCGCCAGGCCACCGGCAACGGTTCGTACAACCAGCCCCTGGCCCTCCACCATGGAGAGTTCCGGCATCCAATTAGCGGCGGATCCAGATGGGGTGGGAAGAGAGAACTGACGCAGTCGGGTTAGCACTCCCGAACCACCGCTGGAAGGGGCTGCCTGAGAGTTCACCTGCTGTTCACGCTCGGAGGCACTAGCCGCAGCGATGCTCACACGACCTGATTGACGCTCGCGTAAACGGGCCATCAGAACAGCGTCATAGGCAACTTCCACCTTGGCTCGAGCCTGAGGATCTTCCCCGGCAGCCTCAAGGGCCGATGCCTTGGCCTTTTGTACCGCCTCAAAGCCGCTATCAGGCGTGATGCCAAGGCGTGAGTAGGGATCCTGGGAACCGGAATTTGAGCCGGAATCAACCCCGGAGGCCATAAGCCCTTTGAACGCTAACTAGAGCGTATCGACATAGGCGCCAGTGCGGCGTGCTCAGCCAGCATGTCCAATCAAACAGTGGCAAATCAAAACACCGGTGGGCCGTGCCGGTATCCAAGGCACTTTTCGAAATGATCACGCCGATCACGTGCCTGCAGAGAGCCAAGAGACGACCGAGATTTGATCAGAGGCATCTGGGGAGGAAGGTGATAACCCTCAACAAGCTCAACATCTTCTTTGCAGGAACGAAAACAGACGTAGTCAATGCCTCCATCGGCGCTGGCTCGGTGCAACCAGATGGTGTCGACCATCGCGGTTCGGATTCAGTTCTATGAGTTTGGCGAAATGAAGCCAATATCGCGAGTGAGGTGAGCCTTCAAGCACTGGGCCTAGAGAGAGATGGGCTCCACACCACTCACCACTGGGGCCACCGAACTGAGCTCCAGATCAACGTGCTCTTCCTGCAATTGATTGAGATTCCAGGTGTTCTTGAACAACAGAACCGGTCGCGTCCAAGCGTCTTGCACCGTCTTGCAGTTGAAGATCCGACCGACTTTATCGAGCGCAGGCCAGCCACCATTGACCCAGCGAGCCACTTGATAGCCAAGAGGCTCAAGCCTTGTCTCTACGCCGTATTCATTTTCAAGACGGTGCTGCACCACCTCCAATTGCAACTGACCAACAGCGGCCAAAATTGGATCACGACGGCTCTGATCGGTGTCGTACAAAATCTGTACAGCTCCCTCTTCGCGGAGCTCATTCACGCCTTTCCGGAAATTCTTGAAGGCTGAAGGGTTGGGGTTACGAAGCCAACTAAAGATCTCAGGACTGAAACAGGGAATCCCTTCAAACTCCACTTTCGTACCGGTGTAGAGGGTGTCGCCAATCGCAAACATGCCTGGGTTGTTCAGTCCGATCACATCACCGGGATAGGCGTCTTCAACGACGGCGCGCTCTTGACCGAAGAGCTTCTGGGGGCGGGAGAGACGGATTGTCTTGCCCGTGCGGGCGTGACGGACATTCATATCTTTTTCAAAGCGACCACTGCAGACGCGTACGAATGCCACACGATCCCGATGGCGTGGATCCATGTTTGCCTGAAGCTTGAAAACGAACCCACTGAAATCAGGCCGTAAAGGATCGATCGGGCCCTCACTGCCACTGCGGGCAATGGGACGCTGTGCCATCTCCAGAAACGCATCGAGGAATGGCCGCACACCAAAGTTGGTCATGGCTGACCCAAAGAACACAGGCGTGAGTTCGCCGGCATGCACCATCTCAAGATCGAGTTCTGCGCCAGCCGCCTCGAGCAGATCCATTTCCTCGACTGCCTGCTCCAGCAAGTCGTCTTCCACCAACTCCTTGAGCTGTGGGTCGTCAAGCGCGAGGACCTGCTCCTCCGACTGACGCCCCCGCTCAGCACGACTGAACAGAATCACCCGACGGGTGCGACGGTCAATCACGCCACGGAACTGCTCGCCGCTTCCAATCGGCCAATTCACTGCCCAGGGGGTGAGTCCGAGCTCAGCTTCAATCTCATCTAACAAAGACAGCGGCTCTCGCCCAGGCCGGTCCATCTTGTTGATGAAGGTGAAGATCGGAATCTCTCGCATCCTGCAAACTTCAAACAGCTTGCGGGTCTGTGGCTCAAGTCCCTTGGCGGCGTCCTCAAGCATCACAGCGTTATCGGCTGCAGCAAGGGTGCGATAGGTGTCCTCGGAAAAATCCTGGTGACCAGGTGTATCGAGAAGATTGATGGTGTTGGTGCCGTAGTCAAACTGCAGCACCGTTGACGTAATCGAGATACCTCGCTGCTTCTCGAGTTCCATCCAGTCAGACGTCACCTTGCGCTGCTCTCCGCGTGCTTTAACGGCACCCGCCTGTTGAATGGCGCCGCCGTAGAGCAGCAGCTTCTCGGTCAATGTCGTCTTGCCGGCATCCGGATGCGAAATGATCGCGAAATTGCGCCGCCGATCGACTGCTTGAGCCAGTTCCTCCACAGAGGTGCCTTCTGCCTTTGAAGCGCTGTTCACGTTGGCGGACACCGAGCTCATTCAAGACAGGGAATGGCTATAGCCTGCCAGAGCGGATCAAGGCAAACGGCCAATCACGTCGAGATAGCGATCGCCCACCTCGATCACATCAAGCGTCTGCAGGCCTGCAGTGTTCAGCTGGGCTTGCACCTCCTCTGGGGTGAAGGCTGCATGCAGAGAGGCCAAATAGTCATGACGAAGCACCTCAGGCGCATGCGCGAGGTGACGCTCGCGTAGAGCCAGCGCAGCCGCCGCACTCGATGGCCTGCGCAAGTCTCGATGCAGCACCAAAGCCCCTGGAGCAGCAAGTTTGGCGGTGGCCAGCCAAAGCTGCTGTGGGTCGTGGAGATGGTGGAGCAGGCTATTGCTGATGACGCCAGAGGCAAGCAACCGCGGCTGTTGATCAGTAGCGAAGGCTGAGGGACCCTGATCGGCCAAGTCGCGAAGTGAGAGCTGACGGAAATGGAGGTGGCGGACAGCACCCAAATCCCTTGCTTGCCGCTCTCTCGCCACAGCCAGCATGGTCGAAGCAGCATCAATGCCGATCACATGGCAAGCGGGCCAAACCTTCGACAACCGGTGGCTGATATTGCCAGGTCCGCAGCCCAGATCCAGCAAGACTTGATCCGCAGCAAAAGGACAGTGGTACTGAACACAAAGCTGGCCAAGACGCTCCACAAACGCGTCGTCAGTCCCACTGAAATCAGCGTTGGCATACGCCTCAACCTGATGGAAGTCATCCATCAATTCAGGCTCAGGAATGCGCTGCATCATGGGAAGGGCGACATCACCTGTGAGATCGATGCGGTCATGGCAAAGGCCCTTGGCTGGAAAGCAGTGATCAGCCTCGGCGAAGAGCCTGCTGGCTGAGGAGAAGGTGATTGACATCCACCCACAAGGGTGAGCCTTTCAAGGCGAACGCATGCCCAAGTTCGGTCACCTTATCGAGACAAGCCTGATGCAACTGAAGCGAGGCCAGCTGCATGCCATCAGCGAAAGCTTGCAGGCCGCCAAGTCAATCAAACAAGCAACGTTGAGGGAGAGACGCGCTGACGCCATCTCCGCCCACAGGCACGACCGAGAAAAAGCGGCCCAAAGCGGGTTCAGGCGGAACCGAAGCCAGAAGTGTGAAGGGCACTGCCAATGGTGGCATCGATTACTTGCAGCCCCCATGGGTGGCGTTAGTGTGCGGAGACGCTTGACAATGAGTCCCCTCAGTGACCCTCACACCCAGCCGTGCGACGGACGCACAAACGCTCCATCTCACCAACGGTGACTTCCCGGCCACTGCCCCAGCCGCCAATCCGGTCTTTTACAGGACCTACAGCCGCAAGACCACCACAGGACGGGAAAGCTGGGACCAAGTTGGTCAGCGCAACCTCGAAGGTCTGCGGCAGCTAGGACAACTCAATCAGGACGAGATTGCGCTGATGCAGCGCATGCAGACCGAGAAGAAGGCCTTGCCCTCGGGACGTTGGCTCTGGATCGGTGGAACCCCTTGGATCGAGCAGCAGGAAAATTTCTCAGGCGCCTACAACTGCACATCCACGAATCTGATCGACTGGGAAGCCTTTGGTCTGATGATGGACCTGGCGATGATGGGTTGTGGAACCGGCGCCATCATTGAGCCGAGACTGATCGATCGGCTGCCGATCGTGCGCAACCCGATTGAAGTCCTGGGCGTCAGCGATATCGGCATCACCCCCGCTGGCCAACGCCAGGAGACCACGACCCACGAGATCGTGGGGAACAAGGTTTCCATCAAAGTCGGGGATACGCGTCGCGGTTGGGTCGACAGCTATCAACTGCTGCTTGAGCTTTCAAGCGATGCACGCTTCAACGGTGAACTGGTCCAAGTCACTGTTGACCTCTCCGATGTACGCCCTGTCGGAGAAACCCTCAAGGGGTTCGGCGGCATGGCCAATCCCGTCAAGCTGAAAGATCTCTACGCACGGGTCGCACGGCTGCTGGGCAAAGCCATCAACCGCAGGCTCACCTCGATTGAATGTTGCTTGCTGATTGACGAAGCCGCAGTCACCATCGTGGCCGGCAACATCCGGCGCAGTGCAGGCATGCGCCAATTCGCAGCCAACGACCAGGAAGCCTCATCCGCCAAAGACAATCTCTGGCAACAGGATGACGAAGGCAACTGGCGCATTGATCCCGAACGGGATGCCCTGCGGATGGCCAACCACACCCGCGTCTATCACACACGTCCCAGTAAAGACGTGCTGCGCGAAGCGGTGATCAAGCAGTTCCACAGTGGTGAAGGTGCAATCCAATTCGCCCCTGAAGCGATCGCCCGCTCCAATGCAGACCTGCTGACCACACCTGAACTACGCAAAGAGTTCATCGATATCTACTGCGACCAGGGACGCGAGGAAGCGGCTCGCTGGCTGAGCCTGAACCACGGCCCAATCGAGGCTGCAGAACTTGAGCACCGCTTAACCCGTTACGGCCTGAACCCCTGTGGCGAAATCCTCGGAGCTGATTTCCACTGCAATCTGGCTGAGATTCACCTCAACCAGATCGACCCCAGCGACGAAGAGGGCCAGCGGGATGCCTTCCGCGCTGGAGCTCTGTCAGTGGCCTGCCTGCTGAACCACAAGTTCGAGGTCGAACGCTATCGCCAAAGCAGAGATTGGGATCCGATTGTGGGCGTGAGCTTCACGGGGCTGTTCGATTTCTTCGTGCATGCCTTCGGCACTCCCTGGCTCAACTGGTGGGAAGCCGGGCGCCCCGACACAGAAGAGGGACAGGATTTCAAGCGTCAAGAAGCTGCTTTCTTGAGCCGCTGGAAGACCATCGTCAATGAAACGGTGTGGGACTACTGCGACCGTCAGGGGCTACGTCGGCCGAACCGCTGCACCACGGTGCAACCCGCCGGCACCAAGAGTCTGCTGACAGGTGCCGCTCCTGGTTGGCACCCCCCCAAGGCTCAGCGTTTCATCCGTCGCATCACCTTCCGCAAGAACGATCCAGTGGCCATGGCCTGCATGGACTACGGCTACACCGTGGTTCCATCCCAGTCCGACAAGGATGACCAGGGTCGTTTGCTCGATGATCCATTCGATTCACGCTGCACCGAATGGTTGGTTGAGATCCCAACCGAGGTGAGCTGGGCCAATCTGCCTGGAGCTGATGCGGTCGACATCAATGCCTTCTCAGCAATGGCACAGTTCGACTTTTATATGCAGGTTCAGAGCCACTACACGGCGCATAACACCTCAGCCACGATCGAGTTTCGTGAGCATGAGATCGAGCCACTAGCTGAAGCCTTGCATCAAACCATCGAGCGTGGCGAAGGTTATATCTCCGCTGCCCTCCTAGCTCGTTTCGATGCCAACGCCACCTTCCCACGTTTGCCATTTGAGCCGATTGATGCGGAGACCTATGAGCAGATGCAGTTAGAGGTGGTGAAGCGGCGAGTCAACACCAACTTCTTCGACGCACTCAAGCGTTACGACAGTGGTGAGCTCACCGAAGCAGGGCCTGCAGGCTGCGATTCCGACAAATGCCTGTTACCGCTGGCAAAACCAACGAACTGAGTCGACGTCAGGCCTTAAAATTGGATCGTCCCGGTACGCCGGGCTGATCCACCTGGAGAGGTGGTCGAGTGGTTGATGGCTCTGGTCTTGAAAACCAGCGATGTGAAAGCATCCGTGGGTTCGAATCCCACCCTCTCCGTTCCAATCAGAGACCTAAAACCCTGTTGCATACAGGGTTTTTTATTGGCCGAGCCAAGACACCGAACTGATCAGTTGTCGCGGCGAGGGAGAGGGAGAGGGCATCAGCGATCAAGGCATGCTCAACGTCAGCTCGGTCAACGATGGGCAGAAACGCCAAGCATCTCGGTTCAAGGTCGAGCCGGGGACGGCGGATTGACTCGGCTCCAAAGAGGAAGGCCGCCCCTCCCGATGGAGAGACGGCCTAGCTCGCTCGTTTGTGCATGGTTCAACCCATCACGTCAGAAGAGAGAGAGTGGAAGCGTCTGGCTCAAGG
>Ga0189288_10446_pt1 | contig 11231 bp, 11 predicted proteins | sample UW105minimetaG_FD_130316 | JGI IMG/M metagenome (GOLD analysis project Ga0189288, IMG submission 130316) | Marine microbial communities from the Costa Rica Dome - UW105 mini metaG | ecosystem: Environmental > Aquatic > Marine > Oceanic > Photic zone | place: Costa Rica: the Eastern Pacific... | reverse complement strand
CGTGAGCTGCTGTAGTTCAAGCCTCCAGCAGCTGCCTTCGCGGTTGTGGGGCCTGATCACCAAAAGCGAGCGGATTTGCTCGTGCTCACTGGCAACCAGGGCAAGCGGTTGCCTGCTGATCAGAACCCCAGGTAGGAGGCTTTCGGCTCTGCTGATCCAGCCACGAAACAAACAGGTCTGAAGTCTTGGCAGAAGAGCGGCCTGATCTGTGGCCTGGAGCCAGGACAGATGGGTCGCTTTCAGTGGCTCAACTTTCAGTGAGCTGCTGGACGACTCCACCACCTCGCATCCTCAGGGCGTGTTCACAATGTATCCCGCGTTTCCGGGTGAGTGCGTCATCCTCCGGCTCGTACCAGCACCAGCGGGGTGCGTTCGTTGGCATTGCCTGCAGGATTCGGACGTAGGGCGCGATGAAGCAGGGCTTCGTCGCAGCCATGGCTCGATGCCAGCACTTTCACTCGGCCAAGATCATTGACGTCGACAATGGCGACGGCCACGCCGAGGGCATCGGCCGCCTCCTGGCACAACTGTTGCGGACGAGATGGACCGAGAACGATCGTCTGGTCATAAGGCGGTGTTGTGCCGGTGACGTCATCGATCAGTCGGGCCTGGGAGCCGGCTAGGCGATAGAAGCCACCCGGACTACCAATCAACTTGAGGCCAAAACCGAGAACCCAAGCGACGAGTACGCGGGTCGGTCCGACCTGGTCGATCAAGGTCTGCAGGCCACAAGCAGTGGCCAGGCTGCTGGTCGGGTGGAATGTTCTGCAGAGAAGTCGTGATAACCAGCTCGGTTGAAGATTGGCTGGGTGCGCATAGCGACCCTGAATCACCGCAACGGGTGTTTCCCCGATCGTGAGCACATCACCGGGTTGAATCAGCCCGCCTGCGTAGGTGCGCATCACGGCAACGGTGTCATCGAGCGGTCCCAGCAGATGGGTCCGTATCGGCAGTACGGCACAGTCATCGCCGCGATTGAACAGTGCCTTTTCGGGCTTGAGCGGGGTGGGTCGTTTCATCGGCACCACAACGCCCTGTCGGCGTTGCAAACGCCCGAAGGGGCCATAGTTCACCCAATGCACCTCGGCCCAAAGGGTGTCGACATCCTCTGCGGCGTTCACCCCGCCCCCAGACAGGATGCTGATCTCAACCTTTACACGGGTGCTTTTGTGCCCTTTCACGATGTATGCAGCCCAGTAGCCGTCGTTGCGTGATGCCTCGTCTGGGTGATGGGGGGTGATTTTGGTTTGAATGCTCAGCGAACCCAGGTCGCATTGCCCCAAGAGCGTTGACTTCACGTCAATCTCAGGAACAAAGACCTCCATGCGTGCATGGGGGTTATTGATGTCGAGCCATCCCTCCACGAGCAAGTCATTGCCCTGTGGTGAGACCGACCAGTCACGGGGAACGAGTTGAAGTGGAGAGGCTGGTCTCAGTCGATGGCGTGACTCCAGCCAGATCACGCTCAGACCCAGGAGAAGAAGGATCAGGAGCAGGACTGACATGCGTAAATCGACCGAGGGCCGGAAGGATCAGCCGCGCAGCGTAAGCGCTTTCCGATCAGGCTTCAGCGGGTCTGCACTTCCGTGTTGACCTCGTTGAAACTCAGACTGGTGCTGACCCCTTGCGGAGCAGCGATCCCTGTTGCTTTGCTGATCGCTGCATTGATCGATCCCAGAGGCACTTGCCCCTCCTCATCAAGGAGAATGTTGCCGTTGCCGTCGACAATGACCACTTGGGGGATGCGCCCGTGCCAATAGCTGGCAGGGTCGGCAGCGCCCATCGCTTCACGTCCCTGAAGTGGATCTGTGGTGAGTGGCATGAGATCCACCGCATTTCCCCAGAGGCGTTGTAACTCAGAAACGACGGGGGCGAAGGCTTTGCTCGTGCTGCTGTCGTCGAGATAGAAGATGAGCACGCTGGTTCTACCAGCTGCTTGGGACTCACTCAAACTTGTCGCTGGTGGCACCAAGGATCCGTTGCCGGCGTAAAGGGCGTAGATGTTGCCGTCGTAGCTGTCGCTGTTCAGGCTTGCCATCGCGGGTGCCCCCAACGCTGTGATGGCGATTACAAGGCCCAAGAGCGAAGACAGCAAACGTGCCATGGAGCGTTGCAGGAAACGAGCATTCTGCAGCCAGCTGCTCGACCCTGGCTACTGCAAAACGATGTGTTGATTAATGCCGCTCGACAGGGCGTCGACCGAGATTGCGACCCATGCCTTGGGCGATGCCGCGGCCGACAAGACCAATGGCACGGCCAATCACCTGAGTCAGAACCACCACCATCAGGTCACCGATGCGTTGGACCAATGCTTGAACCTGGGGTGCAATCGCATCTCGGGCTTCGAGCAGAAGAGCTACCTGCTGTTGCCACCAGCCCAGTGTGCGTAATTCATCATCACGGGGTTCGGTTAGAAGCAGAGGCTCAATGCGTCCTGCGCGCAGTTGGTAGAGCAGACGTTGGCTTTCATAAAGCCGAACCGGCCGTAGCACCCAGCCCTGCCAGCGTGACTGGTTGTTGAGTTGGTTGCGCAAACGTTCCAGTTCGCGAGTTGAGATCAAACGCTGGTCCAGAAGATAACGACGCAGTTCCGGCCACTCGCCGCAGATCCCAAGCAATTCGGCACTAATCAGTTCGGCATTGCGGACCAGCCAGTTGCTGACAAGGGTCTCCAGTTGCAAAAGAGCCCTGGGATGGTCGGCGGGGAGGAGCTGACCGTCCACAAGAACGGGTTGGTCACGTAGCAGTGGATCGAGCATCCGGCGTGGATCAGGCAGTTCTTCATCCCGTTGGCTCAGATCTGAATCGTCAATCAACTGCTGCGCGACGCTCTGCAACGCTTCACCACGAGGAAGGCGCACATAGTTTCCGGTCATCGCTTGGATCGCCTGGCGCCTCAACTCGGGTTGGAGACTTAGCCATTGCTCTTCAACGTCCGTGGGCTGGATCGAGCTGGTCTGGGTTCTCAGACGTTCGATGACCTGGTCGAGTTGGTTGAGAAGGGCAAGCAGCAGATCACGTCGGCGTTCTGGATGGAGACCCTCAATCGCTAGCAATCTGCCGGTGCCATTCCCCAAACCAGTGACTAATGCGGTCTGGACCCGCTCTTGGATCGACGCCCAGACCGCCATCGCATTGCGTTCTCTCACGGTGATGGCCATTCCCGATCCAAGCGGCGCAGGCTGCTCGGAGTGGGTGTCGCTACCCGTGGTTAAACCGTGATGTGCCAAGGGTTGCGCGTCTGCAAGCCCAACTTGCAAGGGGCCCCAGAGCCAAAGCAACAGGTTGCGGGCGCTTCTCAGCTCCCGCTGACGGCCTTCCAGCAAAAAACGGAGGAGCAGGTTCTCCGGTGGGGGGATCAACAGAGCATCGATCAGTTGAAGATCGTTGCTGATCTGTTGCAGCCCACTGCTGAGCAGCCATTGGCCGAGCCCCATCGGAGCTTGTTGTTCTGGTTGTGCTGCTGCTGAGTCGAAGAGGCGAATGATTCGGCCGCCATTTAAAAGAGTGGAGATCCCCTCACGCAGAGTGGGTAGGTCTGGAGCCTGAAGCAGTCCAGGACAGTCCAGATTGAGCAGATCGCTTGTGGATAGTCGCAGAGACTTCGGCAGCAACAACAGCAACGGTGAGGGTTGCCAGTACTCCTGTAGCTTGATCAGTTCCGCTTGAAGCAGGCTGAGCGACTGCACATCTTCGACGGACCAAACCACCAGACAGGGGTGCGATTTGAGCTGATCTGCCCGTAGACAGACAGCGCATTCAGGATCGTCGGCTGTGAGTTGGAGAGCTAGCGACTCACCCAGAAGTCCAGGAGCCAGCAGCAGGATCTCGGCTTTCGCAGCGTTCACCGGGTCACCAGCAGGTCCAACTGCTTCAAACGTAACGAGCAAATGGAGGGATCTCCAGTGCCGAGTGCAGATCAGTTTCCGCTTCGCCGACCGTTGAGCTGAAGGGTGTAGGACTCAATGCGATAGCCGGTAACGGTCTCGATCCGTTCCAGCAGATCTGCGGGGAGTTTCACATCGATGTCTTCGATACGCCCACTGTCGAGGCAGGTGAGGTGACTGTGGGGATCGCTCCGGTAGCCGTAAAGCCGTCCATTGGCCCGGTCGAGGCACTCGATCACACCCGCGGATTGAAGCGCTTCGAGGTTCTGATAAACGGAGGTGTGGCCAATACTCCGGCCCCGGGCATTCAACTTCTCAAAAATGTCACGTGCACTCATATGGCTTGCTTCACTCCACAGCAGATCGAGCACCATGCGGCGCTGTCGACTGAGGCGCATACCAAGCGTTCGACAGCGTTCGAAGGCGTCATGCACCCCTTGACCGATCAGTGACGGTTCAGAAGGCGAATTGTCACCAGATCTGCCCGTCACAGTCGTTGATGAAGTGACTTCACCTTAAGAGGACGGTTCTCTCAATGCACGTCAGGCCAGAGCGTTCATGCCAGTGTCTGGATCCTGAAGGCGGCCTTCTCCGATGGCCTGAATCGCCTCTTTCAGCGTCACTCGGCCGTCGTAGAGCGCGCGACCGACAATCACGCCAGAGACGCCATGTGCGGCAAGACCAAGCAGTGCCAAGAGATCGGCCATGCAGCCCACGCCTCCGGAGGCGATCACAGGAACTGAGCTGGCTTCAGCCATGCAGCGAAGGGCATCGAGATTCGGCCCGGCAAGAGTTCCGTCTGTGGCGATATCGGTGCTGATGATGGCAGCAAGACCGGTGCGGCTGAGCTCGCGGGCTAGGGACGTGGCTTCCACATCACTCTCCTTCAACCAGCCTCGTGTGGCGACCTTGCCGTCTCGGGCGTCAATCCCCACCACGATTCGTCCGGGGTGTTTGTCTGCCAGATCTTTCACCAGACCTGGATCCTCGATCGCTGCGGTGCCAAGGATGACCCGATCAAGGCCGTAATCCAGCAGGGACTCTGCCCGCTCGAAAGAGCGCACCCCACCGCCCAGCTGTACAGGAATCGATAGCGCTTCAGTGATCCTGCGCACCATGGCGTCATTGACCGGAGCACCACTTTTGGCACCATCGAGATCGACAAGATGGAGACGGCTTGCGCCTTGCTCTTGCCAGCTCAGGGCCTGGGTGACGGGGTCATCGCTGAATTGGGTGACCTGGTCGTAGTCCCCCTGATGCAGGCGCACGCAGGCTCCATCGAGAAGGTCGATGGCGGGGATGATCTCCATGCGTCTGGTCAGTGATCTCTTGATCATCCTGCAGTGCTGAGTCACGACACACGCTTCAATAGCGGCGAGTGGCGCTGATGTGATGAAGATCCTTGTGATGGGTGGAACCCGTTTTGTGGGGAAGCCTCTGGTGGCATCCTTGTTGGCTCAGGGGCATGAGCTCACACTCTTCACCCGAGGGCGTCAAGCCGCTCCTGATGCTGTTGTGCATCTCAAAGGCGATCGCACCAATCCGGAGGATCTGCTGCAGCTCAAAGGTCAGCACTTCGATGTGATCATCGATAGTTCAGGTCGTTCACTGGGTGACACCCAGTCGGTGGTGGCCGTTACCGGCGCGCCTTCACACCGGCTTCTTTATGTCAGCTCTGCGGGTGTTTACGCCGGTTCGGATGTTTGGCCGTTGGACGAGCAGGCGGAGGTGGATCCTGCCAGTCGTCACGCTGGTAAGGCGGAAACCGAGGCTTGGTTGCTGCGGGAGGGGATCCCCTTCACCAGCTTCAGGCCGACCTACATCGTGGGCCCGGGCAACTACAACCCTGTGGAACGGTGGTTCTTCGATCGTGTTTGTCATGACCTACCGGTGCCGATGCCCGGTGATGGAACCACGATCACGCAGTTGGGGCATGTGGACGACCTCGCCGACGCGATGCTGAAGTCTCTGGCCGTGGATGCAGCGGCGAATCGGATCTACAACTGCTCTTCTCGCAAAGGAATCACCTTCTCTGGTGTCGTGAAGGCGGCTGCTCTGGCCTGCGGTAAGGATCCCAGCACTGTGGACATCCGTCACTTCGATCCCAGTGGTCTGAATCCAAAGGCTCGAAAGGCCTTTCCGTTACGGCTTGACCATTTCCTTACCGACGTGAGCCGCGCCGAACGAGAGCTTGCCTGGGTGCCTCGCTTTGATGCCATCTCAGCGTTCCAGCACAACTACGATCTCGACTACAGCCAACGACCATCAGCGTCCCCCGATGTCAGTGGTGATGCGGCCTTGATCGGCTTGGCCTGAGGTACCCCACCGCTGAGTGAAGGGCTAAAAGCAGCGAAGGCCAGAACAGCCACCACCCCAGTTGTTGCAAGGTCAGGATCAGAGGCTCTGGCCCCCAAGCATCGGGCCAGAGCAACAAGAGCAGGCTGATGAATTGCAAAACGGTCTTCGCTTTTCCCCATTGCGACGCTGGCGCCCCATCGTCGGCATCCCTGCGCCAACCTGAGATCAACATCTCCCTGGCGAGTAAGAGCCAGACCGCCCACAGAGGCAGGGTTTGATGTGTCGCCAACCAGATCAGAGGAGCGGCGAGGAGGAGCTTGTCGGCGAGTGGATCAAGCCGAGCTCCCCAGCTGCTGCCCCCACCTGCTCGTCTCGCCATCCAGCCATCAAGGGCATCGCTGATACCAGCCAGTAGAAGGAGGTTCCAGGCCAGGGCTTGTTGCTGGGCGATCAGCGCGATCAGCAAAGGAAGACCTGCTATGGCCCTGAATACGGTGAGGCGATCGGCCCAGGTGCGCCATCGGGATTCCAAGCTCAGAATGCATGCAGTTGGTTGCATTCCATGGTGCTTCAGCAGACGGTCCGTGATGTGATGACCTCTCCGGTCTTGACCGTCACGCCTGAAACCGAGCTTCAGGAAGCTGTGAGATTGCTCAGTCAGCATCACATCAGTGGGCTTGCAGTGGTCAACGGCAAGCGTGAACTGATCGGTGAATTGACCGAGCAGAATCTGATGGTGCGAGAGAGCGGTGTGGATGCCGGTCCTTACGTCATGCTTCTGGACAGCGTGATTTATCTGCGCAATCCACTGAACTGGGACAAACAGGTCCACCAGGTACTCGGTAACGCGGTGCAGGATCTGATGGTTGATGACACGCACTCCTGTGCCGAAACACTGCCTTTGCCTAAGGCAGCTGCTCTGCTGCATGAGCGCAGTACCCAACGTCTTTATGTTGTGAATGAAAGCAAGCAACCTGTCGGCGTGATTACCCGAGGGGATGTGGTGAGAGCTCTCGCTGATCAGGGTGGTTGATGCGTAACGCTTTGATCAACGCGATCCGTCCTGCTGCTCTGATTCTCCTGGCGCTGGGGACGACACTTGGACTCCCTCTCCAGCCGGCACAGCCGCAGGCTTCACGTCGTCCTGTCGATGAAATGGAAGAAAGTGATTTCCTTGATCTTGTTGATCAGGAAGGGCTTGTGCTGATCACTGCCATCGGTGTGGAGGCGGTTGATGCAGAGGCTCGTCGGCAACGGCTCAGCCTTCCTGCTTTGGGTTACTGGTCACCTGATGGAGGTTGCTTCCGCCGTCCTCCGCAGGATGACTGCAATGGAATTTTTAACCCCTGAAATCTCCTTAGGGCATTGGTGGAGGCAGCAGTGGCGGCGGCGGCGCGTCATGGAATTGTTCCGGCTGTTGATCCGCGGAAAAATCGTTTTCAGCTCTCTCGCCCATGCCTTCGGTCTCACTGGGTTGGGGGATGGCCACGGGGTCAGGCATGACAAGCGGGGGTGGCAAGTCAGGTGGCAGGGTCGGGCGGAGAGTTGGTTCAGCAGGAGAAAGTTGCTGTTCGGCAGAGTCTCCGGGAATGGGGTTGGGGGCGGGGCTGAGACTCTCTCTCAAGACCAGAGGATCTGCGGTAATCGGTGGCTCAGGCAGAGGGGAGCGATCAGAGGGGATCTCCAATGTTTGCTCTGCTTGGCGATCCGGTCGTTGAGCAGGCCCCGATCTTGGTGGCCAGATCATGCGTGCAACCGGTTCTACGCCTTGTTCCATCACCCGGTTCAGTCCTGCGAGAGAGCGGTCTAAGAGCCGTCCTGCAAACCATTGACTGCAGTCCAAGGGATTGGAACAGCGTTGATTCATCCTGATTTTCAGCCCGATGTTGTCCATCAGGTCACCGCGTAAGGGGGCGCGACGTTGACTCAAACGCAGCAGGTATGGAACGTGCACGAAACTGGTCGCGCCGCCACTGATCCAATTGGCGTCCTCTTCTGTAAAACCTTTGACCCCAGGAATAATCAGTCGGCTCTTGGAGGCGTGATCGGGTAGATAGGCGCTCACTAGCCCGCGACGTCTTGCCAGGTCTCGTGTTTGCTCGAGTGTGAGGCCGTCTTTGCTCATCAACATCTCAAGTCGGCCGTCCTGACGGAGCCCGAACACCATCCGGATCCTTGGCAGGTAGTAGCGGATCCGTTGGCCCATGCTGATGCTGTAAGCACCTGTGTAAGCCGCAGGCGGCTCTTCCAAGTCGTTGTAAACGCTGTGAAGCCCCCCGATGAATGTGTCGTAGAGCGCGGATTTCTCCGCTGTCAGTTCGCCATAACTGAAATCGACTCCTCCGTCTTTGCGGATGCCGATCGAAGCGCGTTGACGCGCAGCGGTGCGGTTACGCCCCTTCCAGACCTTTTGACCGAACTTGAGGTCTCCCAAGGGCACGGTGATCTCCTGGCCCCCTGCTTCGAGGTGACGCTCGTACATCGGCCCGGTGACGTAGGCCAGAGCAGCCGTGTCCTGGAAGGCATCCTGTTCACGGTCCCATCCCTCCAGCAGTCCGATCCTCACTTTGCGGGGATCGAAATCAAGGGCGTAAACCTCATCATCAGGCACGTAGCGAAACGCACCTCCGGCCTCGCCCAGATTGTCGAAACTTGCGCTGGTGCCCTGCTCCCCTGGGCCAGGAGTGTCGGGTGCTAGGGCAATGAGCGTGGCGAACGTGATCAGGGGTAAGCCAACAATCCAGAGCCGTTTGCGCAGTAGCCATGGACGCCTCCTGCGGCGTGCTTGCCGCCGGCTCTTGGTCTTTGGAAGGCGTTGTGGCGATTCAGGCTGAGGCTTTCGTGCTCTGGCCTGGGCCGATTTGGAGAGAGTGCTGGTCACCTGGCCACCCTCGCTTCATCCCGGTTGGGATGGGGTTCAAACCAAGGCACGATGGCATGGTCCGCCACGAGCCATTTGCGATATCCCTCGTCGCAGTGATGACCACCCGTCAATTGCCCAAAGGCCGGAATCAGCAGACGCTGTTGAGAAGGGTTGTAGGCAAAGCAGGGAAGCCTGAGCCTGTCGCAACCGTTGCCAATGCCGGCAACTGGATGAACATGACCGCAGACATTGAGCAGCTGATCCTGCTGTTTAGGCGGTGTTTCCGGTTCATGGCTTAACCAGAGGTCTCCGCATCGATAACTGGGCTGTTGAGGCAGGCCCTCGATCCGGCTGGAGCGGTCGTGGTTGCCTCCGATCAACCTCACAGGGCAGCCACAGAGATCTGGAAGCGAGCGCAAGATTTGGCGCAACCTCTCGGTGAGCCCCAGTTCGCCATGGATCAGATCCCCAAGCACGATTAGCAGTTGAGGGCTGAAGCGTTGGCAGAGCTCGATTAAGGGGTTGAGGGTGCCTTGATCGCCATCGCTAGGGATCGGGATGCCATGGCGTTGAAACAGTTCGGCCTTGCCGAGATGCAAATCAGCGACGAACAACTGGCTGGCCTTGGGTCTCCACAGAGCACGATCGGCCAGAAAAACCAGCTCCTCACGTTGCCATTGCCAGGTGTGACTTATCCCCGGCATGGGTCGAGCCTGATGTCAGATCCGCAGTGCATTTGAGCATCTTGGCGAATAACACCTGTATTGGCCAGCACATTCCTTGAAGAAATGCCAATGTGCGTCCATGTAATTGCTGTGATTTCCGCATGACCCTGGCATTGCTTCTTGCTCTGGCTGGTTCGCTTGTGGCGATGGGCCTGATTGTGCGACGTCTCGATCAGGGTTGAAGTTGTCATGCAGCATCTGCGTCTTCTGCTGCTCGCGGTCATCCTTCTGGCCACCACACCTGTCGATGCCTTTGCAAGGGTGCTTCGGGTTGGAATTAGTGGCACAGCTCCCTTTGTCGTGAGAGAGGGGAGTGTCTACAGCGGTATCAGTGTCGAAATCTGGCAGGACGTATCCACTCGCTTGAATCAGCCATTCGAGTGGGTTGGTCAGCCCAATACCGATGCGAGCCTGCGTGCACTTGCGAAGGGCGATCTTGACCTTGCTGTCGGTCCGATCAGCATTACGCCTCAGCGACTGGCTGATCCGCTGATTGATTTCACCCAGCCCTACTTCCTGGCCGAAGAAGGCTTGTTGGTGCCAATCACTGCGCCGAGCCTGTTCCGTCGCCTCCAACCGTTCTTTGGGCTGGCGGCACTCTCCTCTGCTGGAATTTTGGTCTTCCTGCTGTTTGTTGTCGGCAACCTGATCTGGTTGGCTGAACGTCGCCGCAACAGCGATCAATTCCCCCGCGCCTACGCCCATGGTGTTGGCAATGGCATGTGGTTCGCGTTGGTCACACTGACCACTGTTGGCTACGGCGATCGTGCCCCCCAGTCCCGCACCGGCAGAGCGATTGCCGGTGCCTGGATGGTTCTTTCCCTCGTTGCCCTTTCCTCGATCACCGCGGGCCTGGCGACCGCCTTCACCGTGTCCTTCTCAAGGACGGCGCCATCAGGGATTGAGTCTCTCGATGACCTCAGCCAGATGTCGGTCGCAGTGGTCAAGGGCACCAGTGGCGAATCGCTCGCACGCTTCTACCGGGCTAGGTCTGAAGTGGCGGAGACCCTTCCGGAGGCGGTCAAACTGCTCAAGAGCCACCAGGTGGAGGCCGTGATGTTCGATTCCGTTCAGCTTCGGTACTACCTCAGTCAAAATCCGAGATCTGGGCTCAAAGTCTCTCCGTTCTCTGTCGCCAAGCAGGCTTACGGATTTTCAGTGCCTGTAGGCAGCCCATTGCGCACACCGATTGATGTGCAGTTGGTCAATATGCAGCTCGACGGCAGGATCAAAAACATCACCCGTCAGGCCTTGAAGTAAGAACCTTTCGGGCTTTGCAGAGCAGGGGACGGTTTCACACAAGGCTTTGGTGACGTCGGAGCCCATCCTCAATCGGAAAGGAGGCCAGGCTGCTGCAGCTGCGACCTTCTCGAAGGGCATGTTGCTTGAGTTGTCCCATCACCCCTCCCGGCAATGTCACGTTGAGACGTTCGGACTCAGCTGCCTCGGCGACGTCTG
>Ga0189288_10444_pt1 | contig 11382 bp, 11 predicted proteins | sample UW105minimetaG_FD_130316 | JGI IMG/M metagenome (GOLD analysis project Ga0189288, IMG submission 130316) | Marine microbial communities from the Costa Rica Dome - UW105 mini metaG | ecosystem: Environmental > Aquatic > Marine > Oceanic > Photic zone | place: Costa Rica: the Eastern Pacific... | reverse complement strand
ATATTGCACCAGCGGACGATCGACCAATGTCATGATTTCTTTGGGCACGGATTTTGTTGCAGGAAGAAACCGTGTGCCAAGACCCGCAACCGGAAAGATCGCCTTGGTAACCTTTTTACGCATAACCAAACTCAACAATAACTAGTACAAAATAAACTCTGCCGGATGCCGATATTCTTGCAGACACCCGGTTATAAACACCGCCAGTTCATATCCGAATTGCGGTATTTTCCAAGAAAATTTTTCCAAACGACGCAAGAGGCTCAGTCGAGCAGCTTGCCCAGGTAGTTTCCATATTCGGTTTTTTTGAAAGCCTCGGCATGGGCGCTGAGCTTGGCACGATCAATCCAGCCCTGCTCATAGGCGATCTCTTCGGGGCAGCCGCATTGCATGCCCTGTCGCAGCTGCAGGGTGCGCACAAAGTTGCCCGCATCCAGAAGCGAGGCATGGGTGCCCGTGTCAAACCAGGCATAGCCACGGCCCATGCGCTGGATATCCAAGGTGCCCTCGTCCAGATAGCTTTCCAGCAGAGAGACAATCTCAAGCTCGCCCCGGGCCGAGGGTTTGACCTGACGGGCCCGTTCCGGTGCGCTGCCATCCAGGAAATAAAGCCCGGTGACCGCGTAATCCGAGGGTGGCACCTCGGGTTTTTCGATAATGGCCGTGGGTGTGCCTTCGGCATCCATGGCCACCACACCATAGCGTTGCGGATCCTGCACCCGGCAGCCAAAGACCGTGCCACCGCTGGTTTTGGCACTGGCCTCAAGCAGCATGCCGGTTAACCCGTGGCCGTAGTAAATATTGTCCCCCAGCACCATGGCACTGGGTGCGCCATCAAGGAAATCCTCGGCAAGGATATAGGCCTGCGCCAGACCGTCGGGGCTGGGCTGGGTGATATAGGTCAGCTCCATGCCCCATTGCGATCCATCTTTCAGCACGCGTTTGAACTGATCCTGATCCTGCGGCGTGGTGATGATGGCGATCTCGCGGATGCCGCTGAGCATCAGCACGGACAGCGGATAATAGATCATCGGTTTGTCATAGACGGGCATCAGCTGTTTTGAGACAGCCATGGTCAGCGGGTAGAGCCGTGTGCCCGACCCTCCAGCCAGAATAATACCTTTGCGGTCACTCATCACTTTGGTCCTGTAACGTGTTAAAAACGGATGTGAGGCTGGCGCGCCAATTCGGGCGCGCGAGGCCGAAATGTGTTTCGAGATCGCGGCAGTCGAGCCGCGAGTTCAGCGGCCGTGTGGCCGGGGTGGGATAGGCGCTGGTGGGGATATCCGTGACCTGTGTCACCAGCCCCGCCTGCGCCATGATGCTGCGGGCAAACTCGGCCCAGCTGACATCGGGCGCGCCGGAATAATGGTAGGTGCCCGCACGGGCCGGATCCGCGATCAGCCCCTCGACAACCGCGATGCAGGCGGCGGCAATATCAACGGCGGCCGTGGGCCCCCCAATCTGATCGGCCACCACATTCAGGGCGTCCCGCTCGGCCCCAAGGCGCAGCATGGTTTTGACAAAGTTTGTGCCGGTCTCTGAGAACACCCAGGAGGTGCGTAAGATCACCGAGATCCCTCCGGCGGCGCGCACGGCCGCTTCGCCCGCCAGTTTGCTGCGGCCATAGGCCGAGACAGGACCGGGGACATCCTCTGGGCGCCAAGGCTGGCTGCCTGTGCCGTCAAAGACATAGTCCGTAGAGATATGCACAAAGGGAATGCCGCGCGCGGCGCAGGCGCGTGCCATGGCACCGGGGGCGGCCCCATTGATCACGGTGGCGGCCGCTTCGTTTTCTTCCGCCGCATCCACGGCGGTATAGGCGGCGGCATTGATTACAGCGCGGGGGGCGTGCTGTGCGATGGCTGCTGCACAGGCCTCCGGATCGCTCAGATCCGCCTGATCCCGCCGCAATGCGATGACATCACCATAGGCCCGCAGAGCGGTTGCGACCTGTCCGCTGTGACCAAAGACCAGAATGCTCATGCAGAGGCCTGCGCCGAGGGCGTAACCGGAGAGACCCCCAGCCGCTGTCCGACCCCCTGTCGGGCCTGCAGCGGTCGCCACCACTTTTCATTGGCCAGATACCACGCGACGGTTTTCTCAAGCCCCTCTTCCACGGTGACCGAAGGACGCCAGCCCAGTTCACTGCGCATGCGAGTGGGGTCAATGGCATAGCGCGCATCATGGCCGGGGCGGTCCGTGACAAAGGTGATCTGATCCGCATAAGAGCCCGTGGCCTTGGGACGTTTCGCATCGAGAATGGCGCAGAGGGTCTGGACCAGCTCAAGATTGCTGCGCTCGTTTTCGCCGCCAATGTTATAGCTGCGCCCCGGCACACCGCGGTCCAGCACCGTCAGCAGAGCATCGGCGTGGTCTTCGACATAGAGCCAGTCACGCACATTCGAGCCATCGCCATAGATCGGCAGATCTTTCCCAGCCAGCGCATTCAGAATGACCACCGGGATCAGCTTTTCCGGGAAATGATAGGGCCCGTAGTTGTTTGAGCAATTGGTGAGCAGCACCGGCAGGCCATAGGTCTCGCCCCAGGCGCGCACCAAATGATCGGACGAGGCTTTTGAGGCCGAATAGGGACTGCGCGGATCATAGGGGGTGTCTTCGGTGAACTGTCCGGTGGGGCCAAGACTGCCATAGACCTCATCGGTCGAGATATGATGAAATCGGAACCCCTCGGGGCGGCCTGAGGCCTCCCAATAGCTGCGCGCCGCCTGCAGCATGGTGTAGGTGCCCATGACATTGGTTTCGATAAAGGCTCCGGGGCCATCAATCGAGCGGTCCACATGGCTTTCAGCCGCCAGATGCATCACCGCATCCGGGGCATGCCGGTCAAAGACCCCCTGCACGGCCACCGCGTCGCAGATATCAACCCGTTCAAACACATAGCCGGGCAGATCCGCCACCGATGCAACATTCTCAAGGCAGGCCGCATAGGTCAGTACATCGAGGTTGATCACCTCCTGCCCCCGCGCCATCGCAAGCCGCACCACCGCCGAGCCAATAAACCCAGCTCCGCCCGTCACCAAAACCTTCATACGTTAATCCTCATACACAAACGGGTTTTCAAAATCACCGAGCGCCATGGCGTTGCGGTCTTTGTCAGACAAAATAACCTGATCCGCCGCCACACCCCAATCGATGCCAAGTCCTGGGTCGTCCCATCGGATCGACACATCATGGTCAGGCGCGTAATAGTTCGAACATTTATACAAAATTTCTGTGTCAGGCACGCGGGTCACAAAGCCATGCAGACAGCCTTTGGGCACAAAAATCTGCGCGCCGTTTTCCGCAGACAGCTCAACCGAAATCCATTTGCCGTAGCTGGGTGAGCCTTTGCGGATGTCCACCACCACATCATCGGCGCGGCCCCGCGCCACGCGCACCAGTTTGTCCTGGGCAAAGGGCGGGGTCTGGCAATGCAGCCCCCGCAGCACGCCCACATCGCGGCTCAGGGAATGATTGTCCTGCACAAAGGCGGCATCGATGCCCTGCTCTTGCAGAGCCCTCTGGTTCCAGACCTCGGAAAAGAACCCGCGGTCATCCCCAAAACGTTTGGGTGTCAGCACCACAACACCCGCAAGAGAAGTTGGTTCTACCTTCACAACATAGCCTCACCCATTGGTTTCTCAGGACCGCCGCCGCTGTCTTCCTTCAATATCGGGTTTTGAGGACCCGCAACAGCGTCACTTAAGCGTTAAACTTCAACACTTAAGTGTCCTTTTCATGGCCAGTGCCCGGCAGCTCCGTGTTCTGAGGCCTGATTTCAGAGATCAAAGCAGCCTTGCGCGCACCTCCCCCAGAAAGCGCGCCACCAGCTCCTGTGCCGTCTCTGCGCTTGGAGCTTCCGCATAACAGCGCAGCTCAGGGGCATTGCCGGAAGGGCGCAGATGGACCACCCGATCTTCGGAAAAAGACACCCGCAGCCCATCGGTGGTATCCACCGCGGTCTCAGGCCCGAGGTCGGCAAAAAATGCGCCACGGGAGGTGGGGTCTATGGTCAGCTGCGCGATAAGCTGTTGCGACACGGCGGTCTCAATCCCCTGCAACCGGTCGGCGGCGGTAAAACAGGCCGGAAGCCCCCGGACCAGATCACTTAACGCACGCCCTCTGGCACGGGCCATGCTCAGCGGCGCCAGCATCGGCAGCAGGCAATCCCGGGTCATCAGCGGGGGCAGCGGTCCAGAAGGCCCCTGCGCGGTGAAGCCCAGAAGAAAGCCCCCATTGGCCTCATAGCCCACCACCGCAGCGGCGGGGTTTTCGCGCAGCACCTGCTCCATCGCTGCAATGACGTAGGGCGACCCAATGCGGGTCAGATGCACAGCATCAAAGCTCTCGATCTGTTGCACCATGGAGTTGGACGAGACCGGTGTGCAGATCACCCGTGCCCCCAGCATCTGGGCTGTGAGCACCCCAAGCACATCTCCGGGCACCACAGCCCCCTGAGCATCCGCCACCATCGGCCGGTCCGCATCTCCATCGGTGGAGATCACCGCATCCAGATCATGCTCAGCGCACCACCCCGCCAGCATATGCCGTGTTTCGGGGTCCAGTGCCTCGGTATCGACCGGGACAAAGTCATTTGAGCGCGCCAGCGCCACGGCGGTCCCCCCAAGCGCGGTGACCACCTCGCCCATCAGATCCCGAGCGGTGGAGCTGTGCTGATAGACCCCAATGCGCAGCCCGTTCAGCGCATCGCCCCCAAACCCTGACACATAGCGTGCCACATAGGTGGCGCGGGCTGTGTCCTCGCAGGTGAGACCGGCCACCTGCCCCAGATCGCTCGGCCCCAGATCGCTTTGACCGGGACTGCTCTGGCCCAGATGCGCCTGAATGGCCTGTTCATCTGATTTGCTGATCTCACCCGTGGGCACGTAGAATTTCAGTCCGTTGCGGTCGGCCGGGATATGGCTTCCGGTGACCATAATCGCCGCCTGTCCGGCCTGCATGGCCGCCAGAGCCAGCGCGGGAGTGGGCAGCACGCCACAGTCAATCACCGGCACGCCCTGTGCCCGGGCGGCCTGGGCCACATGGGCGGCAATCTCAGGTGAGGAGGGACGCAGATCCTGGCCCAGATAAAGCGCCCCGCCATGGGGGCAGGACGCAAGAAAGGCGCCGGTGTAATCGCGCACCAGATCCTCGGTCAGATCCACAACCAACCCCCGCAGGCCGCTGGTGCCAAATTTCGGTGCCATATCCGCTCTCATAAACTTGCCTGCACCCGCCATAGGGGAGAACGCCCCTCCATGTGAAGGTTTGGGTTACCCTTGGCTCTCGTAACGATCCATCAGGATCTCGAGCATGTCGTAATAGGCGCGGCGGTCGGCTTTGCACATGGCTTTGAACCGGTCCAGCACAGGCTGCGGACCTTTCAGGTTCAGCTGACCATCGGCCGAGGCTTCGCGCGAGGGAAAGCGCGAGACCGCATCCACCGCCTTGCGGGTGTCGCGCGCCGGCGTGGTGGCTGGCTGAGCCCCCTGCCCTATTGGTGCCGCGCCACGCGGGGCAAAATCATCCATATCATCCAGAACCGGCATGCTCAGCGTTTCACGATTGGACATCAGGCGGCCCTCCCGGCGGCGTCATCTCGGATGGCGCGCAGTTTTGCGACCACCTCGGCCCGGAAATCTTCGATATTGGCCAGGGCCTTGGGCAGGCCATTGACCTGTGTGGGGGCCATATCCGCCACCGTGCCGCCCATGGCAAACATGGCCGCAAAGGCGTCGCGCTCATGGATTTCGGTGTCAAAGGTGTCGATCTGGACATTGTCGCGGAACTGGCCTGCGATGTGACGCGCCGTGCGCGATTTCACCGCCGCGCGGCTCTGGGTGAAGAGCACCGCATAGGGGATCTTGCGTCGGGTGGCTTTCATATCGCGGTGGATCTCTTCGATCACATCCAGCGAGGCCTGCGCATCCTGCTGCTGTTCCTTCATCGGGATCACCACCAGATCCGCCTGGCTGATGGCATAACTCATCAGACGTGAGGCGGTGCCCTCCAGATCGATGATCACAAAGGGATCGCGCGCGGCGGCCTCTTCGATCTCATCGAGAATGGTTTTCTCGCTGGCATTGGTCACCACGGTCAGCGCCTCGGGCTTGCCGGGTTTTTCGGCCCAGGTGGTGATGGGATGGCGCGGATCGGCATCGATTAGGGTGGTGGGGCGATGGGCGGCAAAGGCCTGGGCCAACAGCAAGGCGCTGGTGGTTTTGCCGCTACCGCCTTTGGAATTGGCGAAAGCAATCACGGGCATGATGAGGGTCCTGTCTGCTTTAAGTTTCTGCTCGGATCTGGCCCTTTTGCGGACCTTATACCCTACCGTACCCTAGCTTACCCCAACCTACCAAGAGAAACCCTAGGGTACTCCAAGGTAGGGTAGGGTACTGCGCCCAATTCGCCACAACAGGATATGGCACCTTAGGATACCTTGGGCACTGTATTGCGCTGTAATGTCCGGTAAACCTTTGCTTTTGATACAGAAAACAGCTCATCCAGATCGGAAATGGCATACTCCCCCGTGGCCTGCAGGGGTCGCTTACCGCTGGGGAAGAAATAGTACGCTAAGCGCGCGATGTGCACCTTAGCCAGCTTTTTCAGGGTCGTGTTTGTCTTTGAGCTTCGCAAACGCCGCTTCGTATCTTCCGATCCGTTCAGCATCTTCTTGAGAGTTCAGAAAGGGCTTTCTACGGCCTACAACCATTGTATCGATACCTGCCCCAATGGCGCTGCCTTGCACCCGCACAGTTGCGCTGAAGTGACTGCAGGTCGTGTTGGGCATTTTGGCAGCGAGAAATGCGTAATCCTCGGTGTCGAAGGTGTTTGAGACGGATAGCGTTTTCAACACCTGACATCTGGCGACGGGGCGCAAGCCGTCATTTTCAATTTTTAGACCTGTCAGTTGCATTTCCTTGAGATGTGGCAGCGCCGCTAACGGCTCAAGCGACTTTGCAATATTCTTGCTCGATAGAGTTGGAGAGCCAGAGAACGCGAACCCGCGAAGCTCTTGAAGACGGGAGATCGGTTGCAGATCATGCGCCTTTGGCGTGTCAACTAACGCTAAGGTTTTCAAATTATTGAGGTGTGACAGGGGTTCAAGGTCGGTCATCTTACTATTCCAAATGATGGCCAGATGCTCCAACCCCGAGATGTTTTGAAGGCCCGAGAGATCAGGAACACGCATCTCATAGAAAACAGCTATTTTGACTGACAATTCCATGCACAGGGCATCGAATGTTTTTTCGTTTGCTCCGACAATATAGGCCGCGTGACCTGAGTGTGTTTTGCCTTGCTGCCACTCGGTAACATGCCCATCAAGTACCAGCACTGGCTTCTTGGCGTTCTCCCAGCCCTGTCCTCGGGGGACTTCAGAGAAGATGCCCGATAGGGGCGGTGTATCTGGAGAGTATGGATACATAGAGACAACTAAACCCCTAGCCGTTTAAGCGTGCGATAGACGGTGGGCCTTGAGACGGAGAAGACCTCGGCCAAATCGCTGATGGAATAGTCCCCAGTGGCATGCATGCGGACCAGCTCACGCTGCTGTTTATCTGTCAGCTTTGGCTGCTTGCCGCGCAGCTTTCCTTTGGCACGGGCCATGGCCATGCCTTCGCGGGTGCGCATGCGGATCAGATCCGCTTCGAACTCAGCAAAGCTGGCGAGGATATTGAAGAACATTTTGCCCATGGGATCACCGGGATCATAGACCGTGGATCCCAGCGCCAGCGCCACATCCTTGGCGGCCAGTTGATCAGCAATGGCGCGGGCGTCGGGCACCGAGCGCGCCAGCCGGTCCAGCTTGACCACCACAAAGGTATCACCCGCCCGCACCGCCGCCAGAGCCTGATCCAGACCCGGCCGGGCGCGCGAGGCGCCGGTCAGCCCATGGTCGGTGAACACATCTTCAGGCGACACCCCCAAAGCGGCAAGCGCCGCCCGTTGGGCATCAAGATCCTGGGCCAGGGTCGAACAGCGGGCATAGCCAATACGTTTTGCAGTCATGGCCGAAACCGTACGAATAGGGGGGGCTGACTGCAAATTAAATCGGACCAGTCATATGAGACACTTCAGCATCAAGCGGGGTTGAAACGGGCCACCCACCGGCCCCTGTCCGCTCAGGGTTCCCCTTACGGACACCTGCAACACACAAAGGTACGGTAGGGTACCCTATGGTACAATGAGCCGCCGCATTTTCTATGCATCTGCACACCGCCCCAAAAGGGCAGGGGGGTTAAACCTGATAGTAGTCGCGATACCAGGCGACGAACTGTTTGACGCCGTCGCGCATGTCGGTTTGAGGACGATATCCTGTCAGCCGTTCGAGCAACCCCGCATCGGCCCAGGTGGCGGGCACGTCACCGGGCTGCATATCCATCATATTGCGGGTGGTCTTCTGTCCCAGAGCCTCTTCGATCGCCTCGACAAAATCCAACAGGCGCTCGGATTTGGAATTGCCGATATTGACCACCCGGAACGGCGCCACCGGCGACAGGCTATCGCCCTCGGGCACCTGACCATCTTCCGGGCGCACCGGCGTGGCCTCAAGCATCAAAAGCCGGATCGCACGCACCAGATCCGTCACATAGGTGAAATCCCGGTACATCTCGCCATGGTTATAGACGTCGATGGGCTCGCCCTTGAGCGTGGCTTTGACAAATTTGTACAGCGCCATATCCGGACGCCCCCAGGGGCCATAGACGGTGAAGAACCGGAACATGGTGGTCGGCATGTCATAGAGATGGGCATAGGAGTGCCCCATGGCCTCGGTGGCCTTCTTGGTGGCCGCATAGATTGTCATCGGCGTATCGGCCTTGTCGGTCTCGGCAAAAGGCATCTGGGTGTTGGCGCCATAGGCCGACGAGGTCGAGGCCATCATCAGATGCTTCACCTTGTGGCGCCGGGCCGCCTCCATGACATTGAAGGTGCCGGTGATATTGGCATCCACATAGGCGCGCGGATTCTCAAGGCTGTAGCGCACCCCGGCCTGCCCCGCGAGATGCACGATATAGTCCGGCGCGCAGGCATCAATTGCCGCATCCACCGCCGCCACATCTTCCAGCATGGCTTCGGTGGCGGTGAATTTCGGGTGCTGGCCAAGGATCTCATGACGGCGCTGCTTCAGGGAGACCTCGTAATAGTCGGTCATCCCGTCCAGCCCATGCACCACATGGCCTTCCTGCAACAAGAGCTCCGCCAGATGGAACCCAATAAACCCAGCTGTGCCAGTGATAAAAATACGCGCCATGAAACCATCTCTTGAGTGAGCTGCAAAATCTGTGGATGGCTCGGGAATAGGGGCAAGCCTTGGCACTGTGCAAGACATATATCCCCCGTCACCTCCGGGTCCTTGCCCAAGCTTACACGCACGCAGGTCAGTCACACCCCGACCCACTCGCCTGTGTTTTGTTTTTCAGCTGTTTGTAGTGAGGGTGTTGTTACCTTCAGATCGGGCCGGCCCAAATCTGTTTACGGCCGACCGCGTTTCTCGAACCAGCGACGGCAAAAACCCAGAAACGCTTTGTCCGGATCCCGCGGCATCTCCAAACCGCCGTCATCCATCCAAGCCCGCCATTCCTGTTCGAGCATATAGACGTCCCAGCCCGGCGCCACGACCTTGGCCTCTTCCATGGTGAAGGCCATCAAAGAAGGGCCCGTCAGACCTGCACCGGGGGAGGGAGCCAGAACCTCTTCTTTCGGCAACATGGTGCCTTTGTTGGTGAAGACCACCAGATCCCCCTCAAGACGGATCTGATAATCGGGCAGGTGATTGTGCTCCATATCCGCCTGGACAATGCCCTGCAGCAACCGTTTGAACTCGCGCAGTGACGAGCTGGAACCGCATTTACTCTGCAACAGCGCCAGACCGATGCGCCATTCCAGCTTCACCCCACAATGTTTGCGGGCAATCTCATAGATCCGCCGCTCCAGCGGTTTGCGCAGGCGAAAGTAATCGCGATGCAGGGTCAGCACCTCATTGGAGCGGATTGCATTGAAGACCCACTCCGAGAGCTCAACCTCGACCTCCTGCATGCGGCCCTCACGGGTCTGGCGGACAATCTTGGCCCGGTCGATCAATCCAAAGACATCCAGCTGCTCTTCACCGCCGGTGACAATATTGGTGCTGATGGTGGTGCCGCGCAGCCGTTCCAGCGCGGATTTGAGGCCATCATAGCCCTGACCATTGGTCATGCGGTTGGTGGCGGTCAGCAGATCATAGGCTTTGAAGCGCACTTTTGAGCTGATCTCCTGACCGTCATTGGCCGCCGCGATCAGCTGGCTGATGCAATAGATCAGGATATCGCGGTCATGAATCGTCGCCAGCCCCAGAACCGACGGGGTGATCTCGACAAACCTGTCTTTCATCTCATAACGACGTTGCCGGCGGTCCGGTTTGGTCGAGAGCGAAAAGATCGGATGTTCCATCGACGCCATGTCGCCTTTTGGGGCGGCATCAAAGATATCACATACAAAAAAATCCTGAGTCGGGTGGCGATCTGGCAGCAAAGGCGCGCGCGACCCATGATGCTCTTTCAAACGCTCCGCGTCCGAACCCGATGTCGAGCCCTGTGTCATGTCCACTGCTTTCGATATTTCACACACATCCTATCTACTTCGATATTTCACACACAGGCAAGGGCAGTTCGATATTTCACACACAAGTTTTCGATATTTCACACACAGATTTGCCGCAAAATCATCCAGGCAGTTGCGCCAGGACAGGTCCCAACATGACCCTTCAAAATCCCGGGATAACTTCGATATTTCACACACGATCTTTCGATATTTCACACACAGTCTTTCGATATTTCACACACAAAGTTTCGATATTTCACACACAGGGGGTCATTTTTTTCTTTTATTTTTCAGGCTCTTACAAGGCAAAAAAAAACCGTAACACCTATTTAACACCTATTTAACACACCAAAACGGCGGGTTTGCCTGTGGATAACTTTCAGGGCAGCACCCAGAAATCGCACACTTCCGCAACCAAAACGCGCCCTTCGACCTTTCCAGACGTCCCGTCCAGCATCTTCGCTCTCGTCACCAGAATTCTCTCCCCTCATCACCAAACCCTCTGGGTCTATTCCCGCAAAAACCGGTGAAACGAAGAAAAATGAAAAACATCAAAAAAAGCGCTTGCGCTTGTTCGGAGGTGGCCTTAGAAGACGGCTTCTCAGCAACGAGGACACGATGTTCTGGACGCTGGGAGCCGACAAACTGAAGAGTTCACAAGGACTTAGAGGCGCGTCACGTTATTTGACATTGATATAACTTGAAGAGATATGTGGGCGGATTTGGTTCATTCGATGGATCATACGTCTGTATATCAACGCTGGTAGGGGCTTCGGTTCCGGTGACCAGTGTCAGCTT
>Ga0189288_10441_pt1 | contig 11450 bp, 10 predicted proteins | sample UW105minimetaG_FD_130316 | JGI IMG/M metagenome (GOLD analysis project Ga0189288, IMG submission 130316) | Marine microbial communities from the Costa Rica Dome - UW105 mini metaG | ecosystem: Environmental > Aquatic > Marine > Oceanic > Photic zone | place: Costa Rica: the Eastern Pacific... | reverse complement strand
TATCAATGGGTTCTACAATTCGCGCCGCCGTCACTCATCGCTGGGTGGCAAAAGCCCCTTGGCTTTTGAGCGAAAGGCCGCATAAATGAGTTAAGAGACCGGAACGTAAGCGTGACAAGACCAGGGGATCAACGGATCACTTTGAATCTGACAAGCCTTCCCATAAAACAGTCGATTGCCTTCACCATTGATGTCGATGATACGGCTGGTACCCGAGAAATTACCGTCGCTGACGGTGAGATGAGCGGCACAACCGTGTCTCTTCATGTCGCAGATAAAACCTATACTGCGGTCATAGAAACCGGTGCGCAAGTCACGCTTGAGTCTCCCGATTGTGCCTTGTGAGGTCGCGTAAACCATGAAGCTTAGGCTTGTTCTTGGCGATCAACTGACCACCTCGTTGGCGTCTTTGTCAGACGTCGGCACTGATGATTTGATCTTGATGTGTGAGGTCAAGGAAGAAGCGACTTATGTTAAACACCACAAAAAGAAGATCGTGTTTGTGTTCAGCGCAATGCGACACTTTGCACAGGCGCTGCGGGATCAAGGTCTGAACGTTCACTATGTGACATTTGACGACCCATGCAATGCTGGATCCTTGCGGGGACAGGTTGAGGCGCTGATCCAAGACTATACTATCTCGGAGGTCGTCCTGACCAAGCCGGGCGAGTTCCGGCTGCTGGCTGAGTTCGAAACATGGTCTGACCAACTAAAGCTCCCTGTTGAATTACGCGAAGATGACAGGTTTCTCGCAACGCAGGCCGAGTTCGCAGCCTGGGCCGGGGGCCGGAAGCAACTGCGGATGGAGTATTTCTACCGCGAGATGCGGCGCAAGCACCGGGTGCTGATGGGCGGACCCGACCCCATTGGTGGGCAGTGGAATTTCGACGCGGACAACCGAAAGCCGCCGCCAAAAACTTTGAGCGTTCCTGAACCTTTCAAAGCGCGTGATGATACCATTGTCGAAGCGGTCAGCGAGGTCGTAGCGCGCGAATTTCCGGATCATTTCGGCGATATTCATCCGTTCCATTTCGCTGTGACCCGCGAATGTGCGTTGCAGGCGCTAGACATGTTTATCAACGAACGTCTCGCGCTATTTGGCGACTATCAAGACGCGATGGTTCAAGGCGAACCATGGATGTATCACAGCCATATCGGACTCTATTTGAACTGCGGATTGCTGACCCCTTTGGAGTGCATCACGAAAGCTGAGGCGGCTTATCATGAGGGTCTCGCTCCTTTGAACGCTGTCGAAGGGTTTATCCGACAAATCTTGGGATGGCGCGAATATGTCCGCGGGATCTACTGGTTGAGAATGCCTGCGTACAAGTCGGAGAATGCTCTGGACGCGCACCGGCCCTTACCTGATTTCTTTTGGACGGGTGAGACACAGATGAACTGCGTGCGCCAATGCGTGCTCGAGACCAAACAAAACGCTTATGCTCACCACATCCAGCGCTTAATGGTCCTTGGCAATTTTGCATTGATCGCGGGCCTTGCACCTGACGACGTGAACGAGTGGTACATGCTGGTCTATGCCGACGCCTATGAATGGGTCGAGCTGCCCAATGTCAGCGGCATGGTCCTGTTCGCTGATGGCGGCGTTTTGGCGTCGAAACCCTATGCTGCCAGCGGGACCTATATCAAAAAGATGTCCAACTATTGCGACAGTTGCAGTTATAAAGTGTCCGTTAAAAATGGCCGCAAGGCCTGCCCGTTCAATTACCTTTACTGGGATTTCATTGATCGCAACGCCGAGGCTTTGCACCGCAATCCGCGGATGGGATTTATGTACAAAACACTTGCCCGGATGAGTAACGAAAAACGCGCAGCCATCGCGGATGACGCACTGCGTTTCTTCAAGGAGATTGGCCCGCAATGAAGACGTTCACCGAGGCTCAAATCAGTGACATCGTTCAAATGGCGCTCAGTGATCATGTCAGCTTTGCGAGTATCCGATTAGAATACGGGATTGGCGAAAAAGACGTTCAAGCCCTTATGCGTCGTGAATTAAAAACCGGCAGCTACAGAGCGTGGCGCAAACGCGTGCGCGTGTTCTCTGATCGTCGTGAGACCTATAAGTAGCGCAATCTAGGCCGCAAAACCGAGCGCGCGAAGAACATGCGGTATCTTCTTCTTAAGACCAAAGAACCCCTTGGTCGCATATGGCCACGCCAACGTATCGTAGTCGCGTCGGACTTGGTGCAATGTAATGCCAGCGTCACGTAAGTTCAGCTCGGCTAACTGATCGGCAACGGGGCCCACAGGCGCGAAACCTGTAACCACGGTCTTTGTCTCTGCGACCGATGCGGCGTCGATGATCTGACCGCTCCAGTCGGAGCGCGTGTTGACCACCGCCCCGCTGGATACTTCGACCGCGCCCGTAGCGAAAGACAGCACCAATGGACTAACTTCAAACGACGGCGTGGCAAGCACACCTAAGCGCGCCTTGGGCGAATGCGCTAGGACCGTCTCGATTTGGCAATCCTCGCCAGTCACCAACAGTGAAAAATTGCCGTCCGGCATCGGGTCAATTGTAGGTAATGGAACGCGGTGATGCTCAAACGGCTCTGTCAGCGGTTCGGCAACTGTGGCAAGCTGTCCTACGGGATGGAAACGCCCACCAGTGTATTTCGCGATGTTGTCTGGGCGGGCCAAATAGGTCTTTCCCTTGGTGTGTAACCCACCAACCCAACGCCAGCTTAGCGTATTCGATGCAGGATCACCATCGATCAGGTGCCGCAAGAAAAAGTCAGCGCCCAGCTGCCACGGCAAACGCAGCGTGAAAATCCAAATAGAGGCGAACCACATTCGTGGGTGATTGTGTAAATAACCCGTCCGAACCAGTTCCTGCGCCCAATGGTCAAAACACGCGATGCCAGTGCGCCCGGCAATGGCATCTTGGTAGTCAGAATACCGGGTGCCGTCATTCAAAGCCCGTGCGAGACCATCCTGATAGGTCGCCCAAACGCTGGGGCGTTGCTCCAGCCAACCCTTGAAATAGGTCCGCCAAAATACCTCTTGTATGAATTTCTCGGCGGCGGATATCGAGTGATGCGCAAGCACCGCGTGCAGCACCTCTTCCTCAGTGATCAGGCGGTGTCGTATCCAAGGCGATAGAACCGAAACATTTCTGCGCAGCGCTGTCCCAAAATCATGGTTGCGCTGACGGGCGTAAGGCTGCCCAGTACGTGACGCGAACTTTTCAAGGCGCGCCAAGCCCGCCTGCCGTGTCGGCGTGAATTCGACTGTCTCAGACGGAAGCTCGAGTTCTTGGAACATGTCTTGATCGTTCATGAAGATCGCCTGCACCGTTCGGAGCAATAACGCACTTCATCCCACACTTTGGCCCATTTCTTTCGCCACGTGAATGGACGACCGCATGTCACGCAGATCTTGCTGGGCAGGTCTGATTTACGCCGCATCTTCATGGCCCGTCTCCAAATGGTAAACTCATTTGGTTTGGGTCAGCTGTCTTCGCACGGCGTGCGTACTTACGTGCTGCTCCTTTACGGCTGCCATGTTTCGCCACCACTGCAGACGCCTCGGCCCGGAATTCATCCCCCCGGCGCACGGCCCAGATCCGCTCCCGCGCCTGCTTAGCTGCCGTAAGGTGGTCCACGATCTGCTCTGGATAGGTCTTGCCCAAAACATCGCCCGCGTTCTGTGCTTTCCATGGCTCTTGTAAGTGCTCATCCGGGATCGCGGATAGCTCGGGCACCCATTTGCGAGTGAATACCCCCGTAGGATCTTGATCATAGCCCTGTTTCACAGGGTTATAAATCCGCACGGTGTTGATGCCCGTGGTGCCCGATTGCATTTGAACTTGGCTCCAATGAATGCCCGGCTCGTAATCTGTGAAATACCGCGCAAGCTGTAATCCTGGGGCCCGCCAATCCAGCCATAGATGATAACTTGCCGTCGCCATGACCATCGAGCGCATCCGAAAATTCAACCAGCCTGTCGCTCTTAGATACCGCATGCAGGCATCCACAAAGGGCAGGCCGGTTTCGCCCTTCGCCCATGCCGCGAGACGCTCTTGATCAGGTGCGGAGGGGCGAATGCCGTCATATTTACGATGCAGGTTTCGTAACTCGAGACTTGGCTCATCCTCTAATTTTTGCATGAAGTGGCAATGCCAGTGCAGTCGGCCATTAAAGGACTTCAAAGACGCCCGCCATGGCGCATTTCCTCGCACCGGGTTGGCCTTCAATTCACGTTGTTTATCCCATGTGCGCTGGGTCACTTCGCGCATCGATAGCGTGCCCCATGCCAAATGCGGCGACAGGCGCGAGCACGCACGTTCCCCCGAAACTGGTGAGGACATCGCGCTGCGGTACTGCTCGCCGCGCTCGGTGAGGAAACTTTCTAGAAGGCTCAAGCCTCTTCGCCGCCCACCTTTTTGACGCAACTCACATGGATCAAGCGCAAGCCCCAGATCGCGCGCGTTCGGGATATGCCCAACATCAACGCTAACGGGCTTTAAGGCAGGTGCAACGGTGACGGGCTCGGCCATGAATGCATCCCACTGCCCCGCCCAACCGTTGCGCGAGGCCAGGCGGCGCTGAACACCGTGATTTTTGATCTCGGTCCACCGAATGCCGTGCGCGCGACACCACGCAGCGACGCGTTGATCGCGCTTGAAGGTCCAATCATTGCCCGTCTCTTCGTGAGACCAGAGCCCATCAATCTGGACGTGCTGCGACAGCGCTTCAAGTACCTGCGTTACGTCGCCCGTCCGAACAGCTAGTGGTTGGCCGCAGGCCTTTAGATCAGTCTGCAACTCGTGCAAACCTTCGGCGATAAACGACCATTGCCGCCCAGACACATCAGGCTGCCCCCAAAGCGAAGGCTCGGCGACGTAAAGCGGCAGCACATCTCCTTGCGCCGCAGCCCGTGCCAGCGCGCGATGGTCCTGTACTCGGAGATCTCGCTTAAACCAGACAATTTGCAATAGGCCCTCCAAAGGGTAAGTGCTTTGAAAAGCATCTAGACCGATTTCCCAAGCACTCAACGATCGTCCAGAAAATCGCTCGCCGGAACTACTACTAATTTCACATTGCGGCCATTCGTGCGTGATGAAGCACCGGCGACTTTGGGCTCAGAGCCGCCTATTGCTTGCACGGCAACGATCTTCATCGCGCGTCTCGGACACGGCCCTTCGATCAGACGGTAGGATCGTCCTGTCAGCGCGGTGCTGATGATTGGGTGTGGAGGGAGGATCGGAGGGCATATCATGCCAAGAGTCCAACTTCCCGCAACCACCCCGAAACGCAGAGCCTGGAACAAGGGGCGGATCATCGGTCAGAAACGGCCCTTGCTGCCAAAACAGGTCTGGGCGATCCGGGCACGGCTCGAACTTGCGGGCTATCTGCGTGATCTAGCTTTGTTCAATGTCGCCATCGACAGTAAGCTGCGCGGCTGTGATCTCGTCAGATTGGCGGTGTCTGATCTGGTAAAAAATGATCGCGTGCGAGAACGCGTTTCGGTGATCCAGAGCAAGACTAAGCGACCGGTGCAGTTCGAATTGACCGAAAACACTCGTGAAACCGTCTTGGCCTGGGTCAAGTCACCCGAGATGTTTGCGTGTAGTTTCATGTTCCCAAGCCGGTTCCATGACCGCCCACACATCTCAACACGCCAATATGGGCGCTTGGTGCGTGATTGGGTGACGGCGATTGGGCTTGAACCGAGCGGATATGGCACCCATTCGCTCCGGCGGACAAAGGCGGCGGAGATTTATCGAAAACTGGCAACCTCCGCGCGGTCCAACTGCTTCTCGGCCACACGAAGGTCGATAGCACTGTTCGTTACCTTGGGGTGGAACTGGAAGATGCCCTAAGTATCGCAGAGCGGATCGATATCTGAGCAACCTTGGCGAGCGGCGCTGCCGTTCGCCATTTCAAAGCAGATGTCTGTCCCTCATGCGGCGTTGGTCGGTGCTGAGCCCATTTTACCCAATGCTGCAAAGTGCGAGAATGGCTGCTATGTGAACCGACGGATCAAAAAATTAAGAGATGATACGGCGATCGCCTAGGGAGCTGTCACAGCTCTCCATTAATAACCGTTGAGTACTGATGGGCGTTGGCTCAAGATTGTGCGGCGATATCCTTCGCTTGCTCACGCAGAGCAAATTTTTTAATCTTGCCGGTCGACGTTCTTGGAATGGTTGTCACGACAAACTGACCGGGAACCTTGTAGGCTGCCAGCCTGTCACGGCACCATGTCCGCAGCGCCTCGGTGTCAATCTTCTGGCCCGGCGCGAGTTCGATGAACGCGCAGGGGGTTTCGCCCCATTTCTCATGCGGCATGGCGACAACAGCGGCAATCTCGATGGCGGGGTAGCTGTAAAGCACTTCTTCGACCTCGATCGAAGAAATGTTCTCGCCGCCCGAAATGATAATGTCCTTTGAGCGGTCCTTGAGCTGGATATAACCATCGGGATGGATCACGCCCAGATCGCCGGAATGGAACCAGCCGCCCTCAAAGGCCTGCCGCGTGGCAGAGGGGTTACGGAAATAGCCCTTCATCACGACGTTGCCGCGGAACATGACCTCGCCCATCGTCTCGCCGTCGCGTGGGACGGGCTTCATGGTTTCAGGATCAAGCACATCGAGCCCCTCGAGAGGCAGATAGCGCACGCCCTGGCGTGATTTCAGCCGCGCTTGTTCTTCGCCGGGTAGGGATAACCAGCTTTCATGCCAATCGTTCACCACGGCAGGGCCGTAGGTTTCGGTGAGCCCGTACAGGTGGGTTACGTCAAAGCCTGCGGTTTTCATATCGGCCAGCAGCTTTTCGGGGGGCGGTGCGGCGGCGGTGAAAAATTGCACAGTGTGATCGAGCGCACGCTGGACGTCCGAAGGCGCCGAGATCAGCAGCGACATGACGATCGGCGCGCCGCAGAGGTGGGTCACTTTTTCATCAGAAAGCGCGTTCCAGATCGGCTCGGCCCGCACCTGCCGCAGGCAAACGTGCGTGCCGATGATCGCCGAGAGTGTCCATGGAAAGCACCAGCCGTTGCAGTGGAACATTGGCAGGGTCCACAGATAGACCGCGTGTTTGGCCATTGAAGTGGTCAGCGCGTTGCCTTGGGCCAGCAGATAGGCACCGCGGTGGTGCGAGACGACACCCTTGGGATCGCCAGTCGTCCCTGAGGTGTAGTTGATCGAGATCGCGTCCCATTCATCTTCGGGCATGAGCCAGTCAAACGTGGGATCGCAGATTGCGACGACATCCTCGTAGTCTGGCCCGTCAAACGCAATGCGTGCCCCGTCATATTCCGGGTCATTCACCAGGATCACCAGTGGGTCGACCTCGGCCAGCGCTAGCGCCTCTTGCATCAGCGGCAGGAACTCGGCATCAACGATGACGATCTTTGACATCGCATGATCGAGCTGAAAGGCGATGATCGCCGCGTCCAGCCGCGTGTTGATTGAATGCAGCACACCGCCGCACATTGGCACGCCATAGTGGCATTCGAGCATGGCTGGTGTGTTGGGCAGCATCACCGAGACGGTATCGCCCCGCCCGATGCCTTTGTTCGCAAGGGCCGAGGCAAGCTTTCGCGCGCGGGCATAGAAGCTGGCATAGCTGCGCCGCAGGGGGCCATGGATGATGGCAGTATGTTCGGGGAATACCGTGGCGGCGCGTTCAAGGAAGGTGAGCGGCGTCAGCGGCTGGTGGTTGGCCGGGGTGCGGTCTAGGTCGGTGTTGTAGGGGTTCACACTCATTTTTTAAGCATCCTGCCACTGGGGCGCGCGCTTTTCTATGAAGGCGCCGATGCCTTCCTCGGCGTCGCGCGCAAGCATGTTATCGACCATAACTTGGCTGGCGTAGTCATAGGCCTCGGCCAGCGGCATTTCGCGTTGTGCATAGAAGGCGCGCTTGCCCGTGGCCAGCGTCATCGATGACTTGGAGGCAATCTTGCGGGCCATTTCCAACGTTGCCTCTTGCAGTATGTCTTCGGGCACTGCGCAATTGACGAGACCCATCTCGGCGGCGCGGGCGGCAGGCGTCATGTCACCTGTCAGAAGCATTTCCATCGCGTGTTTGGCCGAGACGTTGCGCGACAGGGCGACCATGGGGGTCGAGCAGAAGAGGCCGATGTGAACGCCCGGCGTACTGAACTGGGCCGTGTCCGCCGCAACCGCCAGATCACAGCTGGCCACGAGTTGACAGCCCGCCGCGGTGGCGACGCCCGTCACTTCGGCGATCACCGGCTTGGGGCAGTTGACGATGCCCTGCATCACGCCCGAGCACATGGACATGACTTTGGCGAAGTACGCTTTGCCGCCATCCGCGCCCGCGCGGCCCGCTGTCATTTCCTTCAGATCATGACCGGCACAAAAGGCAGGACCATTGGCGGCAAGGATGATGACACGCACCGCCGAGTTTTGCCCGGAATCGGCAATAGCTGTGCCCAAAGCGCCCAGCATCGCTTCGGAAAGCGCATTGCGGTGGGCCACATCATTAAGCGTGAGACGCAGGACACCAGCATCACCCAGTTCAGAGAGGAGAATGTCTGTCGCAGTCATGGGGCGCTCCTTCAGCGGATGTTGATCTCGACGCTGTCAGCCAGGGTGTTGGCGATAAAACAATAGCGGTGTGCGCGGTCCTGCATCTGGGCCAACTGCGCATCATCCACGGCAAAGCCGGTGTCAAAGCGCACCACAGGGTGCAAGTCGATTCGTGTGACCGACATCTGGCCCTTGGTATTCTTGCCCAGATGCGCTTCGGCAAAATCGTGATAGCTCGCCACGGGCCAGCCCGTCTTTGCAGCCAGAGCCAGGAAAGTCATCATATGACAGCTGGAGAGCGCGGAGGCCAGCGCTTGCTCAGGGTTGGTGTTGGCAGGGTCGCCGCCCCAGTCGGGCGCAGAATCGACCTGAACGTCATGGCCACTGTTGTATTGGACGGTGTGCTCGTTGGAGTATTTGCCGGTCTGCAAAACGGGCTCGGCGCGCTGCCAATGCAGCTCGATGGCAAGATCAGACATATCTTAGGTCTCTTGTTGGCTGAGAAGACGCCCGGCGCGTAGATCAGGACGCACGCACCGGGAAACACGCGTAACCTTAGGCCGCAGCAATCTTTTTCTTTGGGTCGTAGAAGGGGCGCTCTACGATTGTTGCGGCCACCGCACCCGATGTGGTGACGACCTCAACCTCTGCACCGATGTTGGCGTGCGCGGCGTCGACCATCGCCAGCGCAATGTTTTTCTCAAGGCGCGGGGAGTAGACCGCCGATGTCACCTTGCCGATCGCCTCGCCGCCGAAGTTGATCTGCCAGAAAGTCGTATTCGGCCCGGTCAACGGGTCGCAGTCGATCACGAGGCCGATCTGCTGGCGCTTGGGGCCTTCATCCCTGATGCGGCGCAGTGCGGCCTTGCCGATGAAATCAGCTTCCATGTCGAGGTTCACAAGACGGTCAAAGCCGAGCTCGTAGGGGTTGGTGTGGATGTCGGCATCGGCATGGTAGGATAGCATGCCGCCCTCGATCCGGCGGATCGACGAGGTGTGCCCAGGCTTGAGGCCATGCTGCATACCTGCGGCCATGATCCGTTCCCAAAGCTGATCGCCTTGTGATCCATCACGCAAGTAAAGCTCGTAGCCCAACTCACTTGACCAGCCTGTGCGCGAGACGATCAGCGGGATGCCATCCAGATTCACGTCACGCAGCCAGTAGTATTTTAGGTCCATGATGTCTTCACCGAAGAGCTCTTGCATGATGAGACCCGAGTTCGGGCCCTGAAGCTGAAGCGGAGAGACATCAGGTTCGCAGATCGACACGTCCATACCCGAATGCACAGCCACGCCCTGCGCCCAAAGTAAGATGTCGCTGTCAGCCAGCGAAATCCAGAAGTGGTTTTCGGCAAGGCGCAGGAGGATCGGATCGTTCAGGAGGCCGCCCTCTGCGTTGGTGATCAGGATATACTTGCACTGGCCCACTGCCATCTTCGACAGATCACGCGGGGTCAGCATCTGGACGAATTTCGCAGCGTCCGGCCCGGTGATCTCGACCTGGCGCTCGACGGCCACATCACACAGGATCGCCTCGTTCACGAGGTTCCAGAAGTTCTGCTCCGGATCGCCGAAATCACGGGGAATATACATATGGTTGTAAACAGAGAACCCCTTGGCGCCCCAGCGAACTGTCGCGTCAAAATACGGAGATTTGCGAATTTGTGTGCCGAAGCCAAAGCCGTCTGATTGTGTCATGTTTTCGCCCTCGTAGCAGGTGGTCTGACAGACCCGTGAAGTGGTAAAACCTGCTGGTGATATAGATCGAAAAACTTGGAGATACTGGACTTAAAAAAGCGCGTTCACAGGCTGAACGGCCTAAAAAACCCTCGGTTTTCAGACTGTTCAGCCTGCACCTGTTTTCATGATCTGTTTGCGACAAGTTTTGCCAGATTTGGTCTACTCGTCTTGACCTGCCGGGTTGCAATGTAGGTCATGTAGCGGTCGATTTGCAGATCGGCTGACAGCATCTCTTCCATCATCGCTTGAAAAGCAGCCAGGCTTGGCGTTGCGGTCTTCATCACATAATCCATCCCGCCACCTGTCGCGACGCAGTCTGTCACCTCATCCAAGCCCTGAATATAGGCTTCAAAGCGTTCGAAATCCGACTTGCGATGATGGGTGAGCGAGACCGTCACAACAACTTGAGTGAAATCGACAATGCGCTCCAACGCGAGCGTGGCGTGATACCCACGAATGTAGCCTGCAGCCTTTAGACGATCGAGCCGCGCCCAGCAGGGTGTTGGCGACAGGTTCACCAGCTCGGCCAATTTGGTTTTGCTCAGTTGTCCATACTGCTGAACAGCGCTCAGTATGCGGATATCTGTTGCATCAAGGCTGAGTTTTTTCATGAGACAGTTACTCCGCTGGAGTGCAGGGCGTAGTCTGACAGTTGCCCAGATTTTGGAAGATGAAGACATTTAGACGCTGAATACCGAAAATGCATCTCGTTTTCCGCCCCTTTCTCTCCTAAGCCCGCCAATTTTGCCATTGCTACGTCTCAGGCCAGTAAACCTCCGACCCGAATTGACGCCCTGGACCACGACAAAGATCTACGCCGCGATAGGAACTTTGGCGCATCATTCGACGCAAATCTGTGCGGCAAGCAGACGTTGGCGCAGCCGCAGCGAAATGGTGCTTCGTCCGCGACTCGATTGTAAGAGCAGACTGCAGCGAATGGACAGATTGGAATCCGACGAAACCAACGCCGGTGAACGGCTGGTTCGGTGAAACCATTTGCGCTGCCGCAAATGTAACGCTGCAACTGCGAGGATTTTCTGCGTCAGCATTAGCCGCGTCAGCAAAAGGCGGCTTTGTCTAAGGTTTGTGGCTGCTGTCAGCGTGAGCTGCAGCGGCAACAAATCTGACAAGGAGGAAAGCGCGGGCGGATTTCGGTGCTATGGGGATAGTAGCGCGAGGCTTGTTTAGCCGGTG